>Ga0209721_1001345_pt1 | contig 18474 bp, 21 predicted proteins | sample TshhotsprinmetaG_FD_184139 | JGI IMG/M metagenome (GOLD analysis project Ga0209721, IMG submission 184139) | Hot spring microbial communities from South Africa to study Microbial Dark Matter (Phase II) - Tshipise hot spring metaG (SPAdes)... | ecosystem: Environmental > Aquatic > Thermal springs... | reverse complement strand
CGTGTCTTCCGAGACGCCCAACTCGGCCGCCAGCTTCGCCACCGACAACGGCGAGGTTTGAATGTAACGCCGTCTGGCAGGGGTGGTCGTGGCGTTCTTGTGCAGGCGGATGTTCATGTCGCTTCGCTCCGGAGTTGGTCTATCAGGCCGCGCATGACCGCGCGGCTGATAAACAATGCACGACGTTTCGGGTCTATGCAATCGTCCGGTACGCGACAACAATGCTTGCAAAACATCGCGGGCGAAGAATAACGGAAAACGTCGCTTATCGATACAATCGTCCGGGATGCTACACTTAGCGGTCATGAAGCCTGTATCCTCGCCTGCGGCGGTCGCAAGATCCCCGAGGTGCGCTGCGTGGCGAACTGCCCGCCCGAAGCACGCTGACCCCCGGCGGCGATGCCCGGGGCTGTCTGCATCCTGGTTGACGTCGGCCCCGCGCAGCCGGAAGTTTTCGGTTAGATTCCCGACCTTTGCCATTTGACGGAATCGCCATGTTCACCGCCGCCTATCGCTGGATCGACCGCAACATCCTGGAACTGGGCCGGGAGCTGCGCCTGTCCTACCTGCCGCCGCTCATGGTCTACCTGGCGGCGGGTGTGTCGGGCTTGACCGGCATCGTCGGCACCTTCTTCGTCAAGGAATACCTCGGCCTGTCGGCCGCCTTCCTGGCCGCCCTCGGGTTCTGGGCCGGCATCCCCTGGGCGCTGAAGATGCCGCTGGGGCACCTGGTGGACCTGATCTGGCGCTGGAAGGCCCTGCTGGTCTGGCTGGGGGCGGGTCTGATCGCGGCGAGCCTGTTCATCATGGTGGGGCTCATCGGGCAACGCGAGGCGATGACCGCGATCATGCCGGCCGAGGTCTGGTTCATCCTCTCCACCTTGCTTGCCCCAGTGGGCTATGTCGTGCAGGACGTGGTGGCCGACGCCATGACCGTGGAGGCGGTACCCAGGGTGGACGCGAACGGCACGCCCATAGACCCGGCCCAGCGCAAGCTCATGCACACCACCATGCAGACCCTGGGCCGGGTGGCCATCATCGGCGGCTCGGTGCTGGTGGCCCTGATCAACCTGTATGTCTTCGCCGGCGTGGAAGGGCGGCCGCAGGCGGAGATCGCCGCCCTCTACCGGGATGTCTATCTGATGGCCCTGGTGATCCCGGTGGTCTCGGTGCTGGGGGTGCTGACGGCGCAGCTCATCAAGGCGCGCGACCGCCGCCGCCTCATGGCGCGGGGCTTAAGCCGCGCCGAGGCCGAGGCGCTGCTCACCGAGCGCACCGAACCCACCCACCCCAACTGGTGGATCCTCGGCGGCAGCCTCGCCTTCGTGGTCTTCACCCTGGGCGTGGGCCTCAATGGCGTGCCCTACAGCCAGGAGCTCGTCTTCGCCGGCTCCATGGCCATCGTCCTGTTCCTGATCTGGCGCTTAACCCGCGTGCTGGAGCCGGCGGCGCGCGCCACCCTGGTCGGCACCGCGCTGGTCATCTTCGTCTTCCGCGCCGTGCCCGGGCCGGGGCCCGGGGTGACTTGGTGGATGATCGACGAGCTCAAGTTCGACCAGCACTTCCTGTCCGTGCTGTCCCTGATCGGCAGCACCCTGACCCTCTTCGGCATGTTCATCTTCCGCCGCTTCATGGCCGAGCGCTCCATCACCTACGTGGTGGGCTTCCTCACCCTGGCCGGCTTTTTCCTGGCGCTGCCCATCCTGGGCATGGTGCACGGCCTGCATGAATGGACCGCCGCGCGGACCGGCGGTGTGGTCGATGCCCGCTTCATCGCCCTGGTGGACACCGCCCTGGAGTCGCCCCTGGGCCAGATCGCCATGATCCCCATGTTGGCGTGGATCGCCAACTCCGCCCCGCCCAACCTCAAGGCCACCTTCTTCGCGGTGATGGCCTCCTTCACCAACCTGGCCCTGTCCGCCTCGCAGCTGGGCACCAAGTACCTGAACCAATACTGGGTGGTCGAGCGCCAGGTGTTGGACCCCGCGACCCACAGCGTGGTCAAGCCGGCCGACTACAGTGCGCTTCCCGATCTGCTCGCCTTCCAGATCGGCCTTGCGCTTGCGCTACCCTTCGCCGCCATCCTGCTGGTCAAGGCGACGCGGCTGCGCAGCGCCTGATGTATCAGCGCTCGGCCTCCTGCAGCTTCTGTTGCTTAAGCTGCTGGGCGGCTTCCATCTCGCGCTGGTAGCGCTCCACCACCTCCTGCTGCATTCGTTCGGCCTGGCGCGCCTCTTCTGCCTTGGCCGCGGCGGCGGTAGCGGCCGTGCCGGCGACCTCGGCGCCACAGCCGGTGAGCAGAATCAGGCAAAGCAGTGTCAAGGTTCGACGCATGAACCTAAAAACCGCAGTTGAACACGACCGAAGGGCGGTCCAAACGGGTGTCTGGCGCGACCAGCCCGCAGGGCGCAGGACAGCACGCAGTGCTGGTCGGCAGCCGCAGCGAGGGATGGGCCGAAGGACCACACAAAGCTAGGCGCCCGTTTGGGCCGCCAAGCGGGCGTGTAGCGGTCTCACCCCATCGGTGAAGTCGAGCGAAGGCTGAAAACTCAATGTATCCAACATGCTGCGAAGCCATCTAAAGCGGTCAACTGCGGTTTTTAGGTTGGATTGGTCCTCCCAGCCATGACGGATGCGAGACCGGCCCGGAGCACGCCCAGCGAGGGCACCCGCGCGCCGGGCCTGCAGGCACAATATACACGCCATGACCTCCACCCACACCGGTCACACCCCATGTCCTCCTGGTCCCTGTGGGCCCTGATCGCCTTCCTCGCCTGGGGGCTGTGGGCCCTGTTGCCAAAGGTCGTCACCCAGCACATCGACCCGCGCAGCGCCATCGTCTACGAGGCGCTCGGGGCGCTGGCGGTGGCCGCGGTCGTGCTGGCCAGTCTGGGCTTTCGCCCCGCCTGGCACGGTTGGGCTGCGGCCCTGGCCTTCCTGACCGGCGTGCTGGGCATCCTCGGCGGCCTGGCCTATCTCTATGCCGTGCAGCGCGGCCCGGTCAGCCTGATCGCGGTGCTCACCGCCCTCTACCCCCTGGTCACCGTGGCCCTGGCCTATGTCTGGTTCGGCGAGACGCTGAGCCCAAGACAATGGCTGGGCGTGCTGCTCGCCCTGCTGGCCATGGCCCTGATCCTGGCCTGACCGCAACCCCCGCTACCATGCCACCCCGGCGCGTGCTGCTGCTGTTCATGAAGGAATGGGATGAGGCGGCCCTCGCCAGGCTCGCACCCCGTTATGCATACGAGTTTGCCGGCTTCGACCCGCAGCGTCCCGCCGGCATGCTGCGGCTGCCCGGCTTCGACCCGTTCCGCCTCGCTCGCGCCCTGGCCCGGCGCCACCGGGGACACGGCATCGCCGGGGTTCTGAGCAACCACAAGGGCTATGGGGCGCTGACTGCCGCCCTGCTGGCGCGCGAACTGGGCCTGCCTGGCCATGACCCCGCCGCCGTCGCTCTGGCCCAGCACAAGTACCACTGCCGTGCGGCCCTGGCGCGGGTCGTACCCGAGGCCGTTCCCCCCTTCGAACTGGTGCCGGCGCGACCGGCCCGGCTTACGCGCCGCGCATGGGCTACCCCTGCTTCATCAAGCCGGTCAAGGCCAACTTCTCCATCCTCGCCCGCAGGGTGGACGATGCGGCGGCCTTGCGTGCGCACGTGTTGCGCCCCTGGCCGGAGCGGCTGCTGTTCCGGCTGCTCAACGGCCCCTACGAGCGCGTCTGCCGCCGACTGCCGGGCCTCACGCCCACCGCCCGCCGCTTCCTCGCCGAGGGTCTGCTGCCCGTGCGGCAGATCAACGTGGATGGTTATGTCCATCGCGGCCAACCGCATATCCTGGGCGTGGTGGACGAGGTCATGTATCCCGGCACGAAGGCCTTTCTGCGTTTCGACCTGCCCGCACGCCTGCCCGCGGACGTGACACGGCGCGCCGAGACACTCGCCGCCGAGGCCGCCCGCGCGCTCGGCCTGTCACAGGGTCTGTTCAACGTGGAACTCACCTGGGACGCGGCATCGGACCGTTTGGCGATCATCGAGGTCAACCCGCGCATGGCCTCCCAGTTCGCCGATCTCTATCGCGCCGTGTGCGGGGTCGATTTGCACTTGCTTGCCTGTGCCCTGGCCTGCGGCGAGGACCCGGCCGAGCTGCCGCGCCTTGCACCCAGCGCCGGTGCCGGGGCGAGCTTTGTCTTCCGCCGTTTCGACGGCGGCGGCCCCGATCCGGCTGCGGCGGCGCGCACGCGCGAACGCATCGCTGCCGCCCTGCCAGACACCCGGGTCCAGCTCTACTTCCGGCCGCCCTGGTTGCGCTGGCTGGAGTATCGGTGGCTGGGCAGCCACCGATACGCCGTGGTCAACCTGACCGCTGCCGACCGTGACGCCCTGCACCGGGACTACCTGCAGCTGTGCCGGACAACCGGCTGGCCGGCGATCCGGGGGACGTACACCCAGTCTGTCGGAGCCCCCCCGCTTAAGGCGCGTGATGGGGATCGTCATCGGGGCACAGGTTCGGCAGCCGGCCAGGCCGGTCGGCGATCGGAGCCTTCGACCCGCAGCAGATGCACGCTGAACAGCCCCCCGGCATCGGTCCACACCGCCTCCGGCCGGAAACCGGCACGGGCCGCCAGGTCCTGGAATTCGCGGATGCCGTATTTTTGGGAATTCTCGGTATGGATGGTTTCGCCCGCCGCGAAGTCGAACGCCTGCCCAGCCAGCCGCACGCTCTGGGCGCGCATGCTAACCAGGTGCATCTCGATGCGGCCGGCCACCGCATCATAGTGCGCGCGGTGGCGCCAGGCCTCGATGATGAAATCTGCGCCCAGCTCGCGGTTGATGCGTGCCAGCAGGTTGAGATTGAAGGCGGCGGTGACCCCCGCGGCGTCGTTATAGGCCGCCTCCAGCACGGCCGGGGCCTTCTTGAGAGCGACGCCGATCAGCAGGAAGCCGCCCTCCCCGACCAGTTCCGCCACCGCCGCCATGAATGAGACGGCGGCCTCGGGATCGAAATTGCCGATGCTGGAGCCCGGGAAGAAGGCCACGCGCGGCCCTTTGGGCAAGGCCACGGGCATGGCCAGTGTGCGGGTGAAATCGGCACAGGCGGCGTACACCTCCAGCCAGGGGAACTGTGCCGCCACCTGCTCTGCCGCCAGCCGCAGGTGCTCGCGCGAGATGTCCACCGGCACGTAGGCACATGGGCGCAGGCCCTCGAGCAGGATGCGCACCTTGGCACAGCTGCCGCCGCCCGGCTCCACTATCAGGCTGCCGCTGCCCACCCGCGCCGCGATCTCGGCGGCATGGGCACGCAGGATGGCCAGCTCGGTGCGAGTGAGATAGTACTCCGGTGTCTCGATGATGGCCTCGAACAGCGCTGAGCCGCGCGCATCATAGAAGAACTTGGGCGGGATGGCGCGCGGCCGCCGGTTGAGGCCGGCCAGGACCTCGGCGGCTAGATCGGCCGGGGTGGGATGCAGGTCGTGGAACTTGAACTTCAACGCTGCGCGTTCACGGGGCACAGGTGCGAAAACCGGCGAACACGTCGTTGCGCTCCGGGCCGTAGTAATTGCGCCAGGTGTTGCGGATCAGGCGTTCCCGCGTCGCCCAGGCGCCGCCGCGCAGCACGCGTGTCTTGCCGAATTGGGGCTGCGAGTAGTCCGCGTACATGTGGGGGGTGAATCCGGGATAGGGCTGGAACACGCTGTCGGTCCACTCCCAGACGTTGCCCAGCATCTGCCGGCAGCCGAAGGCGCTGTCACCGGCCGGCAGGGCGCCGACGTCGATCGGTCCCAGCGCGCCACCGTCCAAGTTGGCATGATCCGGTGTCGGCGGCGCGTCCCCCCAGGGATAGCGGCGCTTGACCGGGGCGAGCCCGCTGCCGTCGGGGAGCGGTTCGCCCGCCGCGGCCACCTCCCACTCCAGCTCGCACGTCAGACGTCGACCGGCCCAGCGGCAGTAGGCGCGCGCCTCATACCAGCTGACGTGGATCACCGCGACATGCGGCGAGAGGGGCAACCAGCGATCAAATCGCCGCTACTCCCAGCAGTTGGCGCCCTGCCGCCAGTACAGCGGCTGCTCCGGACCGGCGGCCTCGCGCCAGGCCCAGCCCTCGGCATCCCACAGCTCGCGGCGCCGGTAGCCGCCGTCGTCGACGAAGGCGGCATACTCGACGTTGCTCACCGCCGCGCGGGCGATGCGAAACGGGGCCACCTCGACCGGGTGGGACCATTTCTCGTTGTCGAAGCAGAAGCTCTCCCCCGGCCTAGCCCCCCAGGAGGAAGCGGCCGACCGGCACGATGGCATCGCCCTGAAGCCCGCCCGCCGCCCAGTCCGGGTCGGGCGCGACGCCGATGGCCGGCGCCGGATAGCCCAGGGTCTGGCGCGTGTAGGTATAGGCCTCGGTGTGCATGTCCTCATGGAAGATCGCGTACTGGACCAGATAGTCCCGGCGCGGGTCATCCGGTCCACGGCGCAGGCAGTCGATCTCGCGTTGCAGCACCGAGTCCATGGAGGCCAGGGTCTCTGACATCGACGGCAGCGTAAGGTCCCAGCGCGCAGCGTGCGGGATGGCGGTGGAATCGTATAGGGCACCGACGTCGGCACGCCCTGGCGGCTGGCCGAGATGCCGGCGCAACACCCAGTATTCATGGAAATAGGCGACATGGCCGATCTCCCAGCGCAGGGGGTTGACGATGGGCAGGCGTGGCCCCATGAGCTGGGTGTCGTCCAACCCCCTGACGAGCGTGAGCGTGCGCCGCCGTGCGTCACGCAACTGGGCGATGAGGTAGTCGGTCGTGGGCATTCGACGCAGCATGCCCCGTTGCCGGGCTGGTCGTCGTGCGTGGACAATCGTCCCGCAAGTGGCCTGCCCGCGTCGTCCTTTGTGCGTATCCGCCTGATCACCCCCGCCCCGGCCGGCTCCCGCGCCGGCAACCGCACCACGGCCGTGCGCTGGGCCCGCATGCTGCGGGCGCTGGGTCATCGCGTCGAGATCGACACCGTCTACACGGAGGGAAAGGCCGACGTGATGATCGCCCTGCACGCCTGGCGGAGCGCGGCATCGATCGCCCGATTCGCCGAGGTGTGGCCGCAGCGTCCCCTGATCGTGGTCATCACCGGTACGGATGCCTACCGCTTCCTGGCGGAGGACCCCATCACCACCCGGCGCTCCCTTGCCCTGGCCCACCGCCTGGTCGGCCTGCACGCCGCCATCGGCGACGCACTGCCGCCGGAATACCGTGCCAAGCTGTGCGTCATCTACCAGTCGGCTGCGGCTGGCCTCGCGCGTAGGCCATACAGACGCGGCCTGCGCATCTGTGTCGCCGGCCACCTGCGCGCGGAGAAGGACCCCCTGCGTCCGGCCTGGGCGGTGCGGGATCTGCCGGAGACGAGCCGTATCCGCGTGGACCATTACGGCAGCGCCTATGACCGGGAATGGGCCGCGGCCGCGCAGGCGGAAATGGCGTGCAATCCACGCTATCACTGGCATGGCGAGGTGTCGCACGGGCGGCTGCGGCGTGTGTTGGCGCATGTCCATCTACTGGTGTTGCCCTCGCGCATGGAAGGCGGCGCCAACATCGTCTCGGAGGCGGTCATGGCCGGACTCCCGGTCATCGCCTCGCGCATCCCCGGCTCCGTCGGCCTGCTCGGGGAAGATTATCCCGGTTACTTCCCCGTGGCGGACACCGCGGCCCTGCGCGCACTGCTGCTGCGCGTGGAGACCGGGACGAGCTTGCTTGCCGAGCTGCAGGAGGCCTGTGCCGCCCGCCGCCCCCTGTTCGCACCTGAACGCGAACAGGCCGCCCTGGCGGCCTTGCTGGACGAATTGCGGTAGGGCTGACCGAGGCGGTCCCCGCACTGAAACAACGCGTAACCGTTCATGGCCGAATAGTTGTCCCTGCCAATGATAGGCGCAGGGTATGGACATGAACGACCCTTCTCCCCCACCCCCTTCCCCCGAGGTGGGGAGCGTCGTGAGTCGCGCTGGCGACTTTCACGGTAAACCTAGACTTGATTGGGAGAACAAGCCATGCATGTCACCCTCGTTCACGTCCGCGTCAAAGCCGAGGCGGTGGCTGCCTTCACCGAGGCGACCCGCGCCAACCACGAGGCCTCGGTGCGCGAGGCGGGCAATCGCCGCTTCGACGTGCTGCAGTCACCGGAGGACCCCACCCGCTTCCTGCTTAACGAGGCCTATGCCAACGCCGAGGACGCCGCCGCCCACAAAGGTACGGCCCATTACCTGGCCTGGCGCGAGGCGGTGGCCGGCATGATGGCCGAGCCGCGCCGGGGCGAAGTCTGGAACGGTCTCTATCCCGGCGCCTGAGCCTCTGCGCTCAGCGCGACTTTCCGCGCAGGAGATAGGCCAGGGGCAGGACGACGGCCGCCACGACCAGGGGCAACCAGTAGATCAGGCCGCTGGCATAGCCGTCATAGGCCTGGAAGCGCTGGGTGGCGACCAGCGTCAGGCTCACGGCGAGCAGAATGAGGCCGGGCAGCAGCAGCACCGGGCCGCTCAGGCTCTCGGTCAGGGCCCCGTAGACGATGTAGGGGGTGAGCATGGCGAGCAGCACGCCCACCTCCAGCCTGTAGCCGATGGCGTACTGGGGCACCATGGCCGCGGCGGCGGCGGCCGCCATGCCGAGCAGGATGATGAGGTAGGCGGCGGGGCGGTAATCGCGGGCAGTCTCATTCATGATGGCTCTCCGGACGATGAACCCAAATTATTTATTATACCATCCCATGCCTTCGGTAGCCTTTTGCCAAAGGGTGATCGAAGTGCTTTAAGATGCGGCTTCCCGGCCTACGCGGGCATCGCTCGCCCCTGATAGTCCAGCTTGCGCGTGACGCAGGCGAGGTGTTCAGGCCTGCCTGCGACCGTCACGAGCAACCTGCCTCGATCATGCGCTTCGCGCCTTCCCGCGTCCTAATGGACAATCTGGGATGAAACGGATGAGTCCTAGACCGAGCCGGCGGACGGCGGTTTCACCCTGAGCGCGCCAGGGGTTTGTCCCCATGGCCGCCGCGCACGGGGATAATGTCGCCTCCGTCCCGGTCCATGCCGGTATGCAACCAGCCGATAGACCATTCGCCTCCGCCAGCCAGAGCAACGCCCAGTTCGATGCCTGGCTCAAGGCGCAGGGCTCGCATCAGGGCATCCGCGACTTCGCGGCCGTGGACGCCCTGGCCCGGCAGATCGGCCTCGATCTACTGGAGGACCGGGCCATGCCGGCCAACAACTGCTGTCTGGTCTGGGGCCGCAGCTGCGCATGACACAGCGGGTGGAGTTCCTGTCCGGGGCGGCCGAGCTGTCCGAGCCCGAATGGCGTGAGCTGGACACCGCCTACGACCCCTTCGTCGGTCGCGCCTTCCTCGCCGCGGCCGAGACCACGGGCGCGGCCGGCCCGGAGCTCGCCTGGCGGCCCATGCACCTCTCCCTGCGTGCCGGCGACGGCTGCTTGCAGGCCATGCTGCCGCTGTATCTGCGCCATCACGCCTTCGGCGATTTCTCGCACGACTGGCACTGGGGCACGGCCGTGCACTGCCCCGGCCTCTATTTCGAGCTGTGCTACTACCAGGGGATCGAATACGCCATCTCCCAAGGACTGCAGCGCTTCGAGCCGGGCGAGGGTGGCGAGCACAAGCTCACCCGCGGCTTCGAGCCGGTGTCCACCTGGTCGGCAATTTGGGTGGTGGACAAGCGCATGCGCAGGCTACTGGCACGCGAGATCGAGCAAGAGGACGGGGCTGTGTTGGACTACCAGGCCGAACTCGCCCGGCATCTGCCCTACAAGGCGGGCGGGTGAACCCGTCACGACCGATAGGCTATGATCCTAAAAAGCGCACCAAGCGACAAAGGAGGTCCCCATACCATGAACCTGACCATATATCAGGCCTCGGTGCCGGTGTTCATCCGCATGCTCAACAACCTCGACGCCATCCTGGACAAGGCCGCCACCCATTGCGAGGCGCACAAGATCGACCCGGCCGCCCTCCTCCGCTTCCGCCTCTACCCGGACATGTTCGACTTCGCCCGCCAGGTGCAGGTGGCCTGCGACCACGCGCGCAACGGCGCCGCCCGGCTCGCCGGCGTCGAGGCGCCCGAGTTGGAGAAGACCGAACAGTCCTTCGCCGAGCTCAGCGCGCGGGTGCGCCAGACCATCGCCTACCTCGAGAGCCTGCGCCCCGAGCAGTTCGAAGGGGCCGAGACACGCGAAATCGCCATCAGACGCGGCGAGACGACCTCGACCTATACCGGCCTGGACTATCTGCTCAACCGCGTGCTGCCCAATTTCTACTTCCACGTCACCACGGCCTACGACATCTTGCGCCACAACGGGGTGGAGCTTGGCAAGCGCGACTACATCGGCCGCTGAGGGGGCGGTGGACACGGCAACCACGAAGCGGCTCAGCCGGACGAACTGGCTCGAAGCCGACCACCATGGCGGACCGGATCAGGTCGACGCCGAGGCCTGGCGCGATGCCTTCCTGGCCATCCGTCTCGATCCGCGCGTGCCGGCACAGATCGCCGCCATGTTCGAGGCTGCGCGCGGATGCATGATCTACGGCAGTTTTTTCGCGCCCCTGGTGACGCTGGGCGTGGAACACTGCTATCGCCTGCTGGAGGCGGCGGTGCGCGCGCTGCACCCAGCTCGGGCTGCCGGTCGCCTTCTGTGACCGGCAGGGCAAGGACCGCCCGCTGTCCTTCCAGCACAACCTGCGCCAGCTGATCGGACGGGAGGCGGTCTCCGAGGCGGATGCGACGCTGTGGCGACAGGCCGGCGAGTTGCAGGACTGGGCCGCGTTGCCCGAGCACCATGCCGCGGTGGGACCCGACCACGCCATCACCGCCCTGACACGTGCCGCGGGATTGCTCGGACGGTTGTTTGCACCCCTCCCTTCCGCCCCCCCAACCACAGAAAACCCCGCTCATGACCGTCCGCACCGACACCCGGAACATGGCCCTGTTCTGCGACTTCGAAAATGTTGCCCTGGGCGTGAAGGAGGCCCGCTACGCCGCCTTCGATATCCGCAAGGTGCTCGAACGCCTGCTGCTCAAGGGCAGTATCGTGGTGAAAAAGGCCTATTGCGACTGGGAGCACTACAAGGAATTCAAGGCGGCGATGCACGAAGCGGCCTTAGAGCTGATCGAGATCCCGCAAATCCGCCAGTCCGATCGAGGGGTTGCCACGGCCTGCTCACCCTCGGCCAGCTGCTGCAGAGGGGGCGCGACCGCAGCCTGCTAAGGCTGGAGCACGACGAGAAGTCCGGTGGCTATATCATCACCTGCGCCGGCAACGCCGCTTAGCGGGGGCCGCCGCCACCTCGGTCGGCAGACATCCCCAGTGCCGCACAGCCGATGCGAATGAACTGAGCACCCCATGGAGGGGAAACGAGCGCAGCTGTGAGGGGGCGGTCTCATCCTGCAGATGGGCCCCGTAAGGCCGACCCGCCGTCCGATGGATGATCCGCTGCGGTTCCGGCTTGCCGCCTCAATCGGCCGGCTCCAGCCGCAGCAGGCGGCCGTCGGCCTCGTCGGTGAGGAGATAGATTAGGCCGTCCGGTCCCAAGCGCACATCGCGGATGCGGCCGATGCCGGTGAGCAGACGCTCCTCCGCCAGCACGCGCTCGCCGTCCAGCTTCAGGCGTACCAGCATGCGTTCGCGCAACGCGCCCAGCAGCAGGTCACCCCGCCAGCGCGGGAAGCGCTCGCCCCTGTAGAAGGCAGCCCCCGAGGGGGCGATGGAGGTCGGCACCCAGTGCCACAGGGGCTGTGCCATGCCGGCCTTTTGTGTACCCTCGCCGATCGGCGCGCCGCTACCGTACTCGACCCCATAGGTGATCACCGGCCAGCCGTAATTGACGCCCGGCCGCAGCACGTTCACCTCGTCGCCGCCCTGGGGGCCGTGCTCGACCACCCACACTCGGCCACTGACCGGGTGCAGGGCCGCCCCCTGGATGTTGCGATGGCCGTAGCTAAAGATTTCAGGCCGGGCACCGCCGCGAGCCAGGAAGGGGTTGTCCGCCGGCACGCGGCCGTCGTCGGTGATGCGTACCACCGTGCCGACGTGGTCATCCAGCCGCTGGGCCCGCTCCGGATATCCGCGATCGCCCAGGGTGACGTAGAGCAGACCTTCGCGGTCGAACAGCAGGCGCGAGCCGAAGTGGAAGCCGGTGTCGAGCTTGGGCCACATGCGGAAGATGACCCGCACGTCGGTGAGTCTGTCGCCCGCGAGGCGGCCGCGCAGGACCTCGGTACCAACGCCATCGCGATCACGACCGGCATAGCTGAGATAGACCAGGCCGTTGTCGGCGAAGCGTGGATGCAGCGCCACATCGAGCAGCCCGCCCTGGCCGTGCTGGCGGATCTCGGGCAGCCCTCCCACCGGATCGGGCCTCAGGCGGCCGCCCTCGATCAGGCGCAAGCGGCCCGGTCGCTCGGTCACCAGCAGGCGGCCATCGGGCAGGAAGGCCAGTCCCCAGGGGTGGCTGAGCCCCTGCACCAGGGTGACGACACGCAAGGCGTGTTCCCGGCTAGGAGCCTGTCGGACTTGAGCGATCGTAGCGAGCCGGGTGGGAGAGCGAGGACAGTTTTGCACGATTTCGAGGCGCATAGTGGGACTATGCAACGAGAAATCGGGTAAAAATGGACCGCTCTTCCCACCGGCGCAGTAGATCAGCCTCAAGCCCGACAGGCTCCCAGGGATCCGCTGGGCGTCGGCCGTGGCCAGAAGCGGCAGCAGCGTCGCCAGCAGGAGGGCCAGCAGGCCACGCAGGTTCACAGCAGGGCCTCGATCTCCCGCTCCAGGTCCGCCGGCGCAGTGGTCGGGGCATGCCGTGCGACGACGCGCCCCTGGCGATCGACCAGGAATTGGGTGAAGTTCCACTTGATCGCCTCGGTGCCCAGCACGCCTGGCACCGCAGCCTTGAGATGCTGGTAGAGGGGATGGGTCTTATCGCCGTTGACCTCGATCTTGGCGAACAGGGGGAAGGTGACGTCATAACGTGTACTGCAGAAGTCGGCGATCTCCGCCTCGCTGCCCGGCTCCTGGGCACCGAACTGATTGCAGGGAAAGCCCAGCACGGCGAAACCGCGATCACGGTACTTGCGCCAGAGCGCCTCCAGACCGGCGTATTGGGGCGTGAAGCCGCACTGGCTGGCGACATTGACGATGAGCAGCACCTGGCCGGCATAGTCGGAAAGACGCTGTTCGCCGCCGTCTATGCGGCGAGCACTGTAGTCGTGTACGCTGGACATGGGGTGTCTCCTTGGCTGAAACAGGCATGGACCCGGGTTGTCAATGAGGTCCTCGGCTCCCGATAAATCAACGGGCTGTAGGTCGGCCTGATGGACAATCCTGGGGGGGCTATGGCCTTGAGCGGTGTGGCCGGCAGAGGTTCCATGCTCGCCTTGCCTCATGACACGGGCAGCGGCCCATGCGCCAGCGGGGGCGATGCCTGCGCCTCGCCCCCGCTGGCCGGGCCTGCTCGTTGGGCGGATCACGGCCTGGGCTGGCCCCTGCCGCCAGCCCGCCGGGTTCACGCCAGATCGAAGCGGTCGAGATTCATGACCTTGTTCCAGGCCGCGACGAAGTCGCGGACGAACTTCTCCCGCCCGTCGGCGCAGCCGTAGACCTCGGCCACGGCGCGCAGCTCGGAGTTGGAGCCGAAGACGAGATCGACCCGGGTCGCCGTCCATTTGACTTGACCGCCCTTGCGGTCGCGCCCTTCGAACAGCTGCTGGCTGGCATCCACAGGTCTCCACTGGGTCCCCATGTCGAGCAGGTTGACGAAGAAGTCGTTGCTCAACACCCCGGGACGGTCGGTGAACACCCCGTGCCGACTGCCGCCGAAGTTGGCACCCAGCGCCCGCATGCCGCCGACCAGGACGGTCATCTCCGGCACGGTGAGTGTGAGCAACTGCGCCTTGTCGACCAGCAGGGCCTCGGCCGGGCTGCCCAGGTCACCCTTGACATAGTTGCGGAAGCCGTCGGCAACCGGCTCCAGCACCGCGAAGGATTCGACGTCGGTCTGGTCCTGCGCGGCGTCCGTGCGACCCGGTGTGAAGGGCACAATGAGGTCGAACCCGGCCGCCTTCGCGGCCTGCTCGACGCCGGCGCAACCGCCGAGCACGATCAGGTCGGCGAGCGACACCCGCTTGCCGCCGCTCAGCATGGCATGGGCCTCGCGCTGGATGCTACCCAGGACCTCGAGTACCTTGGCCAGTTGGGCCGGCTGGTTCACCTCCCAGTCCTTCTGCGGGGCGAGCCGGATGCGCGCACCGTTGGCCCCGCCGCGCTTGTCCGAGCCGCGGAAGGTGGCCGCGGACGACCAGGCGGTATAGACCAGCTCGGTCACCGTCAGGCCGGAGGCGAGGATCTTCGCCTTCAGCGCGGCGATGTCCTGGGCGTCGATCAGCGGATGATCGACCGCAGGCACCGGGTCCTGCCAAATGAGATCCTCCTTAGGCACCTCCGGGCCCAGATAGCGCGCCTTCGGCCCCATGTCGCGATGGGTGAGCTTGAACCAGGCGCGGGCGAAGGCATCGGCCAGGGCCTCGGGATGCTCGAGGAAGTGGCGCGAGATCTTCTCGTAGGCCGGATCGTAGCGCAGCGAGAGGTCGGTGGTGAGCATGGTGGGCCGGTGTTTCCTGTTGGGGTCGAAGGCGTCCGGGATCACTTCCGGCGCGTCCTTGGCCACCCACTGCCAGGCCCCTGCCGGGCTCTTGGTCAGTTCCCACTCGTACTTGAAGATGTTCTCCAGGTAATGGTTGCTCCATTGCGTGGGCGTCTGTGTCCAGGTCACCTCGGGCCCGCCGGTGATGGTGTCCGGCCCCTTGCCGGTGCCATAGCTGCTGATCCAACCCAGGCCCTGCGCCTCGATGGGGGCGGCCTCGGGCTCGGGTCCGACGTGGCTCGCCGGGCCGGCGCCGTGGGTCTTGCCGAAGGCGTGCCCGCCGGCGATGAGGGCCACCGTCTCCTCGTCGTTCATGGCCATGCGGCGGAAGGTCTCACGGATGTCGCGCGCCGCGGCGACGGGGTCTGGGTTGCCGTTCGGCCCCTCAGGGTTGACGTAGATCAAGCCCATCTGAACCGCTGCGAGCGGGTTTTCCAGCTCGCGGTCGCCGGAATAGCGCTTGTCTTCCAGCCACTTGCCTTCCGGACCCCAATAGACCGACTCGTCCGGCTCCCAGGCGTCCACCCGCCCCCCGCCGAAGCCGAAGGTCTTGAAGCCCATCGATTCCAGCGCGACATTGCCGGCCAGGATCATGAGGTCAGCCCAAGAGATCTTGCGGCCGTATTTCTGCTTGACCGGCCATAGCAGGCGCCGAGCCTTGTCCAGATTAGCGTTGTCGGGCCAGCTATTGACCGGCGCGAAGCGCTGCTGACCGGTGCCGGCACCGCCGCGACCATCGCTGATGCGGTAGGTCCCGGCGCTGTGCCAGGCCATGCGGATGAACAACGGCCCATAGTGGCCGAAGTCCGCCGGCCACCAGTCCTGCGAGTCGGTCATCAGCTTCCTGAGGTCCTCCTTGACGGCGGCCAGGTCGAGACTCCTAAACTCCCTGGCATAGTCGAAGTCCGCCCCCATGGGGTCCGACTTGGGTGAGTTCTGGCGCAGGATGTTCAGATTCAGGCGGTGAGGCCACCACTGGGCGTTGTCGGGTCCGTCGCCGGCCGCCTGGGTATGCACGGCATGGAAGGGGCACTTGGCCTGGTTTTGCATGGTTGTCTCCTTAACACAGGTTGCATCGAAGGGCGTCCAGGTTCGCACGGCGGCAGAGGTGCCGACCACCGGCCTTGAACCGGCCCGTCGGCGCGCCGCCTGCAGTACCCTGACACGCTATCAGCCTAGTCCCGTCCAATGACCATGTGAAATTGATTGTTACGCTATGATCGATCTATTCAGTAGATCATGCTGCCCTGGGATGAAACAGCCCCCCTGACTCGCTGCGCTCGTCTCCCCCAAGAAAGGGACAGTTCCATCGGAACAGCCGTGCGGAACCGACATGACCCTGAAGGCCTGACTACCCCTTCTTACGCAAGGCCCCGCATGCCCAACAACCTCTACGACGACCTTCCGGTACGACCCACAGCCGCTGAGCAGATCAGCGCATTGCTCGTCCAGCCCGGACTGCGCATCGAGCGCATCGTCTCCACCGGCCAGGCGAGCCCCCCTGGCTTCTGGTATGACCAGCCCAGGCACGAATGGGTGGCGGTGCTGTCCGGCGAGGCCCGCTTGCGCTTCGCCGACGAGCATGCTGCGCGCACCCTGAGGGCGGGCGATTTCGTCCATATCCCTGCCCATTGCAAGCATCGGGTGGAGTGGACCCACCCGGAGATGCCGACGATCTGGCTCGCCATCCACTACGGCTGAGCCAGCCGAATGACGCGCGGGTGTCTATGCTGAGACCAACAGCAAACTGAACGCCGTGTGACAGACACACACCGCACCATGCCCGGAGTCCCCCGTCAACCGCCCCAGCTCGAGCTGACCGCCCAGTGGCTCTGGCTGGTGCTGCTGTTCCTGGTCACGCTGTGGCTCGCCGCCCACTACCTCGGTCAACCCTTGGTCGAAGAGGTGAGCTACAGCGAGTTCAAGCAGATGGTGCAAACGGGGCAGCTGAGCGAGGTGACGCTCGGCCCGACCGAGGTAGAGGGCCGCTCGAAGTCGGTCCAGGGCCAGCCGAGCAAGATCATCCGGGCGGTGCGGGTGGAGGATCCGGACCTGATCGAGGAACTGGAGGCACGCAATATCCCCTACCGGGGCAAGCTGGAGAGCCAGTGGGCGCCCTATGTGCTGTCCTGGGTCGTCCCTCTGCTCATCCTCATCCTGATCTGGCGCTGGTTCCTGCGCCGTATGGGCGGCGCCCAGCAGGGGCTGCTTGCCATCGGTCAGAGCAAGGCCCGCGTTTACGTCGACCGTGACACCGGCGTGACCTTCGACGACGTGGCCGGCGTGGACGAGGCCAAGGAGGAGTTGAAGGAGGTGATCGACTTCCTGCGCCAACCGGAGAAATACCGCCGCCTGGGTGGCAACATCCCCAAGGGGGTGCTGCTGGTGGGCCCGCCCGGCACCGGCAAGACCCTGCTGGCCCGCGCCGTGGCGGGCGAGGCGCGGGTGCCCTTCTTCAGCATGAGCGGCTCGGAGTTCGTGGAGATGTTCGTCGGTGTCGGGGCGGCCCGCGTGCGCGACCTGTTCGCCCAGGCCCAGCAGCGTGCCCCCTGCATCATCTTCATCGACGAACTGGACGCCCTGGGCAAGGTGCGCTCGGTCTCGCCGGTGGCTGGCGGCCACGAGGAACGCGAACACACCCTGCAACAGCTGCTGGTGGAGATGGACGGCTTCGACACCCGCAAGGGGGTGATCCTGATGGCCGCCACCAACCGCCCTGAGATCCTTGACCCCGCCCTGCTGCGGCCCGGCCGCTTCGACCGTCACATCCTGGTCGATCGGCCCGATATCCGCGGGCGGGAGGAGATCCTGCGCGTGCACTGCAAGCGCATCGTCCTGGCCGATGGGCTGGACATCCGACTGCTGGCGGCACGCACCCCCGGCTTCGTCGGCGCCGACCTGGCCAACGTGGTCAACGAGGCCGCCCTGCTCGCCGCGCGCCGCGACAAGCGGTCGGTGGACATGGACGACTTCGAGGAGGCCATCAACCGCGTGGTCGCCGGCCTGGAGAAGAAACGCCGGGTGATGAGCCGGCAGGAGCAGGAGGTGATCGCCTACCACGAGGCCGGCCACGCACTGGTGGCCGAGACCCTGCCGCACACCGACCGCGTCCACCGCATCTCCATCATCCCGCGCGGGATCGCCGCCCTGGGCTACACCCTGCAGTTGCCGACCCAGGACCGTTACCTGATGACCCGCACCGAGATGCTGGAGCGGCTCACGGTCCTGCTGGCCGGTCGCGCGGCTGAAGAACTGGTGTTCGACGAAGTCTCCACGGGCGCGCAGGACGATCTGGAGCGCGCCACCCACATGGCCCGCAGCATGGTGGCTGCCTACGGCATGAGCGAGAGGTTGGGTCCCATGACCTATGGTGCGGGCAAGCGCCCCCAGTTCCTGGAGGATGCCCTGCCCTTCCCACGCCACGAGGCCGCAGAAGAGACCGTGCGGGAGATCGATCAGGAGGTTCGTGCCCTGCTCGGCCAGGCACGCGGCCGGGCGCGCGAGATCCTGGAGGCGAGACGCACGGTTCTCGACACCCTTGCCCGCCTGCTGCTGGAGAAGGAGACCATCGAAGGCGAGGAGCTGAGGCGGCTGATCGGCAGTCCGCAGGCGACCGACACACGGACATGATGTCGAGATCGGATCGCGCCTTGCTAACCGTTCATGGCCGAATGGCCGCCTCTGCCGATGAAAGACGCAGGGGCGGCCATGAACGGTCCCTCTCCTTGAGCCCCCCCGAGGGGTATATGCGCTAACTTTAAATGCATACCAAGTCACTCGCCAACCGATCTACCTGCCGAGACCGTTTT
>Ga0209721_1001342_pt1 | contig 18505 bp, 15 predicted proteins | sample TshhotsprinmetaG_FD_184139 | JGI IMG/M metagenome (GOLD analysis project Ga0209721, IMG submission 184139) | Hot spring microbial communities from South Africa to study Microbial Dark Matter (Phase II) - Tshipise hot spring metaG (SPAdes)... | ecosystem: Environmental > Aquatic > Thermal springs... | reverse complement strand
GATTTTTCTGTACCGCTTCCACTGCCGTCCGTGGCGCAAGCAGCGTTTTCCAAACTATCCCGCTCATGTGTTTCAGTTTATCAACCCATAATTTAGCCGCTCCTGCCCCCTACCTCCACTCCGACCGCAATCCCCAAGATCACACGGACTCGATTGGGTAGGGACCACAGATTTCCATGTTCGTTCATTCGTTGCCGGAATTCGTTGATGGGTTTCGTGGAGGAGACCGTCAACGAACGGAAAACGAATAAACGAATGGGAGCGGGCGCATATTCGTTCATTCGTTGCCGGAATTCGTTGATGGCCCTCATGTGAGAGCGACCGTCAACGAATAGAAAAACGAATAAACGAATGGAGGCGGGCGCGCATTCGTTTATTCGTTGCCGGAATTCGTTGATGGTCTCTCCATCAGGATGGACAGGATAGACAGGATTTTGCATCGCCGCCCTGGGGTCAGAAGACGTCAGGCAGAATCTGGCGGGACAAAATTCGCAGATGCTATTCGTGGGAGGGCGCGCCTTCGCCGACTGCCGCGCGTTCCTCAGCCCCGCACCCAGCCCAACGCAGGCGGGGCGCAGGCCATCAGGGTGACGGCGGCTTCGTCCTGGCGCAGGAGTATCGGGAAAGCGGTGCGCATGGCCAGCACCCCGCCCGTCCCGGCGGCGCGCAGCAGGCTGGCGTAGGTCATCAGCAGGAAGAGGCCGGCGGCTTGCAGTTCACGGTCCAGGGCGGCTTCATCGGCGCCAAAGACGGCTCGGGCGGTTTGCTCTTCGGCCAGGTTGCGCAGGCCTTGCAGCATGACAGCCGGCGCAGTCAGCAGCAGCGTCGGGCCGTGGCGCTCCAGGTCGGCTTGAATCAGGCGGGCGTTGTGGGCGTGGTCGGAGGGATGGGCGTGGTCGAAGTAGCGCTCCAGGGCGCTCACGATTTGTTCCATCTCCTGTTCGTTCATGTCACCTCTCCTTCGATTTGGTTCAGAACGAAATAGGCCAGGTCGGCGGGGAGGGCCAGCCAGTCGGGGTCGCTTTCGGCGGGGAGGCCTAGGTCGGCCGACAGGACGAGGGCGGCGAAGCGGGCGGTGGACTCCCGCGCGCTGACCAGGGGATGGGTGGAACGGGTCAGGCGGGGTTCGAGGGCGCGGTTCAGCGGGTTGGTCAGGCGGTGCAGGGCCTCCCGCAGGCGCGGGCCGGCGCCGGGCGGCAGGTCTTCGGGCGGGAAGCGGAGCAGGTCGGCAGCCAGGACAACCGCCACCCCCTGCACCAGGAGGATGTCGCCGGCCTGGTCGGGGAAGGAGGGCTGCTGCAGCCGCCATTCCTGCTCGCGCCGGCGGCGCAGGGCCAGCGGTGAGGCAGCGAGCAGGTCGAGCAGCAGGCGCAGGGCGGCTTCGCTAAGGGGACGCTGCCGGCCCAGGACCAGGAGCAGCGCCGCGCGGGTCAGGCTCTCGAAGGCGGCCTGATAGGCCCGATGCAGCCGGGCTTGTTGCGAGGCGCTCAGGTCCGTTTCGTGGAGCAAGAGCAGGGCGCAGGCTTGCAGCCCCAACTCGTGGGTCTGCCGCTCCGGCCAGGGGCGGGAGGGGTCTATGCCGGCGGTCCAGCGGTCGAGGGCCTCCAAGAGGGCCGGGCGCGCCTCGGCAGACAGGTGGCGCGGGGAGGCCAGCCGGGGCCAGATTTCGGTCTGGAGGAAGTGCGGGGAGAGATAGCGACGCGGCAGGCCGAGGCGGTGCGGAGCGTTCAGGATGCCTTCGAGCAGGGAGACGGCCGGGGCGGAGAAGCGCCTTTGCCCGGCCAGAGCGCGCAGCACGGCCTGGGCGAGCGCTTCGGCTTCGTGGGAGAACTCGGAGAAGTAGTAGCCCTCGCCCGGACTCCCCGACTCGGCCCAGGCCTGTTCCAGTTCCACCGCCAGGTCGAAGGCCTCTCGCAGCAGGGGAACGACCAGCGGGGAGTCGGCCCGCTCCAGGGCGCGCAGCGCCGCCAGACGGTCGGGCGCGCCGGCGCGGCCCTCGTCGGTGAGCGGTTCGAGCAGGATGGGGAGCAGGCGGGGATGGCGGGCCGCGCAACGGGCTTCATAGGGGCCGAATTGGTCTAACTGCTGCTCGGAGGCCAGACCCGCTTCGGGCCGCAGGAGACGCTGTAGCAGCGCGGCCTGTTCGTCGTTCAGGCGCGGGGAGCGCAGCAGGCGCAGGGCGCGCTCCAGCCGTTCGGGCAGGGGAAGGCCGGTCGCTAGCGGGTCGGCGGGGTGGACCAGGCGGGCGGCCAGGTAGGGGGCCGGGCGGAGCGATGCGGCCTGCAGGGCGGCTTCTCCCAGGGCGCGCAGCAGGCGGCGCGGGGCGGGCGAATCGAGGCCGGGCCAGGTCTTGCGCAGGGCGCGCAACACGGAGGCCAGGGCCGGCTCGTCCTGCTCCAGCAGCCAGACCAGGGCATGCGGGGAGAAGTGCGGCTCGGCGGCGGTCAGGCAGTCCTGCAGGGCCAGGCGCAGGGCGTCGGTCAGGCGCTCGGGCAGCAGGCCGGCCGCGAGGGCAGCGCGCTGCAGGTCCATCAGGGCTTCCAGCACGGGCAGGCGCCGCTCGCTTTGCAGATGCGCCTCGAGCCAGGATTCCAGTTCGGGGGAGAGGCGGAAGAGGGGGAAGAGTTGCCGCGCCCAACGTCCGCGCTGGCCGGAGAGGAGCAGGTCGAATAGGGGGGACAGGGCCTGGGGCGAGGGGCGGAGCGGAGGTTCGGCAAGCAGGTCGAGGGCGCTCTCGTCGAAGGCGGTCTTGCCCTTGGTTTCGAGCAGGGACTGCCAGCGCGGCAGCCAGGCCGGATGCCGCAAAAAGGCCGGCAGGGCGCGCAGCAGAGCGCGGCGGGACCAGAAATCGTCCACGCCGGGGTGCGCGCCGGGAGCGGTGGCGAAGGGCAGGGAGGCCAGCAGGTCGAGCAGGTCGCTGAGAGGGCCGGGCGGGGAGGAGTCCGGGGTTGCTTCGGCGGGCGGCAGGCAGGGGTGTCCTTCTGCCAGGCGGCTGAGCAGGCCGGCCAGGGGTTCGGCCAGGGCCGGGGTGGAGGGCAGGAAGCGCAGGGTCCAGTCCCGCAGGCGGCGGTGGATTTCGGCGGCCTGTTCGGCGGAGAGGCGCGCCAGGAGCAGGACGGAGAGCAGGTCGAAGGGGTTGCGGGGGGCGGGCTGCGGACGGTCGAAGTCAGCGGCCCAGTCGTCGGCCAGGCGGCAGAGGGCGGCGAATTGGTCGGGGGTCGGGCGGCGGGCGGCGCGCAGGAGCAGCGCCAGGACGGTCAGGCCGAAGGCGAGTTCAGGCTGCAGGTCGCTGCGGCGGGGGAGGAGGGGAGAAAAGGCCTGCAGGCCGAGCAGGGCCAGGCGACGGCGCAGGGGCGCGTCGCGCGTCAGGAAGGGGAAGAGGCCGCCGCGCAGGGCAGCCAGCGACCAGGCGAAGAGTTCGGCGCGGGCCGGCGGCAGGGCGCTCAGCCGGCCCAGGGCTGCTTGCAGGTGCGCCTGATGAAAGGGAAGGGGGCGCACGGCGTCGGGCGCGAAATCGGGGCGGAAGAAGTCGAGCAGAAAGCCGAACAGGAGGTCGGAGAGCAGGCTGCGGGTGAGGCGGCGGAGGAGGCGCTCCAGCGGCGGGGGGAAGGCAGGGGCGGCCTGTTCGAGCAGGCGTTCCAGGAAGCGGCGCAGGGCGGCCTGGCGGGCGCTTTCTTCCTGCCGACGGGCCAGGGCGTCGGCGTCCAGCAGGAGCAGGTCGAGGGGGGTCAGCAGCGCAGGCCGGCTCATGGGCGGCGGGCAATCAGTCCATCGAAGATGAGCCAGGCGGTATCCCAGTCGGGGGATTGGCCGAAGCGCCGGCGTAGGTCGTAGACGGCGGCGCGCTGCCCCTGCTGCCAGGCTTCGGCCAGCCAGAGGGCGCGGCCGAACTCGGCAAAGGCCTGGTGAGAGAAGCGCCACTCCAGGGTGAAGTCATCGCGCTCCAGCAGGCCGGCCCGCAGCCAGAACTCCAGGACGGGCTGGAGACGGTCCGGGGGGAGGGGAGGCTCCAGGTCGGGGAGCAGGTCGGGGTCGGGAAGGGAGAGGCGGGCGCGCCAGGCCAGGACGAGCAGGGCGGTGTCTTCGTCCACCGGCAGGGGGGAGGCGCCCGGTTTGAGCGTCTCCCACTGAATGGTCTGGCGCAGGAAGTAGAGGTAGAGATCGGCCAGGCGTTCCAGCGAGCGCAGCAGGGCCAGGCCTTCGTCCAGGGCCGGGGCGCGGCAGGCCAGCAGGACCATCAGGGTGAGGTAGAAGGGGGCGGCGAAGGCGCTCAGGCGGGGATTCTCCAGGATGGCGGCGCGCAGGGCGGCCAGGGAGGCGGCGTCGGGCGGGGGGCCGGCGGGCGAGCGGGCGCGCAGGACGGCGCGGCCCAGGTTTTCAACCAGGCCCTCCAGGTGTTCCCGCTCCAGGGGGCTGAAGAGGTATTCCGTCAGGCCGGGGTTGCGCAGCCCGTAGGGACGGGAGGTGAGCAGGAGCGGGTTGCCGGCGTAGGGGGCGGCCTGCCAGGCCCGTTGCAGGTCGCGCAGCAGGCGCAGGCGCTCGGAATCGGGGGCGCAGTATTCGTCCAGGGCGTCTATGAGCAGCAGGGCGTTTTGCTGCGCCAGGGCAGCCTGCAAGACCTGTTCGACCAGCAGGGGGGAGGTCCAGGGGCGTTCGCCGCCGGCGGCGGCCAGGGCCAGGGCGCGGGTTAGGCGGGCGCCGGATTGCCAGGCGGCGGCCAGGTCGGAGGCGGTCAGCCAGAAGGGGATGAGTTCGTCTGGCTGCGGGCGGTGGCTGAAGCGCCAGGCCAGGTATTGCAGGCTGGTGCTCTTGCCGCGGCCCAGGGCGGCGGTGAGCAGGAACATCTCGCGCAGGCGCAGCAGGTCGTTCAGGCCTTCGGGACGGGCGGCGGCGTGACCGGGGGCGCGGCGCAGGGGCAGGGGCTGGTAGAGGTCGGGCAGGGAGAGGGGCGCCTGCAGCCCGCCCAGGGGGAAGGCGTAGCGGGCGGCGCGGGCGGACAGTTGTTCCAGGTAGAGGTGAAGCGCTTGGTCGTCGCTGAGGAGCGGCTCGGCCGGCGGTTCGGCGCGCCGGGCGAGGTCCTGCAGGGCGCGGCGCAGGTCGTCCAGGTTGTCCGTCACGCGGCGCAGGTGCTCGGCGTGTTCGAAGGCCAGTTGGATGAGGATGGGCAGGGTGTAGGGCTGGAGGGCGGCGGCGGCGCGCAGCAGGGCTTCGGCACACAGGCCGGCAGCGGTTTCGATTTTCTCAGGCGGCCAACCGGGCAGGTCGTTTTGCAGGGCGGTGCGCAGGGCGGCGCGCAGGGATGCCAGGTCGAGGGCGTTTGGCAAATCGGCCAGGGCGCGCTGGACGGAGGGCAGGCTGCCGTAGTCCAGGCCGTGAAACAGGCCGTGCAGGTCGGGGTCGAGGCGACGCTGTGGGTCGAGCAGGTACTCCTGGGCGCGGCGGGCGGCGGTTTGGAGCAGTTGTTGGAGGCCGGCGCGCTGCAGGTAGGCGGCCAGTCCGCGCTCGGCTTCGCGGCTCAAGGGGTCGAGCAGGGGGCCGAGCAGGGGGGAGTCGCGCAGGAGGGCTTTGAGGTAGGAGGTGAGGAGGGAGAGGAGGAAGGGGAGCATGGTTCGGTTTTCAGTCAGTGATCAGTGGGCGGTGGACAGTGGACAGTGGGTGAGGGCGTGGGGCGTAAGGCGTGTGGGGAAGTACCGTCAACGAATGGGAGAACGAATAAGCGAATGGGGGCGGGCGCATATTCGTTCAGACGTTCTGTTTCTTTCGTTCGGCAAACAGCTCCCACAAAAGACAGACGCTATTACACAACTTTGTTGCAGCTCACGCCGATTTGTTCTGCCGTCGCTGGCTGGTCATCGGACCGATAACTTGCCGCTCACCAGCCGGTTCCGGCATGGGGAACGCCCTCAGCGGATGATCCCCCCGCAGGCGGGCGCGGATGCGAATCCCCGGCGGCAGAGTGCAGGTGTGCTCCTTGATGGCGTGCACCGTCTGCCCAGAGTCCAGACGGAGGCGGTAGAGGTTGAACGCGCCGCGGAAGAATCGTCGGGCGATCACCCCGTTCCCGTTCTCCGAAAGATCAAAGTCAATGTCATCGGCGCGTACTGCGATCTCCACCCACGTTCCGGCCGGGAAACCATGTTCCTGACGCAGCAACCCCAACTCGGTTTCGATGCCCTCCGGGCGGGCAATGCCGGCCAGAAAGTTGCTATCCCCCATAAATTCGGCCACGAAGCGGGTAGCCGAGGCGTGGAAGATCTCCTCGGGCGCGCCGATCTGTTCGATGCGCCCATGTTGGATCACCGCAATCCGATCGCCCATAAACAAGGCCTCGTCTTGATCGTGGGTCACGAAGATCACCGTGGCCTGCATGGCTTTGAGGATGTTCCGCACATGCTCGCGCATCTCAAGGCGTAGGTCGGCATCTAAGCTGCTGAACGGTTCATCCATTAACACCAGCACCGGGCGCGGCGCCATGGCGCGGGCCAGGGCAACCCGCTGACGTTCCCCTCCCGAAAGCGCATGTGGGTAACGTCGCTCAAATCCCTCCATTCCGACCAGCGCAAGCATTTCCTTCACCCGAGCCTGCTTCTCGCGGCCGGGCCGGCCGTGTAGCCCAAACGCCACATTCTCGAACACCGTCAAGTGGGGGAACAGGGCGTGATCCTGGAACACCATGCCGACCCCACGCTGCTCCGGCGGCACAAACACCCCCGGCGCCGTGACCAGGCGGCCGTTGATGGCAATTTGGCCGTGGTTCGGTCGGTCCAGGCCGGCGATCAGGCGCAGGATGGTGGTCTTGCCGCAGCCGCTAGGGCCAACCAAGGACAGGATTTCGCCCTCTTGCAGCGAGAAAGACAGATTATCCACGGCGGGCGCAAGGGCCCCCGGGAAAAATTTGGTCAATCCATGCACGCTAAGGCGGATCATCGGAATAGAGGTTCCCTACGTAGTAAGAAAGATAAAGGAAGAGCAGAAGCCAAGACCAAGATCAGCGCTGCCGGCGCCGCCTGCACGTAGAACCCTTCAGAGGCCCACACCCAAACGCGCACCGCGAGCGTGTCGAAGCCGGCCGGTCGCAGCAGCAACGTGGCCGGCAACTCCTTAAGCGAGGTCAGAAAGACCAGCGCCCCGCCGGCCAACAATCCTGGCAGGACGAGCGGCAGCGTGACCTGGATCAGAGCGAGCAGCGACGTGCGTCCCAGCGTGCGCGCTGCTTCCTCCAGCGATGCCGACAGCCGGCCCAAGGCCGACTCGGCCGCCCGCACCGCCTGCGGCATATGACGCAGAACATACGCCATCAAGATCGGGACGGGCGTGGCATATAAGAACGGCAAAAACCGATTGATCAGCAGCACCAAACTCAGCGCGATCACCACCCCAGGCAGGGCATATCCCACCTGGCACACCCGGGCCAACAGGTGAGAAAGCCGACCCGGATAACGCACCGAGAAGCGCGCCACCGGCAAGGCCAGCGTCATTGCTGCTAGCGCGGCCAGCAAAGACGTCCACAGGCTATTCCAGACAAAATGGACCATCCCTTGTGAACCGGTGCGCACCACCTGGCTCAGCGTAGGCAGATCGAGCAGGGCTTGCACACTCCAGGCGCTCAGCACCCCCAGTGGGACCAACAAACTGATGGCCGTCACCCCGAGCACGAACAGCAGGGCCGGCCCCTTCCAAACCCCCAGCGCGATCGGCGGCGCCGGGCGCCAAGCGCTCTCCATCTGCGTGGAGCGCGCCTCGCCCTGCAGGCGCAGCTCGGCCCACAACAAGAGCATCGCCAGCCCCACCAGAACGCCGCTCAAGATCGAGGCCGCCGAGCGATCGTACCGCCCGGCCAGCTGTACAAAAATAGCCGACGAAAACGTCTCATAGCGCAGCAGGGCCACCGTCCCATATTCGGCCAGCACGTCCAAGGCGACCAACAGCGCGCCGGCCAACACCCCCGGACGCAGCATAGGCAACGTCACCTGCCAAAACGTCTGCCACGGCGTGCGGCCCAAAGTGCGCGCCGCCTCTTCAAAAACCGCGTGTTGTGAGCGGAACGCCGCCCCGCTCAGCAGATAGACATACGGATACATAAAAAACGTCAGCACGAAGACAGAGCCGGCCAAACCCAACGGCGAAGGCAACGGCAGCGAAACGCCCAACAGCGCCTCCACCCCCTGGGGGATCAGGCCGCCGCGCGGCCGCATGAGAGCCAGATGGACGATCGCCCCCAAATACGTCGGGATCGCCAACGGCATGGCCAACATCCAGCGCAGCAGCTTGCGGCCAGGCAAATCGGTCCGCTCGGTGAACCAAGCCAGGCTAACCCCGAGCAAGGTGGTTCCGCTGGTCACCAGCAGCGCTAGTGTCAGCGTATTGCCCAGCAACTTCCACAACCGCGCTTGAAGCAAGCGCTGCCAATCGGCAGGATCAGCGCCGGCGGCCCGCACAAAGAGATACACCAACGGAATCGACACAAAAAGGGCTACCAGCCCCGCCGCAACCATCAAGCGGAGACTGGTAGCGCGTGCAGGCGCCTGGGAAATGCGAGCCGAAACAGGGATGGTGCGCGCCATAAACCTAAGGCAGACCGACCTCTTCGATCAATTGGAACACCGCATCAAATTCCGCAGCGGCAGCGCTGACATTCACCTCGGCCAAGCGCACCTGCTCCAACGGCAACACCCCCTCTCGCAACGGCACACCGGCCCGGATGGGATACTCATAATTCCTCTCCGCAAACAGGCGTTGGCCCTCGGAGGAGACCAAGAAATCCACCAACGCCTGGGCGGCAGCCAGATTCCGGGCGCCTTTCACGATCGCCGCGGCCGTGGCATTGGTGATCAGGCCGATTTGATTCTCGCCTTGGTCCGGGTAAACCACGCCCACTGGGCTCCCTTCATCCTTCTGGAGATGATAGTAGTAATGATTCACCAAGCCGAGCTTAAACTCTCCAGCGCCCACCGCCTTTCGCACGTCGGTGTGGCCGCCAAAGAACGTCGTCTGGTTGGCGATCAATCCTTGTAGCCATTCCTTAGTCGCCTCTTCCCCGATCAACTGGCGCATGACCGCGATCTGGGCCTGCATCGAGCCGTTGGTTGAGCCGGTGGCCGCAATTTGACCCTTCCACTTCGGATCGGTGAGCTCAAAGATCGAGGTCGGCGCTTCCTCGGGCGACACCTGATCGGTGTTATACAAGATCACTCGGGCTCGGCGAGTCAAGCCAACCCACATCTGATCGGGCCCGATAAACTCGGCCGGCCATTGATCGGCTCCCGGAGGCAGATAGGACTGAAGAACCCCCTCCTGCGCCAGCGCCTGGATGGTGAACAGCTCGGTGGTGATAAACACGTCCGCTTGTGGGTTGGCCTGCTCCTCGATCAGCGCATTGGCCAATTCACTGTTGCTGCCGGCCCGCAACAAGATCTTCACCTCGGGATGCTGGGCCTGAAACGCATCCAGGACGGGCTTGATCAACGCCTCTGACCGCCCCGAATACACCACCAACTCGCCGTTGATCGGAGCCGAAGCGGTCGCCGAACCCGAGGGGGTCGGTGAAGGAGAAGCTCCCTTGGGCGCTTCTGACGCCGTAGGGGTTGTCGTGATTGCGGAACAGGCTACGAAGACCATCGAAATTAGAGCGAGAAGCGCGTATCGGAACCACATTATAGATGATCCTCCTAAAGGAGTGGGATGGGTGATGAGGGCAGTGTAGCAAGAAGGCTTCCTGGAGAATAGTGTTTTTTATCATATTTATCACTAAAATATTCATAATCTACGCGTTATTTTTGTCATATTTTTTATAAAAATTATAACTTTATCCTCGCAAAATGCAAAGGGCAAAACGCGTTTTCACCGCCTCGATCGCCTCGCTTGCCGTTATAATCGGGCTAGTTTTGCCTGCTCCAGGCAGCGTCGGCTTCTCGCTTTCATCCGGAAAGAGGGACAGGCAACGTAATCGCGACCATCCATAGATGATCCCAAATCGGCATGACAGGCCGCCGGGCAGCGGTGCAGGGCCATCGTCTTGCACCGGGCCATAGGCGTTCCTTGACCCATTTCACTTTCAATTTTGGAGGACATATGGCAACCGCAAGCGCAGCATCTATGGTCAACGATCGGAAAGAAATCTTTGGCTGGGCCATGTACGACTGGGCCAACTCAGCGTTCAGCACAACCGTCGGCACGGTTTTCCTTGGCCCTTACGTTGCTGCTCTGGCGGCCGAGGCCGCCAAAGCCTATCCCGATGGCAATGCTCGCTTCCTCGGCGTTCCAGTGGCGCCCGATTCATTCTTTCCCTATTGCGTATCCTTCTCGGTCGGGTTGCAGGTGCTTTTCCTGCCCATCCTAGGCGCCATTGCCGATTATTCGCATGTCCGCAAACGCATGATGCGACTGTTCGCGACCATCGGCGCCGCGGCGACCATCCTGTTGTTCTTCGTCGCCGATGGTCTGTGGTGGCTAGGGGGCTTGCTGTATATCGTGGCCAACCTGGCCTTCGGCGCAGCCATCGTCTTCTACAACGCCTACCTGCCCGACATCGCCAGCGAAGACCAGCGCGACCGGGTATCGTCCTACGGCTGGGCCATGGGCTACTTGGGCGGCGGCCTCCTGCTGGCTCTCAACCTGGCCTTCTACTTATTCAGCGATAGCTTAGGAGTGCCAGGCAGCTTGGCGGTGCGCATCAACCTGGCCTCGGCCGGCCTATGGTGGCTCGGGTTTTCCTTTCTAACATGGGCGCGGCTGCGTTCTCGCCGGCCGGCCCGCGCCCTGCCCAAAGGCGAAACCTACGTCAGCATCGGCTTCAAACAATTGGCCCAAACCTTTCGTGAGCTTCGCCACTTTCCTGAAACCCTGAAATTCCTGCTGTCCTACTTCCTCTACAACGACGGCATCCAAACCGTGATCGCCGTTTCCTCCACCTTTGCGGCCGCTCCCCTCGCCCGCGGCGGCGTAGAGCTCGACACCCAGACCCTGACCGCTGCTATTCTGATGATCCAATTCGTGGCCTTCTTCGGCGCCCTGCTTTGGGGTCGCCTGGCCACCTGGATCGGCGCCAAACAAGCCATCATCGTCAGCCTGTTCATCTGGCTGGGCGTGGTGCTGTATGCCTATGGCGGCCTGAGGGGCGAAAGCCGTGTGATGGAATTCTTCGTGCTTGGCGCCTTTATCGCCCTGGTCCTGGGCGGCTCTCAGGCCATCAGCCGCAGCCTATTTGCCCAAATGATCCCCGACGGCAAGGAGGCCGAATTTTACTCCTTCTATGAAGTCAGCGAGCGCGGCACCTCCTGGACCGGTCCCTTCATCTTCGGCCTGGTCAACCAATGGTTTGGCAGCCTGCGCTACGGCATTCTGGCGCTGATCTTCTACTTCGTGGCCGGCCTGATCGTCCTGCCTTTTGTCAACGTCAAAAAGGCCATGGAGGATGTGAAAAAATACGACGCGGCCCATGTCGAACGTTGAACCTAGGGGACGTTTTTGGCAGCCAAGAAAGGACCGGGGCGCTTCCCCGGCCCTTTCGTCTCCGACCCTTCCGAACCAGATCCTCGCCCGTAGCCCCTCCTCCCCGTTTCCGACTCACGACAGGCGGGAGAAGAAGCGATGCATTTTCTCGATCCCCCGTTCGATCACCTCCATCGACGTCGCATAACACAGCCGCAGATACCCTTCGCCGCCTGGGCCGAAATCCGTGCCGGCCAACACCGCCACCCCCTCCTCCTCCAAGAGGCGTGTCTGAATCTCTCGGGAAGAGAGCCCAAACCACTTGACGTTGGGGAACACGTAGAACGCTCCCTGCGGCTTCTGGGCGCGAACCCCGGGGATAGCGTTGAGCAGCTCCACCATCCGATCGCGGCGCTTCTGATATTTAGTCGCCATCTCCTGCACGAAATCTTGTGGGCCGCTAATGGCCTGCATGCCGGCGTACTGGGTGAACATGGCGGTGCACCCCACCGAATGGGTGAGCAGCAGCTCCAACCGTTCGGCCAGGGCCGGCGGGGCGATCGCATATCCTAAGCGCCAGCCGGTCATCGAAAAAGCTTTCGAGAACCCATCGGCGATGACGGTGCGCTCCAGCATCCCGTCGATCGAAGCGATGCTGGGCGCCGACTCCAGCCCATCGTACACCAGGCGCGAATAAATCTCATCGGCCAACACCCAAGCCCCATATTTCTCGGCCTGGGCGGCGATATGCTTCAAGTCCTCCATCGGGATGACGCCGCCGGTGGGATTGGCTGGCGAGTTCAACACGATCAGCTTCGTCTTGTTGGAAATCTTGGCATCAAAATCGTCTAGGTCGAACGAAAACTGATTTTCTTCGCGCAACGTCACCGGGACCGGCGTGCCGCCGGCCACCAGGATCATGGCCCGATACGTGGGAAACCCAGGATCGGGATAGATCACTTCATCGCCCGGCGAGACCAACGCCAAGGTGGGGAAGAACAGGCCGGGTTTTGAGCCAGGGCCGACCACCACCATGTTGGGGGTGATGTTCACGCCGCGTCGCCGGCCGGCGTCCTCGGCGATCAGCTCGCGCAGGCGCATTAGGCCGGCAGGAGGCGTGTAGCGGGTCAGGCCCTCCTCGATGGCCGCTATCCCGGCCTGGGCGATGTGGGCCGGGGTGCGAAAGTCTGGCTGGCCGAGTTCCAGGTGGAGAATCTCTCGTCCCTGGCGTTCCATTTCCAGGGCGCGGCCGAGGACAGCGTAGGCTCCCTCGGGCTCAAGATGGATGACGCGGTCGGTGAACATCCTTCCTCCTATTACGTTTTTGTAAAATGTTGTTGTCAGAGTATGACATGCTCAAATGGTCAATGGTCACCGGCTCAATCGGATCGGCCGGCTCGAAACCGAACACCTTGCCATAGAAATACAACTCTGCCTCCAGCGAGCGCTGAATGGTGTCCGCCCTGCGGAAGCCGTGGCCCTCGCCAGCGAACGGTAAATAGGCCACAGGAACCCCGCGCTGGCGTAGGCTATAGTAAATGCGCTCAGACTGATCGGGGGGCACCACCTTATCCTCCAGGCCTTGAAAGAGGATAAGCGCGGCCTGAATGCGATCCACATGATAGATCGGAGAACGGGCCTGATAAATCGCTTTGGCTTCTGGATAAGGGCCGATCAAGCTGTCCAGATAGCGCGATTCGAATTTATGGGTTTCCAAGGCCAAGGCTTCCAGGTCGCTCACCCCATAGTAGCTGGCGCCGGCCCGGAAGACATCGTGAACAGCCAGCGCAGCCAGGGTGGTGTAGCCGCCGGCGCTGCCCCCGCGGATCGCCATGCGCTGCGCGTCCACCCGCCCTTGATCCGCGAGATAGCGAGCGCCGTTCACGCAGTCAGCCACGTCCACCACGCCCCATTGCCCCTTCAGGCGTTCGCGATAGGCCCGTCCGAAGCCGGTCGAACCGCCGTAGTTCACGTCGAACACGGCGAAGCCGCGGCTGGTCCAATACTGTAGGCTATAGCTCAGAACAGGAGCCGCCGCTGAAGTCGGCCCCCCGTGAAGCACCACCAGCAGGGGCGGTCGTTCCCCTTCCGAAGCCACATAGTCCGGATTTGTAGGCGGGTAAAAGTAACCAAAGGCCGTCAGGCCGTCTTCGGTGGGGAACTCGATGGTTTCTGGGATCGAAAAGTAGCGGGCGTCCACCGTCACTTCGAGGGAACTGCGCAGGATCTCAACCGCGCCGCTGCTGGGGTCGAAGCGGACGAGCGCCATCGGCTGGGTGGGCGAGCCGGCCTTCATCACGACCTGATCGCCCACCCTCAACACATCTCGAATGAGCGTATACGGCAGATCAATATCCACCAGAGTATGCGTCTCGGGATTCAGACGGGCCAACCGCCAAAGGCCGTTGCGGGCGTAGGCGCAGATGATGTCGCCGTTGGGCAGAAAGTCGTAGGTGGACAGTCCGAAGACCCATTGGGGCAGGCCGAACTCGGCTTCCATTGGGTAGAGCGCTTCGATTTGACCATCGCAAAAGCGGTAGAGATTCCACCATCCTTCTGGATCAGCCACAAAGTGTAGGACCCCTTCTGGCGACCAATGCGGCTGAAAGACGGAGACGCCCGATCCACCGGCAATGACCTGCGGCGTGCTGAGTGAGCCGTCGGGCTGCACATCGGCCAGCATCAGCCGGCCGCTCTCCCAAGGCATGTTTGGATGATCCCATTCCAACCAGGCCAAGCGTGTGCCGTCTGGACTGAGCCGCGGCGAAGAGTAAAAATCGCTGCCAGAAGCCAGGATATCCATCTGACCATTTTCCACGTTAATGGCTGCCAGGGTGTTGATCGCTTCGGCCGGCTTGTCCACCGTATGGTCCTCGCGCACACAGACCAGGCGGTTGCGCCAGGCGTCAAACACCGCATCGGCATAGCGAAATGGCCCCTCCGGCGTCAGCGGTCGAGGATCCTCCCCAGGACGACAGGCGTAGAGGCGTTGATCGGCGAAGTTGGAGAAATACACTACCCCGTTAGCCACGCAGAAATCCCCTCCTCCATATTCATGGACCGTCGTGCGGGCGTTGAATGGCGGCGGATTGACTTCGAGCAGGGCCCCTTCATCCGTGGGTCGCACGATCACCCCTCGTCCGCCTTCCTCGGGCCGGAACTCTAGCCAATAAATCGCTGAACCTTCTCGGGCAATTTGACCGATGCTGACGGCCTTGCTGGTAACCAATTGAGCAGTGATGGGGGATTTCCACGAACCATAAGGAGCGATGTGAGGCATGGAGCTTCTCCTGGCGAGTGTAGAAGTGGGTTTAGGCGAAGGCCGGGGAAGGGATCATCTGACCAGCAAGCTGACCGCAACCAGCGGCGATGTCAATCCCGCGGCGCATGCGGATGGTGCATGGAATGCCGGCTCCTTCCAAGATGTTCTTGAAGCGCTCGGCGCGCTGCCGATCGGCGGCCCGGCCGCGATAATTCGGGGTTGGGTTGAGGGGAATGGCGTTGACGTGACACAGCAATCCCTTGAGGAGCTGGGCCAACTTGTGGGCCGTCTCCGGCGTGTCGTTCACACCGTGGATCAAGGCCCACTCAAACGAGATCCGCCGATGGGTCTTGGCAACATAGTAGCGGCAGGCGTCTAATACCTCGGCGATCGGATATTTGCGGTTGATCGGCATCATCTGAGAGCGCGTCTCATCGTCCACGGCATGGAGCGATACCGCCAGGTTCGCCTGTCGCCCTTCGTCGGCAAAACGCCGGATCAGGGGAGCCAGGCCGACGGTCGAGAGGGTGAACCGCCGAGCGCCGAAGTTGTAACCTTCGGGATGATTGAGCCGATCGATGGCGGCCATCGTGTTCTCATAATTGTGGAACGGTTCCCCCATCCCCATCAACACCACATTGGTCACGCGTTCATTCTGCTGGTGGAGTAAGCGCGCGTAGTACATCACCTGGGCTACGATCTCTCCGCTGCTTAGGTGGCGTTTGAAGCCCATCTGTCCGGTGGCGCAGAAAACGCAGCCCATGGCGCAGCCGGCCTGGGTGCTGATGCACAATGTTCGGCGGCGTTCATATTTCATCAGCACGGCTTCGATCGCCTTGTCGTCGTGCAGTTGAAACAGCGTTTTGATCGTCTGTCCGTCTGAGGAAGCCAGTTGCTTGAGAGGCAAAAGCGTTTCGAAGCGCAGGTGTTCGGCCAGGCGGGCGCGCAGACTACGCGGCAGCGAGGTGAACTCCTCAGGAGAACGATAAAAGTGCCGATATAATCCCTCCCAAATTTGGCGGGCCCGATAGGCCGGCTCCCCCCAGCCGGTTACCCAATCGGTCAGTTCGGGAAGGTCTAGATCGTAAATCGACGATTGCAATCGAACAGCGGCCATCTTTCTTTCCTCGATTGTGTATTGTATCATGTGCCTCCAGTCAAAAGGGCGCTGGAGACCTTCCTTGTTCGGCGCTCCCGCCCCACGGGAGCGGCTAAATGATAGGGTTCGATAAACTCATGAGCAGGATAGCTGGAAAAACGCTGCTTGCGCTATTGACGGCCGTGCAACGTGACTCGCATGGGAACACAACACGTAGATCACAGAGCCTCCTCGTGTCTTTGTGTCTCTGTGTGAAAAAATTCCCTTTTTCTCCACTCCCCCGCCCTGCGGCTGGAACCTCTCTCGGCATAGGACGTTTTATAATATCGAACTTGGAGGTTCGTATGACCAAACACCGATCCTTATGGTGGACGTTTCTGGCGCTTTCAGCGCTCCTTCTTTCGGCTTGTGGAGCAGGTTCACGCCTCTCCACGCCGACCCCTCTCGACCCCAATCTGATCGCCGCTCAAGCGATCGCCACCTTCGCAATGAGCCTGACCCAAACCGCCCAAGCGCAACCCACGCCAACCTTTACCCCCTCCCCCGAACCCACGTCAACACCCACCTCGGCCCCGCTGGTGCTCGATACGCCCACGGCCACTGCGCCGGCGGTTCCCTGTTTAGGCTCGCGCTGGATCCGCGACCTGACCTACGACGACACGGTGACCATTCCCGTGCTCCAGCCAGGCGAACGGTTCGTCAAGAAATGGCTGGTGCAAAACACCGGCACCTGCCCTTGGAAGCCGGGGTTTAAGGTGGCCTTTGCCGGCATCGGCATTCCCCTGGGCGGGCAGACCACCCCTCTAGGGAAGGAAGTCAAGCCCGGCGAACAAGTGGAAATCGCCATTGCCTTCGTCGCGCCTGCCGCCCCCGGCGAATATCAGAGTTACTGGAAACTTCAAGACGAGAGCGGCGCCTGGTTTGGGACCTACATCACGGCCGCCATTCGGGTGGCCGGCCCTGGAGGGGCCACCGCTACGCCGACCCCGGAACCGACACCTACACCCTGATCGGCTCGCTCCCAGAAGGACCGCGCTTGAGCCGTACGCCGGCTGTCATTTTGCCGGCGCTGCGGCGATCGATCGGCCGATTGCGATCCCTGCTCCCTGCCGGCCCAACGTGGGCCGGCGGCTTGCTATCCAGGGAAAGATTCACCTTCAGGCGCGCTCGCCCACGATCTGTCCCCGTTGGGCCAATGCCGTCACCAACGACTCCAAATCATCCACGATCCACGTCGGCGGCGGCGACCAAGCCTCGGCCTGCTCCCGCTTTGCAACCCCGCTCAACACCAAAGCCGTCGGGCAACCCGCCTGTTGTCCGGCGGCAATATCCGTCTCCAGGCGATCGCCCACCACCAGCGTTTCGTGCTTCGGCGCGCCTAAGCGCTCCAATGCCATCTCGATCAAAAAGGGATATGGCTTTCCGGCGTAGATCGGTTCCACCCCCGTAGCCGTCGTCACCACCGAGATCCAGGCGCCGGCGCCGGGGATCTCCCCGCGCGGCGTCGGGAACGTCTTATCGGGGTTGGTCGCAAAAAACGGCACCCCGCGCCGCACCAACAAGGTCGCTTCGCGCATCTTCTCAAAGGAGATGCTGCGGTCGATCCCCATCACCACAGCGATCGCTTGCTCAGCGTCTTCTAGGGACAACAAATCGAAACCCTGCTCGCGCAGCGCCTGCTTGACCCCCTCCTCGCCGATCGCAAAGACCGGTCCGCCGTTGGGGAAGCGCTTCTTCAGCATCTCGGCCACGCACAACGCCGAGGTCGCCACCTGCCAACGTTCAGCCCTGACTCCCAAGCCAGCCAATTTCTCCAAATACTGCTCCGGAGTACGGCTGCCGTTGTTGGTGGCAAAGGCGAACTTCCATCCCTGGGCGCGAATCCGTTCGAAAATCGCGGAGAGATCCCCGATGGGCGTGTTCTCGCGCCACAACACACCGTCCATGTCCAAAATCAAAGCGCGTATTCGATGCATCATGACGCCGATTATACCGTGTTGCAATCCCATGTCATGGCTTTCTTTCCTCGGGAGCGGCTAAATTATGGGTTGATAAACTGAAACACATGAGCGGGATAGTTCGGAAAACGCTGCTTGCGCCATGGACGGCAGTGGAAGCGGTATAGAAAAATCTTCCGGGCTGCCTTCCAGGCTTCTCACGCGAAAAACAGCGCAAGCGTCGCGCCAGGCGAGCCAGGTAACGGCACAACTCGGCGTTCTTCCCTTCGGGGTCGGCCTGTGCTTGGGATCCAGCCTCCACCCTGCCGTGCAACGCGAGTCGCATGGGAACCCAACACTCAGATTCGACACCCGCTGCTCCAATGAATTCGGATCGCCTGCGAAAATCTGATCTAAAGTCGCCTCAGCAGATAATCGCTGCCTGACTGCCTGGACTAACTGTTCATCAGTTAGAGAAAAATACTCCTTGACAATCGACTGGACCTCTTGGCCGGTCAGGTGGGTGAAAAACTCCGGCCGCATATTGTCGTCCATTGCCTTGGCCTGCTTATAATTCAACCAACCTTTCAAGCTAGCCATGGTCTCCAGATAATCAAAGACATCGCCGGCAAACTTCTCTTCAATGATTTACTCACCTTACGCAGCAAGTTGAGCGGGATGGAGTTCCCGCAAAGCAGCGAAGGCAGATTGGATGGCGCGCAAATACAGTTTGGACTTGAGTGCAAAGTGATTGAGTTTGGTGTCGCCTTTGAGCAG
>Ga0209721_1001336_pt1 | contig 18620 bp, 16 predicted proteins | sample TshhotsprinmetaG_FD_184139 | JGI IMG/M metagenome (GOLD analysis project Ga0209721, IMG submission 184139) | Hot spring microbial communities from South Africa to study Microbial Dark Matter (Phase II) - Tshipise hot spring metaG (SPAdes)... | ecosystem: Environmental > Aquatic > Thermal springs... | reverse complement strand
TGAACCCAGCGCACCCTCCTAACGACACCATCTGGCTAGTGGCGCCATCTGCTAGCAAATGGCTCACGAAGCACGGTGGCACCAGGCCTCCTGGGTACTGTTGCCACCGTGATTCCGTAGCCATGTGACCCCCATTTGCCGCTACTAGCCATATGCCCCCCATCTGCCATCGTATTACGTAGGATACCACCCTTCGCAAGAAGTGTCCACATCGCCCGCTGCGTCGCCTCAACCGAGACGGCATATGGCTAATAGCCAGATGACGGGGCATCTGGCTTGTAGCGCCATCTGCTAGCAAATGGCTCACGAAGCACGGTGGCACCAGGCCTCCTGGGTACTGTTGCCACCGTGATTCCGTAGCCATGTGACCCCCATTTGCCGCTACTAGCCATATGCCCCCCATCTGCCATCGTATTACGTAGGATACCACCCTTCGCAAGAAGTGTCCACATCGCCCGCTGCGTCGCCTCAACCGAGACGGCATATGGCTAATAGCCAGATGACGGGGCATCTGGCTTGTAGCGCCATCTGCTAGCAAATGGCTCACGAAGCACGGTGGCACCAGGCCTCCTGGGTACTGTTGCCACCGTGATTCCGTAGCCATGTGACCCCCATTTGCCGCTACTAGCCATATGCCCCCCATCTGCCACCGTATTCCGTAGGATGCTGCCCCCGCGCAAGAAGGGTCTGCATCGCAAGTTGTTTCGCTTCAGATGCGGGGGCACATGGCTATAGACGCCCCGGCTTTGGTGGTCGCTGGCGTGGTGGCATCCGGACCTCTGGCGACGGGGTGCGATCGTTGTTTCAACCACGCCATTCTCGCGTTATTTGTCAAGAGCAGCAGATGCGCCGCAGTCCCCGCAAACCGAGTGCGTGATTCTGATTCGAAAAGCATCAGATATTGATCCTTATTGCCGCAGTTTTAAGGCATCACACTTGCCATTATGATAGGAACGACCCCGCAATGCGGGGCCGGTAGATTTTTCTTAGGACGATACTATGAACATACTTGGACTTGATATTGGCTATTCCAATCTCAAACTTGCGTATGGCAGAAGCGGAGTCAAAATCAAGCGCCGCGAAAAGTGCATAATGGTGTATAATTGATGATTTACTAGTACAACGGCTCGCAACCGTAACTGCGCTACCCGTGGCGAGTCCGTCCGGTAACGGCGGCACTACAGCAGAGGTGGTCTCTGTTGTAGTAGGGAAAGTCACGCCTGTCAGATACGATTCCAAGACGGGATCGGGGCAGGAAGAAAACGGTGTGCGTCTTTGCGCACGTTTTTGATAGCAGCGATTCAAAAGAGCGAGCGCGCGGCGAGCGACCTACGGACAAACGCGCAGCGCCTAATGCAAATGCCATCGCGGACGCCAGCGCTAGGCGCTGTGCCGTTCCTAGGTGGTACAGGCACGCCGGCGCCAATGCCGGCGCCAGCACAGACGTCACAGACGCCAGCGCCAACCTCAAGCGGCGCTGAGACCGGCGGGCAGCAAAAATCCGGCGACGATGCGCCGCCGAGCAGACGGTAAAGCCAAGCCGCGCGTTAAAGCCGCAACAGTAATCCCGCCAGCGTACTGCGCGGCGCGTGGCCGGACGGTCATTGGCAGCGTTGGTTGTGTATGTTAATCATCGCGTCGATAATAATGTTGATGAAAGATATTCCCCTGGTACCAGCTATACATTGGATCGTATAAAAGTTTGTGTATAAAAACATCTGATTCAGATTCACACGCCCTCACTCTCGATGGGCACCTTGTTCCAAGCAAATAATCCTGCAACGCAGCCTGACATTGCGGCGACAAAAACGTTGTTTGCTCGTTCGGGTCCCGGCGGTTGAGTATCATGGCGGCTCCACAAATGGCAATTACCGACAGCAGAAATACGGCAAAAAAATGAGGACATAAGTGGGTTAAAGGCCAGCACCAAAGCGGAGCTCAGTAGATAATACGTAATTATTATTGTCCAAACTCGAAACCGCTCATACAGAGTGGGCCAAATCAGAACCAAAAACACCGCCCAGACGATTATTAGGGCACCGGAGAGTATCTCAAATTCCCCGATGCTTGCTATCGCCGCCACCATGAAAATCGGCCCAAAGATTGCCGCTCCCAATAACGGCGCCACGTACTTCCAGAACCAAGCCATGTCATATCTCCTTCTTACCTATACCGTCGCGCAGCCGTCGCCGCGACGTGAGACCGCTATCGGCCAGGCCAACCGCACAACCGCACTGTATCCCTGGGGCAGCCGCAACGCTAGCGCTTCGGGCTGGAAACAGGCGCCACAGCGCGCTGTTTGGTAGTTGTTGTGGTAGTTGCGATGGCGCCAAACATGTGCCACAATGACGGCGCTCGCACGACGTGCGTAATACCGTCGTCAGCTCGGTAGCTGTCCGAGTCAAACAAACAGCTTGAGTTCAGTTCCTGCTTGAAGAAATCGAAAAAAACCGCCAGAAGCTACTTGAACTGCGCGAGCGCAGGGCGCGTTCGTGGCCTGAAGAATAAAAGAAAAGCCATGAATAAGCGAATGGGAGCTTTCGTGATGCTGATTCTGGCCATGGCGATGGCCGGATGTGCAACTTTCAAGCATCAGACCCAAACCAGCATACAGGAACTGAAAGAAGCGGATCGACCGGATATCACGACCAGCGTCGACGGCTCGATCCCAGTGAAGCACCTGGCCGAAAAACAGGTGTATGTGACTTTCAAGAACAGCGAAACGCTGAGCGGCATCCTTGCCAACATTGTCGAGAAGAACGGCGGGAAAATCGCCAAAGCCGCCGACCAGGCCGATCTGGTCCTTGAGGCGCATGGCGAGTTTGTAGCAGTACGCCCTGCCGGTAATCGGATAGCGCGAGCTGATGTCGGTGAAGCCTTCGAAAAAGGCGGCGCAGTCTCAAGCATAGCTCGAAACATGCACATTGTTATCAGCCCTGGCGGTCCGCTTCTAAGCGCGGGCCAATCCACCATGCTCCTGTCGGCGATCGGGGGATTATCAGATATCGTTGGGATTAAAGCATGGTTCAACAACCTGGTTGCCGGTGATCCTGATGGCGTCTGCTTTCAGGGATGTGAATACAAGCAGGCCGTTGTTATCGCGGTCGCCTTGAAGGATCGCGACGGCACGTCTCTCGGTGAATCCCAAATCATCAGCAAAACCGAACACAAGAAACTCTGGCCGGTGCCTATGATCGAGGCGGCGCTAAACAAATTGTTGGATGCCGGGCTGCGCTCTAGGATTTAACGATAACGATATGGACAGGTTTTCGGTACGCACTGACGTTCGACCAGCTCTGCTATGCCCTCGGCATCAAGCACCCATAGACCCAAGCCCCGTACACCGCAGAGACTAACGGCATGGTCGAGCGTTTCAATGGCTGTGACGCCGAGGTGCTGGCCACGCGGCGATACGATAGCGCCCTGGACCTGGAGAGACCACGTTGCTTCGCTACGTCTGCCTCTACAACCATCATCTACCCCAGAAAGCGCACGGTCACCGATGCCCCATGGATGCCATGAAACAGTGGTACGCTGAAAAACCTTATTTGTTCACCAAAATACCTCGCAACCGTCCGGGACCCGGCAGTTAGCCATCAGCGGTCAGTATGCGCGGGTGTTCGGCCCGAACTTGGCAATAGTGAGCGAAGAGCGAAAAGCGCGAGCCACACCATGACCAAGCTGATTTGGTGGGCGATGGTAATGAGCATCCCGAATTCGCTTCCCTGTACCACTCCCGAGGTGTTAACGAAGATGATGAGGCCTTCGAAGACCATGTAGGCACTCAACAATCCCAACGCCCAGCCGATGGCAGTCTTGACGTATTTCATATAGCTCCTCTATCAGAATGCTTTGCTCTGAGCCTTCACCTGCTGTGTCGCTTGGGCCTTCTCTGCTGCATCGATTTCGGCGCGCATCTGGTTGTAGGCGGCGGAATCGATATAGCTGAGATATGTTGTTGTATCAGGCCAGCCCCGCGAAACCTCGATTCGCATTCCTTGGCCCATGTTCCACTTTACAGTTACTGGCCCGAGGCCGTAGTTACCGCTTCGCGAGGAGGGAGGGCCGTACTTGATTGTGACCATGTTGGTGACTTTCTCGACAAGTTGCGTGTCCATGAAGCCAGGAAATGTGTGTTGGGCGTAAGCGAACTGGCTCGTGGCCGCTACGTATCCGACTTCAAATTCGGAAGCTCCATCCAAGACTCCACGGGCATCGTATGTATCCATCCAATAGTTGTTATCCTTAAGTTGTGTATCGTTCTTTCTGTAAATTCCGTTTTGCCCGCTGGGAGGCAGGATTGCCGGGCGAGGTGCGCAGGCGCGTAGCGCCTAAGCAGCTCACCTGGCAAGGCGGGCCCGATTTATGGTCTGACGCCATGACTTCGACAAAGGAGTGTAACCCCCATGGCGATGCGAGTCGAAACCAACCCTCTGGAGGCGGCTTATGCGGTCTTGCTCGAGATGGGACTCGATAGTGCCGGGTCAAGCCCTGCGCATCCTCGTCAATGAAGCCGCCAAAGCCGAGCGAGCCAGGTATCTTGGCGCCCAACCCTACGAGCGCACCGCAACCCGGCGCAACTCACCAACGGTTTCAAGCCCAAGACTATGCTCACCCGTTTCGGGAACATAACCTTCCAAGTGCCCCAAGTGCGTTGCGGCAATTTCTACCCTTCCGCTCTCGAAAAGGGCACCCGCACTGAACAGGCGGTCAACCTCGCCTTGGCCGAGATGTATGTCCAGGGCGTCTGCACCCGCCGGGTCATCGAGGTGCTGCAAAAGCTCGTGGGGCCGGATTTGCCGCTGTCCCACGCCCAGGTCAGCCGCGCAGTCTGACCGTGTTCGACTTCCCAGCGGCCCATCGCATGCGGCTGCGCACCAGCGGGCCTTGCACGCATCAACCGGGAAATGCGCCGACGAACCCGCATCAACAGCATCTTCCCCAATCCCGATTCCTGCCTGCGCCTCATCTCCGTCTTGCTCGCCGAACTCGACGACGAGCAAGACCCACAAGGTCTATCTCAACTTCAACCTGTAACCCGGACGTCATGACCACCGATCCGGAAATTTACAGAAAAGAGGTTGCACAATCCTGCCGAAGCCCAGTTCCTGGGGTAGATCTTCCCAAGGATGCCAGTGCGCAGCACGAACAGGATGCCGTTGAGTGCCAGTTCGTCGTCAAGTCGAGGCCGGCCGCCCTTCGGCGACGGCTTGACCCGCGGCAGCAGCGGCTTGATCTTCTTCCATAGTGCCGCGCTGATCTGCTTGTTCTTGCTTTGTCCCATGGTGCGTCAAACGGCTCAGCCGACCCGCGCGATGACAGCGTTTTGTTAGCCGCTCTTAGTGCGCACCAAGGGCCCTCCGCTCATCGCTACCCCCACCCAGCACTCAGCAGTGTCGCGAAATCACGCCGCGATAGAACCTCCGAGCAATCCCGCCAATCCTTCTCGGGTGGAGCCATGGTGCCGGTGTAGCGCAGATCAAAGCCAGTGGCAGTCCGCTGGGCATTGATGTACTCGTCCAGCTTCTCACCAAGGGATTCGATGTCCTCAATCCATTCATCTTTGATGGTGTCGGGCAGAGACCCGAACAGGTCGTAGCGATTTCGCATACGCTCGGACAGCCGCTCGTAGATCTTCTCGTCCACGGTCTGCTCGAACACCAGGTTGAGCATGTCAATCGTCTCGCGCCTCTGGCCGAAGCGCTTGATCCGTCCGATGCGCTGTTCCAGGCGGGTCGGGTTCCAGGGCAGGTCCACGTTGATCAGCGTGCCGAGGGTCTGCAGGTTGAGACCTTCGCACGCGGCATCGGTGGCTACCATGACCCGAATCTGGTGCTCGGCGACCATGCGCTTCAGGGTCTCACGCTCCACCGCGACGCTGTCACCGCGCTGATAGAGGCGGCTACGCCCCGCTCCAGCATAAAGGCCAATGGCTTCATCGGGATAACGGGCCGCCAGTTCATCCGCGAGCCATTTCGCGGTGTCGTAGTACTGGCTAAAGATGATCACGCCGAGTTCGAGCCACTTCTCCTTGTCCAGGAAGTAGATCACGGCCTCCATCTTGGGGTCCGCGTCGAGCCGTTGAAGTCTCTCGATGAGACGTTCGAGAACTTCACGTTCCTCCTGCGTTTCAACGGCCAGATCGGCCTCGAACTCGTCCCCCTCTTCATGCACGGCCTCCCCTTGTAACAGTCGTTGAGCTGTCGCGAGTCCGGCCTGGATGCTAGAGCAAATGCGCTGTTCCATCAGGTTCTTCATGAACCCGCTCCCCTTGCCGCGCTTGGCGAGCGCCTTGCCGAAGGCGCGTGCCTGGCCGTAGGCCTCGCGGAAGTCTTCCGAAGTTCGAAGCGCCTTGCCCTCGAACAGCCCGTCGAAGATCCGCAGTTCGGCCACCTTGGAGCGATCCGGGTGAATTTCGACCCCGACCCGCGTGAGCAGGTTCGCATCTTCCAGCTGCTGTCGTTTGCGAAGTACGACATGCCTGACCAACGGGTTCTCACGTTGGAACAACGTTGCTCCGGCGATGCGCCGCTCGAGTTCCTCTTCCAGGATCTCGCGCGTCTCCTCGGCGAGATCGGTCAAGGGGCGATTGGTTTGCCATTCCCCGTTGGTGAGCCCCAGGTCTTGCCGGATGGCCGAGAACAGCTTACGGGCACGCGGTTCGCTGGTGGACTCGACGCGCGGCAGCGGCGAGCGCAGCAACTCCCAAGCATGGCCGGGGTCCAGCACCTCTTGCCGACCGGCCAAGATCTCCAGCACTTCATCGGGCCGATGCCATGCGGACAAGTCATGCCCCATGACGAAATGCCCTCGGCCTTGGTGCAGGATGCCCAACAGGTCCCAGAGGTCTCTCGGATCGGTCTGGATGGGCGTCGCAGTGCCGAGCAGCACATGGTCCGCCCGGGCGGCGACTTCGCGCATGAACGCCAGTAGTTCATTCGGCGTTCCTGCGTCTCTACCGAAACCTTGGCGCGTGCGTGCCTTGTGGGCCTCGTCCAGGATGACGATGCCAAACCTCAGGCCTAGCAAATGCTGCTTCTCCAACGAGTCGCGCATCATGAGCCCGGTGGACACGATGCCGATGCGAAGCGGGCAACGTGCAATCTGCTCGCGGCCCGCCGGAGAAATGGCGCGCTCGTCCGTGTCCAGCCATACCTTGCGTACGGTGTCCCAGCGCGCCGTCGGAATGCCGAGCTTGTCCAGCATCTCGGTCTGCCATTGCTCCGTAAGTGTCGCCGGCGCAAAGATCACAACAGGACGTCGGGGCCAATTCTCGCGGTCAGAGAGCAGACACAGCGTCAAGGCTGCGGTGGCCAGCGACAGCGTCTTGCCCAGCCCTACCTCATCGGCCAGCAGCAGCCTCACCACGCCGTAGAGTCGGTGGTGGCGAAGGCACTCCGTCAGGAATCCTTGCTGCCACGGCTGCAACTGCTGCCCTTCGCGATACAGCGGGGACTCGATGAGCGCGGCCGGGGCAAGGTTCTCATCTTCATCGATCTCGTCGAAGACCACCTCGCGGCGATAGCCTCGGCGATGCACCTCACGGATGACTGCCTGCGGCAACGGCTTGGCCGCGTTCCATAGGAAGTCGAACTCCTCCTCGATCCAGGCCACCCCCTCGGGGGACTCGTCCTCCCATAGGATCTCGTAGTGCCGCTGCCAGCCGCTGCGGGTTTCGTTCATGGACCCGATGAAGCCAAGCCGCCGCCCGTCCGCCAGCGTGATCACACCCGCCTTGCCATGCACGAAGCCGCAGATGTCGTCAGGCGCCACTCGCACCGCCTGGCCGTGCTTCTGTAGGAAGGCATCCAGACGGCGGTAGCGGTCTCGGTGCAGCAGCGCCTCGGCCTCCAGGGCGCGCTCATTCCAGCGGCCAAGCATCTTGCTCTCGCGCAGCTGGGCCACCTTGAGGTCATCCGGATGGATATCGACGTTGCAGACGATCTTGACCTCAGGGATGTCCTCCAGCACTTCGCCAGCCACTTCGAACAAGGAGCTCGTGAAGTACCCGGCGATGCGCTTGTAACTGCGCGCCCCCTTGAGATGCTGCAGCAAGAAGCTGGCATCGAGCCGATGGGTGCGTGAAGAGAAGCGCCGGATGCTCATCCGCCGGCCCTCAGGCGCCGAAGCGCAGGTTCTTCAAGCGCGCGCCCAGCACCTCGGCGGCGCTTCGCACGCTGGGTTCCGTGGACTTGCGCTCGATGAAGGCCAGCATGTCCACCAGTAGAGGCCGCACCTCCAGGAAGTCGGCCATCTCGTTCTTGATCTGTTCGACGATGACCTGCGGCTCGGTGTCCTTAAGCATCTGCTGCAGGGCAATGATGAGTCGCCCTAGCTTGGTGACGCCGATCTCCGTGGACTCGGTCAAATCGCGGGAGGCAAACTCAGTTACGCGCTTGAGCCGCGCGTGATTGGGGCGCATGTCGCCCATCACGCGGCTGTAGTCCTCCACACGGAAGGCTTTGGCGAAGTTCTGGTAGTTGTCCAGCTTGGTCGAGCCGGTCGTCTCCATGTCCAGCATCCGCAACATGAATCGCTCGATGCCGGTGAGCTTGGCCCAGGTGTCCGGGGCAAGGCCTTCGGGCACCAGCAGGCTGGACGCCGTTTCTGCCGCCTGTTGCACGATTTCATCTACGACGGTCACTTCCCCGCGGGCACGCGGGCGCAGGGCGAAGGTCGTCACGTCCTCGCCACCGATGTGGGTGTAGGCCGTGAGGACCTTCAGCGCCGCCGCATAGCCCGCCATCTGCAGATCGGAGTCGTTGAACACCGGCTCGCCGTGACGCTCCTTCACCGTGTCGTTCAGGTGCATCATGGTTTCGATCTGCCGCGCCACCTCCTGCCGAACCGCGGGCAGCAAGCGCTGCTTGAAGCCCAGCCGTTCGCCGGCAGGGCGCTTCTTGAGCATCAGGATCACCGTGCCCTGGACGTAGCCCCCCTTCTTGAGTTCGGAGGTCGTCTCGGTGGCGATGTACCAGGCGGCCACCACCTGCAGGCCCGCCGCCCAGAAGATGCCGATGAGATCGCCCCACACTCCGGTGTCTTGGTGCGTGAACATCACGCACTGCATGCCGTTTTCGGGCATGTGATCACGCATCGCCCGGTAGGCAGCGACCATGCCGCGACGGAAGTCTTCACCCGTGCCTTTGATCGCCAGTGCCCGCCGTGAGTCCCAGACCCATTCGTCGAATGGCTTGGGCGGGTTCTTGCGCAGCCAGGCGATGAAGAACTCGGTGATCTCGTGGTAGTTGACGGCGTCGGCGTAGGGCGGATCGGTGATCCAGAACTCGCAGCGCTGCCGGGGTTGGTCGGCGGTCGCCGAAACGATGGCGCGTTCCACGGGGGGCAAAGGCGCTTGGGCCATCTTGAACGATGAGGCGCCGAACCCCAGCCAGCCGCGTGTGGCATAGTTGTAGAAGGTGTTGAGAGCCTGGTTGGAGAACACGCCTACCGGGCCACCCAACCCACCACCTTGGCTTGGTTTCCACCGACACAACTTCGAGTTGAAATCCGCCGCCTTGGCCACGTTCAGCCAGCCCAGCGGGGCCGCATCGGAGGCCCGCCAGTGCTTGAGCATCAGCGCTTGCAACAGCAACTGCCTCGCGTTGTAGAGGTGATGCCAATGCGTCCAGCCGCGCTCGCGGAAGAGGCGCGTCGTCTCATCGCCCGGCTCGATGGCCATGTCGGGCACGAGGCCTTCTTCCTGCCAGCAGGCGAGGTTTTCGGCGACGATGGCCTCCACCTTGCGTTCGCGTTCGAGGTCGGCCTCGGTCGGTGCGGCAAACCAGGTCTCCTGCCGGGCCGCGTCGATCGTTTCCTTCTTGATCCACTGGATGCAGTAGAGCCGCTCCTGGAAGATGTCATCCGGGCGCGGTCTGAAGTCCTGTTTCTCCCAACGACGCAATCGGTTGCCCGCCGTGCCATCGGGTAGCCGATAGTCGCCACGCAAGGTCTTGATCGGGGTGCGGTAGGTCTTGCCATCGAGTTGATAGACCATGTCACCGTCTTGCACCGTGCCGGTCTCGGCGGCCGCCATCGCTTTTGCCGAAGCGCCGGTTACGATCTCGATCTCAAAGCGCTTCTGGGCAGGGTTCGGCACCAGCTTGGCGATGGCGCCTTGTTTTGGGGAGATCACCCAACTGGGGGCGAGTGGCACCATCCAACCCGTTTCTGGGCAGCGAGCCTCCAGGCAATAGAGGTAAGCCTTGGCCCGGTTACCCTTGGCATCGTGCTCGATGCGTAGCTCCGTCAGCTCCCGGTCAACCGCAGTAAAAACCTTCTGCTGCGCGGCTTCAAGAAGGGCGCGCTGATCGGGAGGAGCACCGATGACATTGAGCGCACCCCAGGTGAGCATGCAGGCGATAGGGTTGAGATCGGAGGCGTAGGCATCGCAGCCGATGCGTGCCGCCTCGAAGGGAATGGAACCGCCCCCGCTAAAGGTGTCGCCCACGCGCGGGCGATGGCCATAGCGCAGGATGCCCAGTTGCTCGACCAACTCCGGGAACGAATGCGCGTCGATCCCCAGGTGCGCGTAGTGGCGATTGACCACCGGCCACACCGGTGCATAGAGCCAATCCTGATCGACCTCTTCTGGTCGCTTGCACAGGCTTGCCTTTTCTTCGTAGCTTCCGAGGGTGGCCAGGGCCCGGCGGTAGAGCACGAGCTTGTCCTCGTCGGTCACGTCCCGCCGCCAGCTTCGGCCGCCAAAGTAGCGTTCCGGATCGGTGACCGGGATAAGTTCCTGCAGCGCGGTGGCAGAGAACGCATTGGCCGCCAGTGCACGGCGCGCCAATCCCTCATCGTCAAACGCCATCAGCTTTTCGAACACCGCCAGATCGGCCTCTGCGTTGTCTGTGGGCGGCAAAAGGCTGCCCAGCACGATGGCGCGCACCAGGATCAAGGGTTTCCTGCCCTTCCAGTAGGAGCCCAGACCCGTCAGGGTCTGCGCCGCCACCGCCTTGCGTTCGGTCTGCGCCTCGAAGGACAGCTTCTGCGCCGGAAAGACCGTCTCGATCAGCGCCGGGGCATCCTTGAGCGCCAGCGGGGTAAGGGTTGTTCTTGTTTGTGCATGCATGGCAAGGTGATCTTCAAGCGGTCGCTGCCTGCACCCAGCCTTGGGAGGCCAGCCTGTCGGCACCGATAGCGATCTGTCGGAGCGTGAACTGGCGCTTGCGCGGGTTCCAGGCGTGGATGCGGGCGGCCACGTCACCGAGCTGGCGGACTCCCTCGCGCGTCATGACCCAATGCACGGTCGAGAGCAGCTCGAGGCCATAGGGCGACTCGAAGCCTTCGACGAGACGGGTGACGCGCTCGAAGCGTTCGCGGCTGTCGGCATGTTGGTCGAGGAAGGCGGACGCCTCCTGGATGGCGCCGGGAACCAGCGTCAGGGGCTTGTCCGGCGCATCGCCGCCGTCGGCGTAACCGGCGATCAAGTGCCCCTCAACCGTGCGCAGCACGTGGCGCAGGTTCTCGGCATAGGGGCCATAAGGCGCCTTGACGTATTTCAAGCGCAGCGGTTCCCCTGCCTCCTGCATGAAGTACATCAGCTTGTGCACCTCCAGCAAGGTCACGAAGGGGTCGAGCAAGCCGCCGAGATAACGGTGGATCAACTCAACCAGGGCCGCACGACCGGCAGTCATGGTCGGCACCTCGCGCACATGGGCCATCTTGTCGGTGGTGGGCGCGCCGTTGGGCTCGAACACGAGCACGTGCACGCCTTCCAGTGGCTCCAGCGCTCGCTCGATGCGTGGACGCACCTCGCTCCAGTCCAAGCCCCCCAGGCCGCTGCCCAGCGGTGGGATGGCAATGGAGCGGATGCCCTTCTCGCGAATGACCCGGGCCAGATCGACCAAGCCTGCTTCGATGTCCTCGATGCGGCTCTTGCCGCGCCAATGGCGCTTGGTGGGAAAGTTGATGATGAAGCGTGGCGGCGTGAGCTGTCCCGTCTCGAAGACAAACATGCGGCCCGGCTGCACGGCCTCGCGCTTGCAGGCAGCCTCGTAAGCCTTGAAGTTCTCAGGGAAGGCGTTCTTGAACTGCAAGGCGATCCCGCGCCCCATCACACCGACACAGTTGACGGTGTTGACCAGCGCGTCCGCCTCGCACTTGAGGATGTCGCCCGAGGTGAACTCGATCATGGCTGTACTCCTCTCATTTTCAGTAGTACCAGTCCGGGCGGATTTCGACCGTAGGTCGGTGGCCGTTTACCGGAAGGGCGTTCATAACTTGTTGGTAGATCGCGCGATTGAGCACGCCAATGCGCTCGATCAGGTGCCAGGGAAAACTGTGCTCCAGCAGAAACTCGGCTTGCTTGCCTTCCTTGCACTGCTGCCAATCCCGGGCTTGAACGGCCGCCCAGTCGATTTCGTCGAGGCGCGCCAAATCACAACGGTCCTCGAAGAAGTACGAACCGGCGTTCGAGAGCGTGAAGGCCCACCGCCTCTGTTTGGCTTGTGCCCAAGTAACGGTGGCGTGCAGATCCGCTTCGAGATGCAGAATCGGGGCCTGTCCGCCGCGATAGCCCAACTTCGGATGATTGCCCTGGTGGATCAGGTACAACATCACCGAGCGCGGGCAGAAGTAGAACGGCACGCAGTCGCCCACGTGCAGGCCGGGGTGGCTGTTCAAGGGCAGGGTCAAGCGCCGCTGCTTGATGCTGCTCATGCCGATGGTCGTACCCGCGGGCGCACGACGAATGACCTCCACGTCGCACCAGAGGAAGCCGTCAGCCACGATGGAGGGCAGACGATCCACATGGGCGATGTGGTAGATCTTGGGCTGCGAGGGTACGAGGCCGTTGGTCATGCCGTGTCGTCCCCGAACAGATCCAGCGATAGCCGGTTGTCGTCGCGGTCGTTTCGGCCGCGGCGGGCGCGGGTGCCGAGCAACTCGCTCTGCGCGACATCACCCAAGGCATGCTGAAGCGCGATGCGCCACCCCTTGCCTGCGTCCATGACGCCGCCGGTCGCCATGGCGGTCATGCCGAACAGCCACCAGCGCTCTTCAGGCCGAAGCGCTAGCCAGTTCCTCACGGCGACGGGGATCTTGGTCGCCTCCATCTGCTCGACGGCCCAGGCCAGGACGCAGAGTTCCTTGCCGAGCAGGCGATCCACAGGGTTCTCGCCGACCTTCCATGCACTGGGTTTCAACGCATGCGCGGTGAGGCGTGCGTTGAAGGCCCGCTGCACCTCGGCGCGGATGGCCGTCCAGCGCGGCCGATCGAGCAAGACGCGGTCGATCACCGCAGTGTCAGCCGAGGCCGATTGCAGCCCGAGGTATTCGCTGATCTGGACCTTGCCCGTGCTGCTCTTGGGGATGAGCACCTTGAAGTGATGCGGGTCCGAGGTCGCGGGCACTCCGAAGCCCAGCGTATGCTGGACTTGCGCACGCCCTGCGGGCGTCTGGGTTGCTGCGGCCCTGGCTCGCGGCATGGTCATTCCTCCTGGCTCACGTCGCCCGGCTTGAGCTCAACACCGGCGATCTTTGCGAACTCCTTGAGCGCAAAGCCCGTGTCGAACTGGATGCCTTCGGCGATGGCGATGTTGACCAATGCTTCGGGCTCACCCAGGACGTCGCGAAGGCTGTTGACGACGCCTTCGATCATGGCGGCCGTGACTTCGCGCTCCTGGAAGCGCACAGTCACGGTGTTTTCACCCTCGCCGATCTCGATGCGAACGCCCTTGAAACGCGTGCCCGGCTGATCGCGGAAGCGATTGATGATCCCGAACACACGGTCGGTAGTGTCGAGAGACACACGCTTGCTCTGCAGGCGGGCCGGCTTGGCATCGACGATCTGGACCGTCTTGTCGCCGCTGGCCGGGATCTGGAAGTCGGCCGTCTTGTTGGCTTCTCCCGCCCGTGCAAACACCAGCAGGCGATAAGCACCGGGGCCGATCTCGAAGGGGCCGTCGTACCGAGTGCCGTCCTTAGGGTTGGACCCGTCCAGTGTGTAGTAGAGCTCTGCCCGTGGGGTGGCCTCAAGGCGCACACGGCGCTTGTCGGCAGCCGGCTCGACCTGGTGACGGATCTTCAGGTCGGCCAGCCAGCGCACGGCTGGAGCGCTTTCATGTTGCCCAGTGGTGTCCTTCACCCAGAAGTAGAGGGTCCCCTCCGTCGTCGTGAAGTTGTCGAGGTCATCGACCTTGTGATCCTTGTCCGTGACCTCGGGCTTGGTCGACCAATAGACCACCGGGCTGTCGCCCGCATGGCGAGGCGTCAGACTCAACACCGTCTCTCCCGAGTCGGCCTTCACGTTGACGACGGACACATTGACCGTGGCCTTGTCCTTGGGGAATGGGCCCTTCTCGATGTAGCCGTCTTCACCCAGACGCCAACGACCTTGTTTCAATGCCTCTTTCTTGAGGGTATCCAGACCGCTCGCGCCCGGCATCCAGGGCCAGATGGGCGAGCACTTGGCGCGCGTGACGACGTCTTTCCACGGCGTGCGGCGGTTGTCCTTGCCGGAGGGCCAGAGGTACTCCTCGGCCTGCGCGAAGTACTCGTCCAGGTTGTCTTTTGTCAGCTCGCGCACGAGCTTGTAATCCGCTCTTGGGCTTGCGAGCAGACTCTCGATCTGCGCTTCGGCAGACTGATCGCCCTGGCCGATCTTCAGCCCCTGATCGATGGTGACGCCGGCCAGGACGTCGCGACCATCGACCGGGTCGTTCACCGGGAAGTAGAGGCGGTTGTAGGCGGCCGACAGGGCCTTGCCGAAGCGGTCTTCCGCTTCTTCCAGGCGGTCGCGCGCTTCTTCGAACAGCGTGTCGCCAGAGCGAAGCCGCTTGTGGATCTGCTCGATGGCGTAGAGCTCACGCAGACGCTCCTCGACAGCATCCGCCAGCAGGCTGTCCTGACCTGTGAGCACCAGCAGGTTGTTCTTCTCCTGCTGATAGTCGAAGAAGTTCTGGAGCTCACTGGGAGGTACCTTGCCATCGGGCTTGATCACGATGAGCGTCCGCGGGCCGGAGAGCTTCAATTCGTCGAGCTTGGGTAGGACCTGCACATCCTGGTATGCAATCTTGCGAACCGGCTCAAGGATACCGGTGAGCCGATTGATCAGCGCCTGATCGATTTTGGGCTGAGGGACTTCCTTAGCGTTGCGCTCGATCTGGCGCGAGAGGTTCTCCGTTTCCTTGATAAAGAAGCGTTGCTCTTCACGGTGCAGGTACCAGGCGGCCTTGCGCAGCCGCTGCATGGCCTGAAGGAACTCGTCTGGCTTGCGCTGCGGGGCGGCCAGGAACTCGATGAGCTCGCTCTCGGAAAGGCCGATCCGCCCCCCAACCGCGCGGGACAGGCTCGAGGCCAGCAGCAGGGTCATCACCTGTCGCGCGGCATCAGAGCCCAGCTCGTCGTCGATGTGTTCGGCAATTGCGTTGCCGTTGTCGGCGATGTCCCGCGTGACGGCCGGCATCAGCTTCGGTGCGATCCGTTCGATCTCGTCCTTGACCTGATCGTCGTTGAGGTTGAGATGCTGCGTGCCGATCAGGAAGACGTCATCCGTCTCGCGCTCCTCGACGCTCTTGAGGAGTCGGGCGGTAAACTGCATCAGGCCGCGGGTTTGGCGGAACCCTTCGTTCTCCTTGAACAGCGCGACAAGGTGCTTGAACGAGGGGTGGAAGGGGTAGGTCTCGCGCACCTGCTCGGCGATCTGCTCGATGCTGCTGGCCACGATGTAGCCGCCGTCTTCGGCCTTCTTGATCTGCTGGGCGTACTCTTCGGCGACATCCGCGATGACGCGCTCGTCGGGCAGCTCGTCGATGAGCCGCTTCTTCAGGATCTCGTAGATTTCGTTGCCGGCCAGTTGCACCGGTGTGATGGTCATGGCTTGGCGGCGCGTCTCCTGCTGAAGATTGGAGATTGCGTCGGCAAGGGCCTTCGTCTGCGTCTTGTAACTACCCGAGAGATTCGCAACGACAATGGCGCAGTTGGGCAATTCCAGCGCCGCGCTCATCAGGCTGGAGAGGCTGTAAACCACCATGTTGGCCAGCGTGCCCTGACCGAACACCTGGGTGCTGGCGTTGTCGAGATAAGGCGGCAGCTCGTCCAGCAGGATCAACGTCGGCTTGTCGCCGATGATCTCCTTCCACTTGCGTTGATCGACGGCCTTGGGACCGTTGGCCCAGTAGGGCTTGATAGCATCCTCGGCGCCAAGCTGGCTTGCGATCTCACCCCAGATGTAGTTGTCCGGGTTGTTGCGACCGTTGAAGGCGGCGATGCGTGCCGTGCCAAAGTCCACACGTGCGGCGAGATCGGGGGGGAGGACATCTGAGCGCAGGTGCGGGTGACGCGCCAGCAGGCCGAGCGCGATCATCATGTGCGTCTTACCGCCACCCATGGCTTGGGTGAGCTCGAAAACCGCCTGATCTGACTTACCCGACAACCGCAACAGCCCCTCGCGGAACAGCTGCTCCATGCCGTGCGTGACGAAGTTGCGCGAGAAGAACTCCCGCCCGTCCCCCTCGTCATTGATGAGCTCTGCCAGATTCTCGATCCCCTGGCTCATCCGGTAGTCCCGAATGATCGGATTGAACCGGCAGGCCTGCTTGACCGTCTTGATCATGAGCGCACTCCGCTGTTGTTCTCGGCTTCGTCGGAGGGCGGAATCTCGATCCCGCGCTGCTCGCAATAGTCGCGAATCAGGACCTCGACCATGTTGGCGATGGACCGATGTTCGAGATTCGCTGCGAGGCGCAGCGCCTCCTTGAGAGCGGGATCGATCCGAAAGGTCAGCGTAGCGGTCTTGCTTGCGGCCATAGCCTCTCCGGAAGCCACTGCAAATGTACTGCACTTTACAGTATTCGGAGGGCCCCGCACAACGCCGACTGCGGGGGATCGGTTTCAGCGTGACGATACCGATCGATGCCAAGCCAATGCTGCAGGCGCCGCAATCGGGCTTAGCTGCGATCGTCCTGGGGCGGCAAGCGCCAATCCTCTTGGCGGTCATGAATCTGGCGGTCTGTGGGTGTGGCCAGCATGAACGCGCTTCTTCGGCAAGAAGCCAAGCGGCGCCGGGGCAGGTCTGGCGGCCTAACAGGCCGTTGAAAAATCCCCCGTCGACGCTGGCGTCGGCCGGTACGATCTGAAGCCATCGGCGAACGACCCAGACGAGGACGATGAGAGGCAACCAAGACTTCCAGGGGGCGATGTTTAGCTACATCAGCCTTGAAGAGCGCGTGCCGCAGACACACCCGCTGCGCAAACTGCGCGCCGTGGTCGATGCGCTGCTGGCGACGATGAACCGCGAGTTCGACGCGGTGTACGCCCGCCGGGGCCGCCCCTCGGTGCCGCCGCAGATGCTGCTCAAGGCGCTGCTGCTGCAGATCTTGTTTTCCATCCGCAGCGAGCGCCAGTTGGTCGAAGCGGTCAACGACAACCGGCTGTACCGCTGGTTCGTGGGCCTGAACATCGAGGACAAGGTCTGGGACCACTCCACCTTCAGCGCCAACCGAGCGCGCCTGTTCAACGAAGACTTGGCCCGCGCCTTCTTCGAGCGGGTCAAGCACAGCGCCGATTGGGCGAAGTTGACCAGCGACGAACACTTCAGCGTGGACGGCACGCTGATTGAGGCCTGGGCCTCGCACAAGAGCTTCAAGCGCCGCGCCGACGACAGCGCCAGCCCGCCTGGGCGCAACCCCGAGGTGGACTTCAAGGGCCAGAGGCGCTGCAACGACACCCACGCCAGCACCACGGACGCCGATGCCCGCCTGTTCAAGAAGAGCCCGGGCGACAAGTCCCGCCTGTGCCACATGGGCCACATCCTGATGGAAAACCGCAACGGGTTGATCGTGGACGTGCAGATCACCCATGCCAGCGGCACTGCCGAGCGCGAGGCGGCGCTGGCCATGTTGAAGCGTCGGGACAACAAGAACAAGCGGGCTACGGTCGCAGCCGACAAGGGCTACGACAGCAAGGCCTTCATCAAGGGCTGCCGAACGCTCAAGGTCACGCCGCACGTAGCGGCCAAGGACAAGCCCTCGGCGGTGGATGCCCGCATCACCCGAGACGAGGGCGACAAGACCAGTCAGAAGGTGCGCAAGCGCATCGAAGAGGCCTTTGGCTGGATCAAGACCGTGGGGGGTCTGGCCAAGACCAAGCTGATTGGGCACGCCAAGCTCACGGGTCAGGCGCTGTTGTGCTTTGCCACCTACAACCTGGTGCGCATGGGCAGCATCGGCGGCTGGTGGGACGCGCATCATGCGTAAGCCCCAGGATACATGCGCCCGAAATGGACGAGATGGCCTGCAAACAGGCCAGATTGGCCGGTGCAGTCGCTGCGCAGACGCGTCTGGGCCACTCGTTTCTTCGAAAACAGCGTCCCTGATGCGTTCGATGAGCACTTTTTCAACGGCCTGCTAAACGGCCGTTCCATGTGCACTTCGGGCTTCACAAGCTACAGCCGTGCAGAGGTTCCCTAGCGTGCTTGCTGGCTTCCTATTCTAGGATCGTGGCCAGCCTGGCCAGCACTTCGTCCATGACGACCGCCGGCACGCTTTCTAGCTTGCGGCCGTGGCGGGAGCCAATATCGAGGGCGCGCGGCTGATCGCAGCGGACCACCCCCGTCGTTTTGGTGCCCGCACCCATCAGGGAAACCGTGAAACCCGCCGTGCGGGCGAAGTTGCCGC
>Ga0209721_1001333_pt1 | contig 18637 bp, 19 predicted proteins | sample TshhotsprinmetaG_FD_184139 | JGI IMG/M metagenome (GOLD analysis project Ga0209721, IMG submission 184139) | Hot spring microbial communities from South Africa to study Microbial Dark Matter (Phase II) - Tshipise hot spring metaG (SPAdes)... | ecosystem: Environmental > Aquatic > Thermal springs... | reverse complement strand
CCAGTCGCCGCCGGTCCCCACCTTGCCGGTGGACTCAAGGCCCACGTACATCTCAAGGACGTTCAGTTCCTTCGCCGAAGCTTTGAAGTACCGGGCCATGACGGACTCCAGGTCGTCGTCGGTGACCAATAGATAAAAATTACACAAATATATGTAAGGCCCCGGGGCAACCCCGTACGCCCCTTCACGCCACGTGTTGTCAAGTCGCCTTGATCCCATCAGGTTTTTGTGCTTTGCTATCCTGGGAGGTGTTGTAGTTTTGGACGTGATCCAGGCTAAGCGGGCGGTGGTGAGGTACGGGGCCCTCTTGGAGGAGCGGGGGCTGGTGTTCGGTTCCGGCGGGAACCTGTCGGTTCGGGCCGAGGGTGGGCTATGGGCCCTGAAGCCCTCGGGACGTCCTTGCGGGGCCCTGAGGGAGCAGGACGTGACGGTGCTGGACATGGAGGGCCGGGTCCTTGAGGGCCTTAAGCCATCCAGCGAGTGGAGGATGCACCTTGGGGTCTTGCGGGCCAGGTCGGACGTGGGGGCGGTCTTTCACACCCACTCCCGCTTCGCGGTCACCATGGGGTGCCTCAAGTGGGAGGTGCCCCCCATACACTACTACATGGCCGCCTTCGGGGATCAGATCATACCGGTGGTCCCCTACCGGCCCTTCGGGTCCCAGGAGCTGGCGGACCTGGTGGCGGAGACCCTGCGGGAGCCCCTCAAGGGGGCCATCCTGGCCAACCACGGGGCGGTGGTGGCGGGATCGTCCCCCCAGGAGGCCATGGACCTGGCGGTGAACCTGGAGTTCCTGTGCGAGGTATACTGGCGGGTTCGCTGTGTCGGCAACCCCGCCACCCTGTCGGAGGAGGAGTTCAGACGGGCCTTAGCGGACTTCGGCGCCTACTCTCCAGGTAGTTCCGGTGGTTTATAGTCTGGGCCACGGCCCGGCTTAGAAGCTCCAGGTCCTGTTCCCGGCGCTTGCGCCTCTCCAGCTCCAGGAGCTTTTTCTTCATCTTCACCTTGTAGTCCTCCATGGACCGGGCCACGGTCCGCTGGTGGGTCAGCACCACCCGGTCCAGTGCCCGGTCCCTCGCCTTCTCCGCCTCCATCAGCGCCTCCCGGGCGCTGGGGGGCATCTCCTCCGGGACCCCATCCCCACGGAGGTCACTGGGTGCGCCTAGACCCTTGAGACCCTCCAACCTTCTCACCCCCTTCATGATGTATTATCGGTTGAGTCCAGGATTTGGTTGAAAACCTGCGATTGGGGGGCTTGGCTTGGAGTGGGTGGATCTTCACTGCGACGTTCTGTACGAGGTGTCGAGGCGCAGGCGGATGGGGGAGAGGGACGTGATCCGCCGCATCATGTTGCAGGACCTGAGGTCCAGCGGCGTTAAGGTGCTGGTCTGCTCCCTGTTCGTGGACGACCAGGGGGTCCACCGGGCCCTCCAGGAGGCCCTTCACCAGGTGTGGTGTCTCCTGGAGGAGGAGAGGGAGGCCCGGGAGGACCTGATGGTCATCCGGGACCGGGACGATCTGAGGCGCTGCCTCTCCTCCCGGCGGATAGGCCTGGTGCTCTCCATGGAGGGGGCGGAGCCCGTCCAGGACGATCCGGAGCTTCTGCGCTTCTTCCGGTCCATGGGGCTCTCGTTCCTGGCCCTCACCTGGAGCCGGCGCAACCGCCTGGCGGATGGGGTTGACCTTACCCGCACGGTCCGATCCCCCGGAGGCCTCTCCGCCCAGGGGGTGTCCGCCCTGGAGACCGCTAGATCCCTCGGCCTGGCGCTGGACCTCAGCCACCTGAACGACCCGGGCACGGAGGACGTGATCAGAAGTGGGGTCCCCATCCTGGCCACCCACTCGAACTGCAGGTCCCTCTGTGACCACCCTCGCAACCTTGCCGACCCGCACCTGGAGGCCATAGGCCGCAGGGGAGGGGTGGTGGGTTTCAACGCCCACGGAGCCTTCGTCGGATCCGATGACCCGGTGGAGGGCATGTATCGGCACATATCCCACCTGGCCCTGGTGGCCGGGGAGGCCGCCTGCGCCCTGGGGCTCGACCTGTGTGACCGGTTCGACGCATTCTTCCATGGGGAGAGGCGGGATCTCTTCATGAGCCACCGGGAGGCGTCCCAGGCTCTCCAGGTCCTGGGGGGCCGATTGGGGGCCCGTTCCATGGGGCGTCTTCTCATGGACAACCCCATTAGGGTCCTGGAGGGGGCCCTGCCCTCGTCGGTGCCAGGTGTCTAGCCCCCTATGAGCTCCCCTTCCGCCTCCAAGAGGCGCTTGAGCCCTCCCTGGTTCATGCGGCCAAGGAGCTCCCCCCTCATGGCCTCCCCCAGGGAGTCCCGGGTTCCCGGGTGCTCCAAACCGGTCCAGCTTACCTTCTTGCCGTTGCAGATCACGTCCAGGTCCACCCACCGCTCCCCCTTGGGGGAGTACTCCAGTCCCATGCACATCCTCTTTATCTCGGAGGGATCCAGGGGGGTGAAGAGCCGTACCACGTAGACCGGGACGCTCATGAGGATGAAGGCCTGGTCCCGCCCCCACGCCTCGGAGAGCACCAGCCCCGCGTCAATCCCCTCTATGGCCCCCATGAGCCGCCGGTAGTGCAGGTCGTACCTGCCCTCCGCGTCGTATATCCTTATGTCCACCTGGTTCCAGTCGGGGCCCCCCATGGCCAGGCTCAGGTAGTCCATGGCGTTCTCCCTCAGGTGGCTTAGCACCTCTCCGCAGGGCCTGTCCACCAGTACCGCCCTTGGGCTCAGGTCCTCCATCCTGAGGGGCCTGTTCAGCGGGTTCTGGGTGAAGTAGATCACCGTCCTGCTACCCGCGGGGCACACGAAGTTGTGGGGCCTCTCCCCCACGGTGCCGTTCAGGTCCGATGCGATCCTCTCCATGGCCAGGTTCAACCCCTCGGGGGTTCCCACCAGCCTCATGACCGCCGTCCCGGGGGATGGGCAGATGTTGTCCACCTTCTCGCAGAGCCTGCGGTTTATCAACTGGCAGAGCAGGTCCTCCGGCGGCAGGTGGGTGGAGTAGACCCGCATGGCGGGCTCCTCCCCGGAGGCCATGAATATCACCAGGGTGGCCTCCTCGCTGGCGGTCTCCACCGCCCCCATGGGGTCCGCCGACGATGACGGACACAGGGCCGCAAGAAAGGCCTCCAGCTCCGCCAGATCCTCCCCGGATCTGGTGGTCTCCAACATGAGTACCTTGGGTCCTCCTCTCACCAGCGAAAGCACCCTATCCCTCCTTTGATCCTGTCCCCCAGGGGGTTAAAGGCCCCTGCGGCGCTTGAGCGTCCTCTCGTCGTCGGTGCCCGGGGGATACCGGACGAACCTAACCCGCATGGCCGCCGGGTCCACCAGGTTCATCCGTTCGATGCCGTTCAGGATTAGCCGGTCCCCCTCGGTGGAGGTGGTCACCTCCAGATCGTGGCCGAACAGGTTAACGTCCCCAAGCCGCTCCAGGTCCTTGAACCGGTGGGCGGCGGATATCGAACGCCCTCGGGCATCGAGGTTGGCCCATCGGGGGTAGATCTCCCCCCAGGGCAGGGCCTCCTTCAAGACCTCCGGGTCGTCGTGGTTGCCGCAGGTGACGATGAGCCTGCATCCGCACCCATCCAGGAGCCGCGCCAGCTTGCCCACCTTCCGGCGGTACTCGTCGATCAGCTGGGGCCAGAGGCCCAGCTTCACCTCGTCCGCCACGTCCCCGGTGTGAACCAGGACGGAGGGCCCCATGGACCTTACCGCCCTCACCAGGTAGCCGTAGGTGGATGAGGGGGTGTCCGACACGTGGAGGATGCAGCCCCCGCCGTCCATCTCCGGGGGAAGGAAGCCCATGGCCACCAGGGCCTCCCGCACCCCCCTCTTGGCGGTGTTGACTATACTGCTACCCGGTCCTATCCCTCTCACTTTGGGCCCCCTTCCCGAACCTGCTTGGGATTGTAATATACTACCACTCAACGAAATCTGAGACGCCGGGGGGCTTTACGCATGAGGGCTGCGGTTATGGACCTGGGCACCAACTCTTTCAAGCTACTGGTGGCTCAGGGGGGAGAAGGGGGGGTCCTCTTCATCCAGGACGTCCAGGAGGTGGTGCGCCTGGGGGATGGCCTGGCGCTCACCGGCCGGTTCTCCGACGCCTCCATGGAGAGGGCCCTTGAGACCCTGGGGGATTTCCTGGAACGTTGCGAGGACATGCAGGTGGACGTGGTGATGGCGGTGGGGACCATGGGCTTTCGCCGGGCATCCAACGGGGAGGAGCTCCTTGCGGCCATCCGGGACAGGTTCGGCCTCCAGGTGCGAATAATCTCCGGGGAGGAGGAGGCGGAGCTGTCCTTTCAGGCCTGCGGAGGGGAGGGCCCCCGGGTGGTGGCGGACGTGGGGGGCGGGAGCACCGAGCTTGTATTCGGGGATGATGGGATCCGGGGAGCGGTGAGTGTTGAGGTGGGGGCCCTGTTCCTGACCGACCGGTTCCTGGACCCGTCCCGGATCCCGTCCAAAGACCAGCTGGATATGGCCCTCTTAGAGGCCCGGCGCTCGGTCCGAGAGGGGGTGGCGAAGCTCCCGGGGCCATTGCCGCCGGACCTCTGGGGGGTTGGGGGCACCTTCACCACCCTGGCCTCCGTGGCGCTGGGGCTCGAAAGGTACGACCAGGACCGGGTTCACCGCCTCAGTATCCCTGTCCAGGAGGTGGAGCGGCAGCTATGGCTGTACGCGTCCATGACCGGTGAGGAGAGGAAGACCATAAGGGGGATGCACCCCAAGAGGGCCCACGTGGCCCTTGGGGGCGCCGTGGCGGCCCTGGCGGTCATCCGGGAGCTGGGGGCCCAAGGGGTTACCATCAGCGCCAGGGGGCTCAGGCATGCCCTCATGCTTCGCCTGATGGGGGATAGGGGGCTTTGATAGGTCCGGGGCTCACCCTCCTGGGGGGCATCTGCCTGTTCCTGTTCGGGGTTGAGGAGAGCTCCAAGGCCAGCCGAAGGGCTCTGGGGGAGAGGGAGAGGGCCCTCATGGCCCGCTTTGCCTCTGGCAGTGTGGGGGCCCTGTCGCTTGGGGCGTTGCTGTCCTTCGTGTCCCAGAGCAGCTCGGTGGCCACCAGCTTCGCCATGGGGCTGGTGGACATAGGGGCGTTGAGCTTCGGCTCCTCCATAGTCACCATGATGGGCTCCAGCATCGGGGCCTCCCTCATGACCTTCGTCCTAAGCATGGACGTCTCGTTGCTCGGTCCCGGTTTCGTGGCGCTGGGCACCCTGTGGGGGGCGGTGAGCAACCCCCTCTCCCGCTACGGACCCCTCATAAGGGGCATGGGGATCGTCCTGGTGGGCATGTACATGATAAAGGCCGGGGTATCCCCCCTGATGGAGATGGGAGGTGTGATGGATCTGGTGGGGCACCTGGCCGGCAGGCCCTGGTCCCTTGCCCTTTTGGCCTTCTTGGCCACCGCCGCCTTCCAGAGTAGCTCCGCCGTGGTGGCCCTTGGGATAGCCATGGCTTCCACCGGCGCCCTGGGGCTGGATGGGGCCGCCTGGCTGGTGGTGGGGGCCCACGGGGGCTCCTTCGCCCCGGTGGTGCTGGCCAGTCTGGGCAAGAAGCTATCCGCCCGGCGCCTTGCGGTGGCCACCGGGATCTACAAGGTCATAGGTGCCCTGATGGGGGTGTTCTTGGTGGGGCTGTTCACCCAACGTCTTGGGGCCATGCCTCCCCAGCGGGGGATACCGGTCTTCATGGGGCTTCTGACGGTGGTCAACGGGGTGGTCATGCTACCCCTCACCGGTTTTCTGGCGGATCTGTCCGCCCGGCTGGTGTCCGGGGGGCTTGCCCCCGGTGAGACCGCTTACATTGACGACGCCCTGGTTGGGTTCCCGGAGGTGGCCTTCAAGCTCCTGGAGAAGGAGCTGGCCCGGCTGGCGGACCTGGAGGACCGGTTGCTGGGCCAGCTGGCCCAGCTGGCGGAGAGCCGGGATGGGGCGGTGGATGGCCCCGCCATGGATGGGCTGGTGGACCTGGCGGACTCCTGCGTCCGCTACCTGGAGGCCATAGAGGACCCCACGCCGGAGGGGGTGGAGAGGAAGAAGTGGCTCGCCAAGGTGGCCCTGTGTCTGAGGTCCATGGCCCAGGTGATGACCCGGGATCTCCACCCGGCGATCCTGCGCCTCAAGGGCATTCCAGTGCCCGGGCTCGGCCGGGCAATGGGGGAGGTGGAGGAGATCTTCAGCGCCTCGGTGGGGGCCTGGGTGCTGGGGGACCGCTACTTCGCCGTGAGGGCCCTCGGGCGGTATGAGCCCATCTCCCACCGGGGCCTTGGGCTATCCGCCGGGGAGGGGGCCCAGGAGCTTTTCAGGCTTATGGACCTGGAACGGGCCCTGGTGGAGCTCTTGAGGGGGGCGGTGGACCTGGCCAGGATGGTGATCGAGGAGGGGAGCTGATGCTTTCCAGACGACAGGAGCTACTGCTACGCTACCTTATGGAGATGGGGGACTGGGTCCGGGCCAGGGAGCTGGCCATGCATCTGGGGGTCAGCGATAGGACCGTCAGGTCCGACGTCAACCGGATCAACGGCTCCCTCCAACCTTCCCTTGGTTTCGAGCCCATCAGATCGTCCAGACGGTTGGGATACCGGTTGGAGGGGGCGCTGAGTCTGGAGAGGTTCCCAGTGATGGACCAGCTTTCCCCCCATGACCGTCCCCTGTGGTTGCTTAAGACCATGGTCATGTCCAGGGGTGCCATGGACATTGGGGATCTGGAGGATCAGATGGGGTTGAGCGAGCCCACCATAATGGCGGATCTCCGGAGGGCGGAGGAGGTGGTTAGGGGCAGGGGTTTCGACCTGTTGATCCGCCGGAGAGGGGACCTGCTTTACGTGGACGGCCCGGAGGGGGAGAAGAGGCGGTTCATGCTGTGGGCCCTTCAGGACGAAGCCTGGGGGGCTAACGGCATATCCGGCTTATGCGAGGCCACGGGGATCGCTGGAGCGGATGAGCTCTTCGCCCGGGTGGTCAAGCTCCTATCCCCCAGCGGGGACTTCTTGGACCTGGACCTGGCCAACATCTTCTTGTGCGCGGTCCTGTCCGCGGTAAGGAGCGCTCATGGTATGGTCCTCGATGTGGTGCCTGATTCCCTATCCCAGGTGGGGGAGGGAGACCTGGAGTTGGCCCGCCAGGTACTCTGGCAGGTATGCGACTTCTTGAGGCTTCAGGTGCTGGAGCTGGACGTGTCCTACTTGGGATGCATGATATCCCTCTTTCGGAGGGGCCGGCGAGGTTTCAGTAGCGACAGGCTCAGGACCTTCCAGGATTCCTACTACCTGACGCTGACCTGTGGGGCACTGTGCAGGCTAAGGGACGAGTGCGGTTTCGACTTCAGCCAGGACGACGTTCTGGTCACCGGTCTTAGTCTCCATTTCAAGATGATGAGGCGGAGGATGATGGCGGGTCACATGGTGAGGAACCCGCTTCTGTCGGAGATCCGGCGCCGCTACCCGTTGACCTTCGAGATGGCCATCCTGTTCCTGCGGCACCTGTCCGCCCTGTCGGGGGTGCAGTTTGGGGACGAGGAGGTGGGTTTCGTGGCCATGCACTTCGGCGGGGCCCTGGAGCGGATGGCTATGGAGGAGGAACGCAACGTCAAGTTGGCGGTTATCTGTCCCTCCGGGGAGGCCTCCGCGGGGCTGATAATGGAGAAGCTGAGGGCCCTTTACGGAGGCCGGTTCCGCATACTGGGTCCCTTCTCCTTTGCCCAGCGGGATCTGGTGGCCTCCCTGTCTCCTAACTGTGTCCTGTCCACGGTCCCTTTGGATATTGAGGGATTGAAGGTCATCACCATCTCCCCGTTTTTCGATCACCGGGATCGGGAGGTCCTGGAGGAGGTGCTGTTTCAATTCACCCCCGTGGGAGCCGGAATCCTGCCCGGTTTGTTTCGGGACGATCTGTTCGTGCCGGATCTCAACGTCCACTCCCCGGAGGAGGCCATCCGGTGCCTGTGCAGCAGGTTGGAGGATGCGGGGCTGGTGCCCGGTGGCTACGTGGATGGGGTCCTCGAGAGGGAGCGGCTCATGTCCACGTCGGTTGGCAACCTCCTGGCTATCCCCCACTCGGTCAGGATGGAGGCCCTTTCGTCCGCCGTGGCGGTGGGGATGCTCAAGAGGCAGATCCCCTGGGGGGAGCACCGGGTCCGGCTGGTGATGCTCTTCGCCCTCAAGAAGGGGGATCGGGATCAGGCCAGGGCCTTCTACGAGGCGGTGGGCCGTCTGGTGGAGGACCCCTCCAAGATAGACCGGCTCCTTGGGGTAGGCAACTACGGGGAGTTTTTGAGGGAGCTGACCGGATGAGGGGACGCTTCCCTTCCTAACAGATAGGAAAAAGCCTATTTGAGCCCCCATAGGGGGCTCTTTATATTTGGTTTAACGGGTCAACTCGGTTCCTTTCTGGGGTGATTGGTTTGAGCGGGGATGAGAAGTCCATATTCGAGATCATATCCATGGCGGGGGATGCGTTCTCCAAGATGATGGAGGCCGCTACCTGCGCCCGGGCGGGGGATTTCGACGCCGCCTCGGAGAGGATGGAGCAGGCGGATCAGCTGATAGTCAGGGCCCACAAGGTCCAGACGGGCCTGCTCGTGGAGGAGACCAGAGGCTGTGGGGGCCAGGTGAGCATGCTGATGGTTCACGCCCAGGACCATCTGATGAACGCCATGCTGGCCAAACCTCTGGTGGCGGAGATAGTGAACCTGTACAGGGAGATAAGGGGGGGGAGGTGAGGTTCTTGAGTTGGGTGATTGCTGGGACCTGGCGCATGGCCCTGGAGGGCGTCTCCAAGGGGGCCCATATGCTGGCTACTGGCGCCTCCGCCGGGGATGCGGTGACCGAGGCAGTTAGGGCGGTCGAGGACTATCCGCTGTACAAGTCCGTTGGCCTAGGGGGGCTTCCCAACGGTGCCTGTCAGGTGGAGCTGGACGGGGCCTTCATGGATGGGGATACCCTGGATTTCGGGGCGGTGGCGGCAGTGAAGGATGTCAAGAACCCGGTGTCCCTGGCCCGGCGTCTGAGCACCGAGCGCTTCAACTGTTTCTTGGTGGGGGCCGGGGCGGAGGACTTCGCCCGGGTGGAGCTCTTCGAGATGTGCAACATGCTGACCGAGAGGGCCAAGAGGGCCTTCGAGATAAGGAGCAGGAAGGTCAGGGAGTCAAACCTGTCCCCCTACGACGGCCATGACACGGTGGGGGTGGTGGCCTTGGATTCGTCGGGATCCATGGCCTGCGCCACATCCACCAGTGGGCTCTTCATGAAGCGTCCAGGCCGGGTGGGGGACTCCCCCCTCTGTGGGAGCGGCCTGTATGCGGACAGCCGATTTGGCGCAGCGGTGGCCACCGGTCTTGGGGAGGAGATCATGAAGGGGGTGCTCTCCTACGAGACCGTGAGGTCCATGGGGGAGGGGCTGGATCCGGACTCCGCCTCGAGGAGGTCCCTTAAGTCCTTCATCGATAGGAGGATCCAAGCGGGAAGGAGAGTGGGAGCCATATCGATACTCTGCTGTTCCAGGGACGGCAGGGTCGGGGTGGCAACCAACGTGGAGTTCTCCTTCGTGATCGCCCGGCGGGATTCACCCGCCAAGGTCTACCTGGTGTCCCCTGATGGAGATGGGGTGAAGATTCAGGAGGCCCCTGTGGAGTGGCTGGAGGCCTACGAGCGCCGGATAAAGCTTCCCCCGGAGGAGGTATTCTAGGCGGCTGTATCGGTGGCGTGGTCTGGACTTTGATATCTAGCGAGGAGGGATAAGAGAGATGAACAGGATCCATGACTTCTTGGAGAACCACTTCGCTCCTTGGGCGGTTCGTCTGGCGGGGCAGAGGCACCTGGCGGCCATAAGGGATGGATTCATATCGTTCATGCCGTTTCTGATCATAGGCTCCCTATTCATCATCATCCAGGACTTCCCGGCCCCCGGTTGGCAGGAGATGCAGGCGAAGCTCTTCGGCCAGGGGTTCAACCAGTTCATAATCCTTCCCAAGAGGGCCACCTACGACATCATGTCCCTCTACGTGGTGGCCTTCATAGCCTACAAGCTGGCCCAGTCGTACAAGCTGGATGCCCTGTCGGTGGCTGCCCTGGGGCTGGCCAGCTTTGTCCTGGTGTCCCCTATAAGCATCACCGTAGAGGTAGGAGGGGTGTCCCAGACGGTCAATCGGGTGATAACCGTTGGGGGATGGTACGGCACCAACGGGGTTCTGGTGGCCATAATAATGGCCATCCTGGTGACCGAGATGTTCAACTTCTTTGTTAAGAGGAACATCGTGATTCGCATGCCCGAGGGCGTGCCACCGGCGGTCTCCCGGGCCTTCTCAGCTCTATTGCCCGGCTTCTGCATAGTGGTGGTCATGTTGATGGTGCGGCTCCTCTTCCTGAGCACCCCTTTCGGCAACGTTCACGAGTTCGTGTACAAGATCGTGTCCATCCCGATGCAGCGCATGGTGGCCAATAACGTATGGGGGGCGATTGGCACCGTTTTCTCCATAAGCATGCTTTGGAGTGTGGGGCTGAACGGGGGGACCATAGTCAACGGCATAATGAGGCCCTTCTGGGTCCCCCTCCAGGAGGCCAACCTGGCGGCCATAGAGGCGGGTAAGCTTCCCCCCAACATAATAACCGAGCAGTTCTTCGATCTGGTCTGGATAGGTGGGGCAGGAGCCACCCTGGCGGTGGTGATTCTGCTACTGATCAGGTCCAGGTCGACCCAGTATCGGGAGCTAGCCAAGGTGTCCCTCCTTCCCGGGCTCTTCAACATCAACGAGCCAATAATGTTCGGCCTTCCGGTGGTGCTGAACCCTCTCAACATGATACCCTTGGTCTTGGGCCCGGTGGCCATCACGGTCATAAACTACTACGCCATGGCGTGGGGTCTGGTGGCCAAGCCCACCGGAGTGGTGTTGCCCTGGACAACCCCACCTATAATCCAGGGTTTCCTGATAACCGGTAGCATATCCGGGGCGATACTTCAGGTGGTTGACGTACTGGTGGTCATGCTAATCTGGTACCCCTTCATCAAGATATCTGACGCTAGGAGGGCCAGTGAGGAGGAGGGGAGCTGATAGTTTGTTCGTTGAGGTGATAGTCGTCTCCCCATGGGAGGCGGAGCTGGTGGAGGCCTGCGGTGGGGATCGGGTGGAGTTCGTGCTGGACCTGTCGTGCGGGGGGCTCACCCCATCGGTCCTGGATGTGGCCGCCGCCGTGCGGGGGGTATCCATCCCGGTCAACGTGATGATCCGTCCAAGGCCGGGAGGCTTCCAGTACTCCCCGGGGGAGATGGACCAGATGCGCAGGTCCGCCCAGGCAATGGCGGAGGTGGGGGCCCGGGGGCTGGTAATGGGATTCCTCAAGGACGGGGCAGTGGACCTGGATGCCCTCAAGTCCGCCCTCACCTGGTGCCCCGGGATGGACTTCACCTTCCATCGGGCCATCGACGAGGCGTCGGACCCGGTGGAGGCCGCCAGGGTGGCCTGCGGCGCGGGGGTGACGGACCTGTTGACCTCCGGCGGCCCGGGGCCCATAGAGGGAAACCTGGATAGGCTACGGCGGATGGTGGAGGCCGCGGGGTCCGTGAGGGTCATGGCCGGCGGGGGCATCACCGGGGAGAACGCCCCTCGGGTGATCCTCCATGGTGGGGTCCCGGCGGTCCACCTGGGCCGATCGGTCAGGAGGGACAACAGCCCCACGGAGCCCATAGACTCCCAGCTCTTGAGGCGGATGGTGGATCTGATAAAGGGGGTATAGAGGTGAAGATCGTTCTGGTATGCTTCGCTGGGATGTCCACCAGCCTTCTGGTCACCAAGATGAAAAAGGCCGCGGAGGAAAGGGGCCTCCAAGTCCAGATAGAGGCGGTGTCCACCGCTGACATGCGGGAGTCGCTGGAAGGGGCCCAGGTGGTCCTCCTGGGGCCCCAGGCCAGGTACATGCTGGGCGAGGTCCGGGAGGCGGTGGATGGGTCAGTTCCGGTGGAGGTCATAGACTCCAAGCTCTATGGCGCCATGGACGGAGCGGGGGTGCTGGACCTGGCCATGTCCCTGGGGGCTTAAACGTGACGCTGGGGAGGGGCACCCCCCCCAGCGGGATTGCGTTCAGATGTTAAGGAGCGTCTCCGCCCGTTTCAGGACCTCCTTCAACACCTTGACCCGGGCGAACCGCTTGCAGTTGCCCTCCACCAGGACCCAGGGGGCCTCGGGGGTGCTGGTCCTCATGAACATCTCCTCCGCCGCCTCCTCGTAGAGTCCCCATTTTTCCCGGTTTCGCCAGTCCTCGTCGGTGATCTTCCACCGCTTGAGCGGGTCCTCCTGCCGTTCCTTAAATCGCTTGAGCTGCTCGTCGGGGGTGACGTGGAGCCAGAACTTGACGATTATGGCCCCGAAGTCCGCCCACTGGCGCTCCATCTCGTTTATCTCCCCGAAGGCCCTCCGCCACTCATCCTCGGAGCAGAAGCCCTCTATCCTCTCCACCAGGACCCGGCCGTACCAGCTCCGGTCGTATATGCCCACGTGTCCCCCCTTCGGGAAGGACTCCCAGAACCGCCACAGGTAGTGGTGGGCCCTCTCCCAGTCGTTGGGGGCCGAGGTGGGGACCACCTGGTAGCCCCTGGGATCCAGGTTCTGGGTGAGCCTCTTTATGCACCCCCCCTTGCCCGCCGCGTCCATCCCCTCGAAGACGATCACCAGGGGACGGCGGACCTTGTACAGGGAGTATTGGACGTCCCTAAGGCACCGCTGGCACTCCTTCAACTCCTTCTTGTAGGTCTCCTCCGAGAGGCTCTGATCCATGTCCAGGGACTTGAATATGGAGGTCTTCAGGGCCCTCTCCACCCCTAGGCCGGAGGAGACCACCCGGGGCGACTGGGCCCTCCCCTGGGCCTCCTTCACCGCCCGCTCCAGCCCCTCCAGGACCGTCTGGGCTATCTTTATGGTGGCGTACTCCCGTTGGTGGGACTCCACCAGGGTCCAGGGGGCGTGCCCCTTGTCGGTCCGGTGGATCATCCTCTCCACCCGCTGGGCGATCTCATCGTAGCGCCGGTGGTTCTCCCAGTCCTCCTGGGTCACCCGCCATGAGGTGGCGTGGTTCTCCTCCAGGGCCTTGAGGCGCTTACGCTGCTCCTTCTTCGATATGTGGAGGAAGAGCTTTATTATGCAGTAGCCGTCCTGGGCTAGCTGTCGCTCGAAGGATGTTATCTCGTCGAAGACCCGGTCGGACTCCTCCCCGTCTAGGATGCGCCGGTACCAGCTCCGGTTGTAGATCCCTATCTTTCCCCTGGGGGGCGTGGTCTGGAAGAACCGCCTCATGGGGGGCCAGAGCCTCTCCTGGTCAGGCTTCACGTTGTGGACCTCGAACCCCCTGGGGTCCAGCGCCTGGATCAGCTCGTTCATGAGGGTGCCCTTGCCTGCCCCGTCCCACCCCTCGAAGACGATCATCACCGGTATTCCAAGCTCCTTGGTCATCCGCTGGGCCTCCCCCAGCTTCTCCCTCAGCGGCGGCCACAGGGACTTGAACTCCTCCTTCGACAGCTTCCTGTCCAGATCAACCTTCTCCAACAACCCGGTCACCCCCCTGTCCCTTTTGCCGGATAATATATCAAAAAAGCAGGGGGTGGTGATCGTGTGGCGGGACTTCGCCCGCAGGATGGTGGAGGTGGTCCGGATGAACGGGGTGAGGGACGGGGAGGTGCTAAGGGTCCTGGGTGAGGTGCCGAGGCACCTGTTCATACCCTCCCTGAGGGGGCCCTGTGAGGCGGGGGATCAAGGGGCGTTGAGGACCGCCTATGGGGATCACCCGTTGCCCATAGGCTTCGGTCAGACCATATCCCAGCCCACCATGGTGGGTCGGATGACGGAGCTTCTCTCCCCCGAGCCCCCGGTTAGGGTGTTGGAGGTGGGGAGTGGTTGCGGCTATCAGTGCGCCGTGTTGGCCCGGATGGGCTGTTCCGTGGTGGGGGTGGAGAGGATCCGGGATCTGGCGGACTGGTCAAGGGAGGTGCTGGGTGGGTTGGGCATGGAGGTATCCATAATCCACGGGGACGGCAGGGCCCTCGGGGGGGATCTGGGGCCCTTTGACGGCATAGTGGTGTCCGCCGGTTGTTCCCGGGAGGATGCGGAGGGCATATTTGGGGCCTTCGGTGGGGATGGGTGCCGGATGGTGGCCCCGGTTAACGTGGGAGGGGGTCTTCAACGGGTGTTAGTGCTGGAGATGGAGGGGGGTGAGGTCAGGGAGAGCTGGCAGGACCTGTGCCGGTTTGTGCCCCTGCTGGGCGGGGTGGAGGGGTGAATTCGGAATCTAGTAGAGGTGGGGTCTCATGATGACATGGTATGTCTGGGGAAATTTTCGCCCATTCCAGGTTGACAGCGGTGAGCGCAGAGGCTAGATTAATGTTGGGATCTTGGATACTGGATCCCGGATACATAGGAGGGTTGTCTTTGGAGACCGGATTGAAGTCCATAGACCCGAGCCTGATGGTCCCCATACGAGATGTGGTCTACGAGAACCTACGGCAGGCCATACTGGATGGGGCCATGCAGCCTGGGGAGAGGCTTGTGGAGGGGGAGCTTAGCGAGAAGCTCAACGTTAGCCGGATGCCCATCCGGGAAGCCATAAGAAAGCTTGAGGCTGAGGGGTTGGTGGAGCACATACCCCGAAGAGGTGTGGTGGTCAAGGGTTTCTCCGAAGAGGACATCATAGAGATATACACCCTAAGGGAGGCGCTGGAGGCGCTGGCGGCGGTCCAGGCGGTGCGCAGGGCCACACGGGAGGACATCCGCCAGATAGAGGTTGCCATGATGGAGGTGGAGCGTCTGGCCTCCATGGGGGATCAGGCGGACCCCAGGGAAGTGTTTGAGGCTAACCACCGCTTCTCCCAGCTGATCATTGAGGCCTGCCACATGCCAAGGCTCATCCAGATCGTCAGCACCTACATGGGATACCTGGAGAGGTTCCGCCGGGTGACCATGGGGGATCCTTCTCGCAGGGAGGTGGTGATACGGGAGCACCGGATGATATTTCAGGCCATAAAGGACGGAGATGAGGCCAGGGCGGAGGCAATTACCCGGGAACACGTCCGGGGTGGATTGGAGGCTTACCTGAGGAGCTTCAGGGGACGAGGCCGGTCCTCTAGCTAGATGCTCGGGGGGTGATGGAAGGGAGTAAATCGGGAACTGTAGTCGGAGCTGAGGTGGTTACCTTGAGATCCCTGATATCATTTTAAATAGGGGGTTATATCCATGAGCAAGGTTCTTCGCAGGTTTCTTGTTGTGGCGTTGACGTTGGCCGTAGCGTCCCTTTCCGTGGCTGGAACGGCCCTGGCCGCCTACCCCACCAGGCCCTTTGAGTGTATAGCCCCTGCGGGTCCCGGTGGTGGGTGGGATACCACCATGCGGATGGTCACCAAGGTCCTGACCGAGAAGAAGATCGTGCCGGTCCCCATGCCTGTGGTGAACAAGCCTGGTGGCGGCGGCGGCGTTGCCCTTGCCTATCTGCAGAAGAAGGCCGGAAAGGATGACACCATAGCGGTATACTCTCCCCCCCTTCTTCTCATCCATCTGACCGGGGCGTCACCCTTCGGATACAAGGACGTGACCCCCATAGCCATGTTGATCAACGACTTCGGCGCCTTCGCGGTCCCCAAGAACTCTAAGTACAAGAACATAAAGGAGGTCATGGAGGCCCTCAAAAAGGATCCCAAGAGCGTCAAAGTGGGTGGCACCTCCGCCATGGGTAGCATGGATCACATCCAGTTTCTGGTCGCCGCCAAGGCCGCAGGCGTAAAGGACCTGCGCTCTATCCAGTACATAGCCTTCCAGGGAGGCGAGGGACTGGCGGCCCTCATGGGAGGACACATCGACCTCCTCTCCACCGGAATGGCGGAGACCGTGGGGCCCATGCAGTCCGGGGACATAAGGGTGCTGGCCATAACCGCCCCCAAGAGGGTGAAGTCTGGTCCGCTGATGACGGTCCCTACCCTAAGGGAGGCGGGGATAAACGCAGAGTTCGTCAACTGGCGGGGCATCTTCGGGCCCAAGAGCATGCCGGATTACGCGGTCAAGTACCTGGAGGACGCGCTGAGGAAGATGGTTAACACCTCCGAGTGGAAGGAGATCACCATTCGCAACGGCTGGACCCCCTCCTTCATGGGGGCCACCGACTTCGCAAAGTTACTGGACAAGACCAACGAGGAGTACAAGACGCTGCTGGCCGAGGTGGGCATCCTCAAGTAGCGTGAGAGCTTAAGTGTTTTTCGCCGGGGCGTGGTGCCTGATCTGCGTCCCGGCATACCCCCCGAAGGAGTGATACAATGCGCCCCAACCTTTTAGTAGGAGTCGTGTCGGTCCTAATCGGTGCGACGTACACCGCCCAGGCCTTCATGTTGCCCAAGGCCATGGTGGGAAACCCCTGGGCCCCGCTCTACTTTCCCATAGGTCTGGGCCTTCTTATGATCGCATTGGGGACGTTGCTGATCGTCCTTGAGGTCCGGAAGGCGGTCAAGGGCGTCGATGATTACAAGAGGCCCAAGTTCACCGCCTCGAGCATCAAGCTGATCGCTGGAACTTCGGCGGCGTGTGTCACCTACGCACTGATCTTTGAGGATTTAGGGTTCATCCCCTCCTCCCTCCTCTTCCTTGGATCCCTGCTATCCATGATAAACGGCCTCAAGGCCTGGAAGATTAATGGGGTGATAACCCTCGGATTCACTTTCGGTGCCTGGTTTACGTTCGTGAAGATATTCCAGATAAACCTGCCTTAGTCAGAAGGGGAGTTGAAGATGGAAGTTCTAGGCTACCTTGCGCAAGGGTTCCTCGTCGCCATGACACCGGTGAACCTGGTCTGGATGGTGGCGGGCTCCGCCCTTGGAACGGTTTTAGGGATGCTCCCCGGGCTCGGCCCTTCCACCGGTATAGCTCTGCTCCTTCCCCTGACGTTCGGCATGAGGCCGGAGACGGCCCTAATCGCCATGTGCGCCATCTACTACGGGGCCATGTTCGGCGGCTCCAGGAGCTCGATCCTCCTCAACGTCCCCGGTGACGGAGCCGCGGTGGCCTCCGCTTTCGACGGCTACCCCATGGCCTGCAAGGGACAGGCGGAGGCGGCCCTGGCCATATCCGCCATAGCCTACTTCATAGGCGGGCTCTTATCAACCATCGCTTTCGTATTAGTGGCCCTTCCAGTGGCAAGGTTCGCTCTTAGGTTCGGTCCCCCAGAATACTTCTGCCTCATGATCTTCGCCTTGGCCGCCACTGCCGCCATATCGAAGGAGGCCCTGCTCAAGGGGATAATCTCGCTGGTCTTCGGACTGATGCTATCCACCGTAGGCCTGGACTTTCAGTCCGGGGTCCCCAGGTTCACCTTCGGGTCCCAGGAGCTACAGATGGGGATCGACTTCGTGGTGGTCATCATAGGGATCTACGGCATAAGCGAGGTCTTCGTTAACCTAGAGCACATAGCGGATAACGTGGCGAAGCCCGTCCAGAGCAAGTTTGGACGCATATGGATCACCATGGAACAGTGGAAGAAGAGCATCGGCCCCATCCTCCGGCAGACCCCCATAGGGTTCCTCATAGGAGTCTTGCCTGGAGCCGGTGGAACAATAGCGGCCCTCATGGCCTACAACAACGAGAAGCAGATATCCAAGCACCCGGAGGAGTTCGGCAAGGGGGCCATAGAGGGACTGGCTGCACCGGAGGCGGCCAACAACGCCTGCTCCGTAGGGGCCCTCATCCCGATGATGACCCTGGGCGTCCCCGGATCCGGGACCACCGCGGTCATGTTGGGGGCACTCCTCATACTGGGTCTCCAACCCGGGCCACTGCTCTTCGAACAGCACCCGGATGTGGCCTGGGGGATAATCGCCAGCATGTTCCTGGGGAACGTGGTTTGCGCGCTGATAAACATACCACTGGCGGGAGCCCTCGTAAGGGTCCTCTCGGTACCCCCGAAGTTGCTATATCCCCTCGTGGTGGTCTTGGCCTTCCTTGGGGTCTACACCATCAACTTCAGCGTCATGGACTTCTACCTGCTGACCATACTGGGGCTGGTGGGATACCTCATGAAGAAATTCAAGGTCCCGACAGCGCCGCTGATCCTGGCCTCGGTGGTCGGAGCATCCATGGAGTCCTCCTTCAGGCAGTCCCTAATGCTCTCCAACGGGTCCCTGGCGGTCTTCTTCAGGTCCTGGATATGCCTGGTTCTGCTGCTTGCGGCGGCGGTTTCCGTTGCATGGCCCTTCATTTCCGACTGGCGCTCCAAGAGGAACCAGGGTGAGGCGGTTGACGTTCCCGTGGATTGATGTGGGGTTCTCCGTAGAGAACCCAGATGATGGCGGGGGATGGATCCCCCGCCGTTTGTTTGGGGGGGTGTTAGAGTTGATTGTGGAGTCCCGAGCGGGCACGCTGGAGTCCTCGGACTGTCTGGTGTGCGTGTACCCGTTGGACCGAGTGGAGGTTCGCCTCAAGGGGGTCTGCGCCAGGATGTACCCGGAGCGGACCCGGGCGCTGGTGGAGGAGGCGCTATGCCGGATGGGCATAACCGGTGCGCTGGTGGAGATCCAGGACCAGGGGGCCATCCTTCCCACCCTCAGGGCCCGGCTTAAGACCGCCCTGAGCAGGGCCGTTGGGGGTGTAGAGGGATG
>Ga0209721_1001332_pt1 | contig 18641 bp, 22 predicted proteins | sample TshhotsprinmetaG_FD_184139 | JGI IMG/M metagenome (GOLD analysis project Ga0209721, IMG submission 184139) | Hot spring microbial communities from South Africa to study Microbial Dark Matter (Phase II) - Tshipise hot spring metaG (SPAdes)... | ecosystem: Environmental > Aquatic > Thermal springs... | reverse complement strand
CGACCGAGACCCAACAGTTTTACCAGGTTACGCTGCTGGTACGCACCGAGAAGGAGCCAGGGGAACTGGGAGCACTGGTCCGGTGGGTGAGCGAGCAGCTGAACCCCTATCTGCAGGCCACCCCCCAGGAGGTGGGCTGGCAGCTGCTCGAGGATTTGCGTCCGGTCTAGCATCAGACCACTCGCTCTTGCGTTTGCCAGGGCTGCGCTATTCTGCAAGGAGCCAGCTACAACTCCCTGGTTCTGGATCGATGGGGGTGCACAGGATTGCCGGCAGAGTTTCAAGATTGGATTAAGGTTTCCTCATGCACGGGGTGGGGTTGGGGTTTTTACACTGTTTGGGCAGGTGCTCGAGGGATGAACAACAATTTTTATCGAATCTTGCTGGGATTGGGCCTTGCCCTGTTCCTGGCCGCTTGTAGTAGCCTGGAGTCCCAGCTTCCGGTGCCTCCTACCCCAGCTCCTACGCCGCCCCCCAACCCTACACCAGTGCCGACCCCCTCCACTGGCAAGACCATTACCTATCAGTCCAGCAACGAGAACTTCCTCAATCCTGAGCGGGGCTTCTACCTGAGCATACCCATCACTCAGGAAACCGATCTGAGCTGGGTCAAGGCTCAGCACTGGGTCACGGTGGTGCATTCGTATGTGCGGCTGGATGCCTACCGTACCTCGCTGGTGCCCCAGAGCTACATTTCTCAGGTGACGCGAGGCCTCGAGGCTGCGCGGCGGGCCGGGCTCAAGGTGGTGTTGCGCTTTGCCTATAACTTTGGCTTCGAGGCCGATGCACCATTGGACTGGGTGCTGCGCCACATCGAACAGTTTCAGCCAGTGCTGCATGACTACAAAGACGTAATCCTGGTTCTTCAGGCTGGCTTCATAGGGGCCTGGGGTGAATGGCACGCCTCTACCAATGGCCTGACCTCGCTGGCCAACAAGCGCACCATTCTGAACGCGCTGCTGGCAGCAACGCCTGCGGATCGCATGGTCCAGCTCCGCTATCCCGGCGACCTGATGGCCCTGTACCCCACCCCGCTCGACAGCAGCACGGCCTTCAGCGGAAGCGGCCAGGCCCGGGTAGGCCACCACAACGACTGCTTCCTCTCGAGCCCCGATGATACCGGCACCTACAACCCCATCAGCCAGAAGAGTGCCATGCAAAGCTATCTGGACCGCATGACCGAGTTTACCGTTGTGGGTGGGGAAACCTGCCAGGTGAATGCCAGCCAGCAGCGCACCGACTGCCCTACTGCCCTGGCCGAGATGCGTCGCTTCCGCTGGAGCTACCTCAACCTGACCTTCTACCGCCCTGCCATCGACCGTTGGCGTGCCGAGGGCTGCTTTGATGAAATTGCCCGCAATCTGGGCTACCGCTTCCGTCTGGTGCGTGCAGTAATCCCTGAACAGGCCAGCCGCAGTGGGCGTTTGCAGATGAGCCTGGAGATTGCCAACGAGGGTTTCGCCACCCCTTTCAACCCCCGTCCTGTTCAGCTCGTGTTGCGGGCCAGGGGCACCCAGACCGTCTATACGGCAGCACTGAACACCGACCCGCGCCGCTGGACGGCTGGGCAGACCACCACCATAGGGGTAGATGTCGCATTACCAGCCAATCTGCCTGCTGGGGAGTACGATTTGCTGCTGCACCTCCCCGATGCCGATAGCAGGCTTAGCAGCCGCGCCGAGTATGCCATCCGGCTGGCCAACCAGAACACCTGGGAGGCCAGCACCGGCTACAACAATCTACAAACCACTCTGAAAGTCCAATAAAGCGGTTTTCAAAGAGCGATAACGCGAAACCCAATACAGTTACGATGCTGCAGGCTTGGCTGGGGTCTCGGGCATAGCCCCATGGGTCTGGTCGTGATCAGGAATCAGGTCTTCGGCCTCGCGTACCACCCGGAAAAAGTAGCCCCCCAGGCCCACGGCCATGCCCAGCAGGCCACTCACCACCAGCAGCAAAGCCATCCCGGCCCCTGGGCCCACGCCCAGCAGGCCGCCCAACAGACCCACCAAAGAGCCGCCGGGCATCATGGCGGGGGTCAGCACCCGGTCGGCCAGCGGCCCCGCCATCAGCATGGCCAGGGGCCCGGCTACCCAGGCTATCATGCGCCGGGCCGAGAACACCTTTCCCTGCACATCGGGGGGTATCTTGGCCTGCCAGATGGCCTGGTTGGAGCCATTCAGGATGGGCACAATTAGGGCAAAAGTGAAGGCGCAGGCGGCCCAGACCCAAACGCTTTGTCCCAGTCCCAGCAGCAGGCTGCCAAAGAGGCTCGAGAGCACCCAGCCCAGCAGCACTCCATGTACCTTGCGCTTGGGGCCGCCCCAGGTCGAGAGCAGGATGCCGCCCAGCACCCCGCCGATACCGGCTGCGCTCTGCACAGTGGCCAGCGCGGTTTCGCTCGAGGCGGTGCGGGCCAGGATCATGGCCGGCATAATGGCCGAGCCCAGGTTGGCCACCAGGTTGCCCAGCAGGAATACGGTCTGCAAACCCAGCAGACTGGGCCGGGCGAAGATGAAGCGGAAGCCGTAGATGGCCTCGGCCAGCAGGCTCCCGCGGCTTTCCCGCCCGGCTGCGCTCTGTTTGGGTTGGGGTATATGCACTAGCATCAGGGTCAAAAATGCCGCAGCAAAGGTGAACAGGTCTATCAGCAGAATGCCCCCCAGCCCCACCAGCCCCAGAAAGATACCCGCCAGAATCGGTGCGCCGATGCCCGAGGCCGACTCGGCCAGCGCAAGGAGGCCGTTGGCCCGGGCATAGTCTTTCTTGTCCACCATCGTCGAGATGGCTGCCGAGTAGGCCGGCCACTGGAAGGCGCTGGTAAGGCCGTTGAGAGCACCCACGGTATACAGGTGCCAGATCTCCAGATGCCCACTCAGGTACAGCAGGAAGACCGCCAGCGTCCCGAGGGCTGCGCCCAGGTCGGAGACCATCATCATCCGCTTGCGGTTGCCCCTATCCACCCAGGCCCCGGCAAAGGGCGAGATTAGAATCAGCGGCACCATGTAGAAAAACCCCATCAGGGCCAGCGAGGTCGCCAGCCCGGTTGTCTCGAAGGCCCAGATGGTGAGGGCAAACTGGCTCATCCCGCTGCCCACCAGCGAGACCAGTTGTCCCGCGGCAACCAGCGTGAACCCCCGCAGTCCAGAAAAATACCCCTTCTGCATGCCCTCACAAGTCTAGGTGAGGTCTACTCTATAAAAAAGCCGAGGTCTGGAGTAGAGTGCTAGGATGCCCCGCACATCAGAAGAAACCCCGGTGCTCGAGCTCGATAACCCGCTGGCCGCACGCATCCTGGCCAACCCCGAGGCGGCAGTCTTCCTCAAACCCTTTATGTGCGGCCCCACTACCGTAAAGGCTGCTGCCGAGCACTTCAAGTTGCCCTTGCAGGCTATGCACTACCGTGTTGGGCAGATGCTGCAAGCAGGGCTGTTGGAAGTGAAAGGGATAGCGGCTCGGCGGGGACGGGCTATCAAGTACTACCAGGCTACAGCCAGGGCTTTCCGGGTTTCGCCGAGATTAATTCCGCCGGGCCTGTGGAGCGTCTGACCCAGCACGTCTCCTGGAAGTCGCGGCTCGAGCGTGGTTTGCAAAAGGCCCTGGGGGTTAGCGAATACGAGTCGCAAATGGTGGTCTATCTGGACGAGGATGGCTTGTTGATCTGGGGCTCACGTCTTGATGAGCATAGCGTTGACCCGGAAATGCTGGACCCTCAGCATCCCGCTACCCTCAACCTCTGGACAGGGGGGCTTTGCCTTGATCGGGCGGATGCCAAAGCATTGCAGCGTGAGTTGTGGGAACTCTACAAGCGCTACGCGCACCGCCGTGGTGTGGAAAAATATGTGATGCACCTGGGTCTGGCGCCAAGCCTAGACCCCTAGTGATCCGGCGGGGTTCTTTACTTTTGGCGGGTACTGCTCACCTTTGGTAGGGCAGAGATGGACGGTTGGGCTTTAGATTTGGAGCGTTGGCGCTGATCTTTTTTATGCCCTTGTGAAGGAGAGGAGGATTTAACGGTCCGACGGGTTAGCAGCTCACTAGCCGGCAGCAGATGTTCCAGGCATTCAGAGTAATCGATGCCTTGCTGAAAATCTGCGGCCAGGTCGGCCACGCTCACCTGACCTAGGCTTTGTAAAACGGCATCGCGAACCTTAAGCCAGACCGTACTGCGGGCCAGACACCGTTTTTCCTCGGGGCAGGCTTTGGGCCAGTTCAGGCTCACACACGACAAGGGCGCGATGGGGCCATCCACTGCCCGAATAACATCGCGTAGATTGATCTCTTCGGCAGGCCGCGGCAAGGCATACCCCCCTCCCTGACCCTTTTTTGAAACCACCAATTGGTGGCTTACCAGTGCGGCCAGAATGCGAACCAGATAGGTATGACGCACCCCCGTGGCCCGGCTGAGCTCCTCGCTGCCCACGTACCGCTCGCGGGGCTGGGTGCCCAGGTAGCCAAGGGTTTTGAGTGCGTAAATGTCGGTTTTCGAAAGACGCATATGCAAAGTCTAACGTTTTTGCAAGGGTTTGGCCCACCGGGAGGGTGGTAGGGGGGCTATGCGATAAGCTAGGAGTATGTTTGGCTGGTTCGCTAAACCCGATGAACATGTCCAACGCGAAGGCGATGCCGCTTTCCGTGTTCGGGTGCGCACTGCGCGCAACGGCGATATCGTGGAGTTGCGACTTACCAAAGGCAACGAGATTTCCTCCTACGACGAGGGAGGATACTATGTCCGCAAAATCATCGTGTCGCCCCAGCATCTCGACCGGGCAGTACTGGAAATCTGGTTTGATAATGCCTACCGACCCAAACGCAAGGCCGTGGAGGGAGGGACGCTCATTCCTATCAAAGAGTGGGCCTGATACCGGATTCGGTCAGTTCGTCACCGGATGCTGGTGAACTAACCCGACCGAAGGGAGGGGAGTGCTCTAGGATTCAAAAAGACTGCCTCTGTATGCGTCTGTTTTGAATACTCATCTTTTTGAATCCGGTGTGAGTACCTCCACTTGATTTTGCTACGAGCTGCGCTGCAGCAGGCTTCATGGAATATTAAGAAGGGGGTGCCTCGTACCCCCACCATTTCATGCCGACGAAGACCTCTGGGTTCGCAGAGGTCGGGTAGGCTGTCTCCACTTACTGGATTTCTTCCTCGAGGTTCTCCATCAGCCGTCGGGATACACCAATGTGTTCATCGGTGCCTGGGCTTTCCTCATTCACGCTGGGATAGGTTCGACGTCCGCCCCCCGTTCGCTCAAGCTGGGATTGAAGCTCGCGCAAATCCAGGTAGCGGTCACACTGGTTGCGCAGCTCGAGGTCGGTCAGCTCGGGCACGCCCAGCAAGTGAATCTCCTTGCCCTGGGCCCGCAGGGCCGACAGGGTGTGGGCCAGGTCGCCCGAGCCACTCGCCAGCACGGCCCGTTCCCAGCGCGGCGCGGTGATCAGTAAGTCGGTGGCGATCATCGCCTCGAAGCGTGGGTCACCGTGAGCCTCCCGGCTGCGCACGGTGTAGCCCATAAACACCAGGGCATCGAGGAACTTTTGCTGGCGCTCATCGTTGCTGTCGGTGACGGGCGCGTAGTAAAAGGCGTTGTACAGATCTTCAGGACGGGCGAAGACCCCAATCGCCTTGCGGTGGTCTATGTTCCACCCTAAGCGCTTGGCCGCGTCATACATGTAGGAACCGTCAATAAACAAAGCCGTCTTCATCGTTATGTGCTCTCTTCCTATTAGCGGTGGGGAGGTCCGCTTAGCTAGATGTGTATGCTGCATCTAGTACAGCCCAATCTACTATCTCGGATCGCACGAGCGACCGTTGCTATTTTAGACAGGGCCACCCCTAGCTCTGCTCCTTACATCATGCGACATTGCCTGACAATTTCCAAGCACTATGGCAGACCTTGAGGCCATAGAGGTACAACAGGTACGTGACTGGCGGGGTAAAGAGGAACTCTTAAGGCGCTTTTACACCATGAAATCGAGGTTTATCTGCTCGACCCCAAAGCCCAGCAGCCACTCAAAGCCGCGCGTCATGCGGTGTGAGCGGCCCTGATCTACGTGCGCAGCCATAAAAACCTAACTGCCTGCTTATGAGCACTAAGACTGTGTTTCGGGAAAGTTCAAAGGATCGAGACTTGTTACAAGAAAGCGTTACCAGAACCTGGTTCAACTTGAGGAAGAAGCCTTGAAACAAAGTTTTATACCTCCAGTACAACCTTGCCAAATACCCGCCGCTCTTCCAGTAGCCGGTGCGCCTCAGCGGCTTGGGCCAGCGGTAGGGCGTCTCCCACAACGGGCTGCAGTTGACCTTGTTCGATCCATCGCAGGATAGGGAAGAGACGGCTCTTTGAGGCCATAGTGGAGCCAAAGATGGAAAGCTGACGGTAGAAAACGTGCGAAAGCGGGGTGATAGCCTCATAACCGGAGGAGGCCCCCACCAAGCTGATGCGCCCGCCCCAGGCGGTGGCTTTGACCACCCCTTCCCAGAACTGGGACCCGGTGTGGTCCACCACCGCATCGGCTCCCTTGCCGCCGGTGAGTCGTCGCACTTCCTTGAACCAGTCGGGGTGGTTGTAGTTGAGGGTCTCGTCGGCCCCTAAAGCCCTGGCCTGGGCCAGTTTTTCTTCACTGCTGGCGGCGGCGATGACCCGTGCGCCATAGAGCTTGGCAATTTGGATGGCGGCTACCGAGACCCCCGATCCAGCCGCCATTACCAGCACATCCTCCCCGGGCCTGACCTGTAGCTTGTCCACTACCATCTGCCAGGCGGTCAGGAAGGTTAGGGGGATGGCAGCGGCCTCGAGCCAGCTCAGGCGCTCTGGTTTGGGCAACAGGTTGGCGACGGGAACCGTCACCAGCTCGGCATAACCACCCCAGCGATGCTCGCCCAGGATCTGGTACTCCGGGCAGAGGTTGTCCTGTCCGCTCAGGCAGCGTTCACAGCGTCCACAAGAGACCCCTGGGTTGATCACCACCGCATCGCCCGGCCGAACCCCCTGCACTCCTGCACCCACCGCTTCCACCACCCCAGCGATGTCGCAACCCAGGATGTGCGGTAGCGGTAAGCGAGGGCTGGCAACCCCCTTACGCACCCACACATCGAGGTGGTTCAGGGCCACCGCCTTTACCGCGACCCGCACCTGGCCTGCCCCAACCTCCGGGGCTGCGATCTCGCCATAGCGCAAAACCTCTGGGCCGCCTCTCGACTCCATCCACACTGCCCGCATGCGGGGATTGTGACACCCATCCTCTACCCTCGTCAAATAGCCTGGTTCAGGCGGTCCGACGCAGAGCTGTGTCTATTTTGCAGATGTGCTGTGTCAGCCACTCGGTGAGGGTTTCCCGCAGATCTTCCAGGGCTTGTAACGGAACGGTATCCGGCGAGTATTCCTGCATAAAGCCGGTCCAGAAGTGAAGGAATTTGTCGTGGGCTTCCTTGTTTTTCTTGGCGACCGGACACCCGCGCAGGGTCATGCAGAGCTCTTCGTAGGCAAAATGCGTGTTGACGTAGGCATCGAGGAAGGTAAATAGATTTTCAATCTCGCCACGCTCGAGGTGCTGTTGGGCCCGGGCCTGTAAGATCAGAGCCTCGAGACGATTGACGAAGTCAAAAAGGTTTTTGTGCTGCTTGTCAACCCGGGCCTCGCCTACCTCGTAGCGCTCACTCCATTCAACCGGCATAACCACCCCTAAAGCCGGATTGTAGGACCTGCGGGGAGGCAGAATGTCCCTGTTCGGAGGCCTGATGTGAGCAGATTTGTTAGGCGTCGGGCTGGATTCGCGTGCCCTCGTCCCCGGAGAGTACTGCCTGCAGGATGCCCCGGCGACCTCTGGCTATAGCGGCCCAGGGGGCTCCCTTGTCAAGTGCATTCAGGGCGGCCTCGACCTTGGGAATCATGCCGCCTGAGATGATGCCCTCTTGGATCAGGGCTCGCACTTGTGAGCGGGCGAGCCGGGCTAGACGGCTCGAGGAGTCCTGGGGGTCGTGCAAAACCCCCACCACATCGGTTAGGAAAATGGCTGGAAAGCCCAAAGCCCCAGCGATGGCACCAGCGACGGTGTCGGCGTTGATGTTGAGCGGGCCCTGCTCATCGAGCCCAATGGGTGCGATCAGAGGCGTCAAACCGATCTGAAGAAGACCTTGCAGGAGCTCTGCCTGAACACCTGTCACCTCGCCTACCCGGCCCAGTGCAGGCGACATTAAGGCGGCTTGCAGCAGCCTACCGTCGCGCCCGCTGAGGGCCAGCGCAGGCCGTCCACGCAGTGAGAGGCCATCGGCTAGCTGCTTTCCCAGGGTGGTGAGTACCATTTCGACCACTTCCATCTGCTCGGGGGGCGTCACACGAAGGCCGTTGTGAAATCGGGTTTCGAAGCCCATCCGGTCTAGCCACTCGCCAATTTTGGGCCCGCCTCCATGTACCAACACCAAAGGGCCTGGATAATCGCGCAGCTCATCCAGCAGTTCGCCAGCTTCTCGCAAGCTACCGCCGATTTTTACCAGCAAAGCCTGTTTCATAGCGCCAATCATACCCAGGGTTTGGCTTGACACCATCCAAGCCCGGTGTTAACCTTTTGAGTGCGCTTGCGCAAGCAAGCACGCATCTTGGGCGATTAGCTCAGCGGGAGAGCACACGCTTCACACGCGTGGGGTCGTAGGTTCAAATCCTACATCGCCCACCAAGTCAGGGACGCAAATAGCCGGGGTCATGCAACCCCGGCTTTTGCTTTTGACCCCTAAAGTTGACCCCCATTAGATATGAGAACCTGATGACCCTAGGCCCGGTGCTTGACCCCACCAAGAAGCTCCTCAAGGGGCAACGCTCCAGCCCGGCGCTCTTCCTGGAGTAGGTGGCGGTAAATGCTCAGGGTGACGTTCGGGGTGGCATGGCCTAACTTTTCCGAGACCAGGGACACGTCCAGACCTCGAGCCAGCAGCAAAGAGGCGGCGGTGTGTCTCAGGTCGTGAATCCTGACCTCGGGAAAGTCCGGGTGCTCAAGCCGGATTCTGGCTATCAAGCGGCGTAGGTAGTGGTTGGGTGCGTTCACGTCCAGGGGCCTGTCCAGACCGAAGACAAAGGCTTTTTGCAAGTCCTTAGCCCGGAAGCCTTTGGCGAGTAGGTCGTCATGCTTGGCCTTGAGCCGGTTGAGCAGGTCATGCGGTAGCGGGATGGCCCGGCGGGCGGCTTTTGTCTTGAGCAGACCAAGAGCAGCTCGGCTTCCTTGCACGGTGTACTGACGCTCCACCCGGAGGGTGGCGGCGGGGAAGTCCACATCCCGCCACAGAAGCCCCAGGGTCTCGCCTTTGCGTAAACCAAGCTGCACCAGCAGGCGCAAAAAGAGGGCCATGTCCGGGCTCCTGGAGGCATCGGCATACTCAAGCAATACCCGCACCTGTGCAGGCTCCAGGTGCTTACCAACAGCCTCCCGCTCAGGTGCCCGAGGTAGGGCAACGGCGGCGGTGGGGTCGCGGTGGACAACCTCCAGCAGCAGGGCCTCACGGAAGACTACCCGCAGGCGCTCGAGCACCTTACCCACCGTGCGGCGGTGGTAGCGCTCGGAGAGCGTATCCAGGGCGCGGCGGATGTCTCGCGGGGTCACTTTCTGAACCGGCAGGTGGCCCAGGTGCTCAAGGACAAGCTCAAGCTCGTGACGGTAGTTGCGGGCGGTGTTGGGGCTCTTGCCTTTGGTGGTCCGCTCCAACACCTCGAGGGCGAAACTCCGCAGGGTGCGCTTGTCGGGTTTGGGCACCAGACCCCGGCGGTGCTGTACCAGGTACTCTTGCGCTTTTGCCACAGCCTCAGCCTGTGTAGAGCCGTACACCGAGACCCGGCGGCGGCGGATGCCGTCCGGGTCGGTCAGGTAGAAGCGAGCCTCCCACCGGCCATCAGCGCGTAAGCGAGTGGTGGTTGCGTTGTTCGCCGCTCTTCTCTTTGCCATTCTGCACCTCCTGCGGGATGTCCCAAAAACTTTTACCTGGTGAAAAATGCTTCACATTCCTTGATAAAGGAGTCGGGTATCAGAAGGCGATGTGCTTTCCAGTGTACCCAGGAACCGCACAACTTCCTCGAGTGACCGCAGCACCCGCACCACCCCGTCCTCATCGGTCAGGGATAGGCGGCCATCGAAGGGGGGTAGAAACTTCACCAGATACCACCGCCCATTGACCTTGAACCGGTACAGGGCCCCGTAACCGTCCTTGTCCACCAGGGCCGCCCGCTCCCCTTTGGGCGGGAGCAGGGGCACCCGTTGCCAGTGGGTAGGGCAGCCCGAGGGGTCAGAATCACGGCGCAGGCTCAACCGGCGCTCGGTGGCCTCCACCCGCCCAGTCAGGGCCTGGAGGGGTGCGGTGCGGGCCCAGTCCTGCCAGCCCTCGAGGCTGACCTTTGACCACCCCAGGCGAGTACCGGCCTCCAGCAACCGGCGGGTCAGGTTGGCGCGAAGGTCGGATTCAGACTCGGCCTTATGCGAATCCTGCGAATCTGCGAATCGCGTCCCCTTTTCCCCGTCCAGGACGGCGTTATCCTCGATTCGCACGGTTTGCGAATCGGTTGCGAATCCTGCGAAACTCTGCGAATCGGGGGCGGGGGCTGGATTCGCAGAGGATTCGCAACTTTCGCAGGCGATTCGCAGATTTTGCGAAAGCTCGGAATCACGTCCAGGACGGTGTTCGTCCTCTGTTTTTCGCAGATTCGCAACTTTCGCAAGAGTCTGTACCTGAAACTTAGGGAAGGGCATGGGGGTTCACCTCCCAGGCATCCCGGCGGGCCACCCCCTCCACCTGGGCGTTCGGGCGGGGGGCCAGATAGCCGTGTTCCTCGAGGGTGCGGATGACCTCACGGGCGGCTCGGGCGCTCCTGACCTCAGCCGGGCCAAGCCGGTACACCTCGGCCAGGTGCACCAGCGGCGGGGTGCGTCCCTGCACCCGCTGCACAATCCAGGCCAGCACCTCCCCCGCCAGGGCCAGCGGGCGCGGTATGCGGTAGCCACCGGCCAGCCGCAGGGCCTCACTCCCGTACCACTGGGCCAGGGCGATACCGGCCTCCACCTGGGCCTTGCTGATGGCTATGGCCTCGGGATTCTCGAAGAGGGCCAGCACCCCGGCCAGGCGCAGGGCGTGCTCGGGCAGTTTGCTTGCGAAAGCGCGAATCGGTGAAAGTTCCCCGTTGCTGTGTCGCTCTACATGGTTGTGGAAGTCAATTAAGAAAGTTTTGGCCTCGGGTGCAAGGGGCAGGTTGCGCAGGTGGAGTCCCCGGCGGCGGGTCTCAAGGTCGTTCAGAACCTGGCGCTCCACGAGCTCCAGCAGGTTGCCCAGCCGGGCGGCATAGGTCTGGTAGGCGGGCGTGTCGTAGATATTGGCCTCCACATACCAGCGGCTCCCGGCGGTGGACAGCGGCTGGGCGGTCAGCAGCCGGGCCAGGAAGCCCTGTCCTTGGGCCAGCGGGTCAGCGATAAGCTCACGGGCCACTATCGGTTGCGCCATCAGGTGCAGGGCCAGGCGGCGGCCATAGAGCAGCGACACGCCATCCCCCTGACGGGTGCGATCCACCGGGCGGCCATCCCAAAGCTCGCCCAGCCCGGATATGGTTCTGAGCCGGTGTTTTTTGTCCATCGCGTGCCCGCCTAGGAAAGAACCACCCTCGGAAGCGAACAGCCCGGCGGCGGGCCAGCCCTCGGCCAGCAGGCGCAGCAGGCCCTCATAGGTGGGTTCACCGGTCAGCATGGTGCCCAGCCAGGGCTTGCTGGGCGGGGGGCCTAGCTTCTCCAGGGCGGCCTCGCGGGCCTCGCGACTTTGCTTTCTGTCTCCAACAATCCGTTTTCTCTCGGCCTCCCAAAGGGCGACCTTCCCCTCCCACTCGGTTATCTCCTCCTCCTGGGCCAGGTAGAGGGCCTTCTGCCGCTCGCGGATGACGGCGGTGGCTATTTCGTCCACCGCGCTCTTGCGTTCCCCACTTTCGGCGATGGTCAGCAGGTACAGGCTCAGTGGATACACCCGGCCATCCACCACCACATTCCCGAGTCCCTGCGCGGCCATGCTTGCGGCGGCCAGCATCGAACCGGCCACCAGCGCATCCGGGGCCTGCACGATTCGTAAAACCTCACGCGCCACCGGCTCCAGCCTGCCTAAAACCTCCAGGGGGTAAGGCTCGGGGGCCTCGGGGTCGCGGTAGAGGGGCAGAGGCTCAGGCCACACCTGCTCGGGCCTGACCTCGGGGGCCTGCTGGAGCAGCTTCTTGACAGGCTCGGCGCTCATACCGCCACCTCCCGCGATTCGTTGAGAACATCAAGCCAATCAGCACCGGCCACCGGCGGGGTTGCCAGCCGCACCCGGCGGCCTTCGGATAGCAACCTCCGGGCCAGCTTGCGGGCGGCCTCGAGTCCGGCTTTGTCATGGTCGGCGGCGATGAGCACCTCGGCCACCCCGGCGGGTAGCTCCACAGCGGCCAGGCCATTGGCGCTCACGCAAGCCCACACCGGCCAACCAGCGGCCTGATGGACGGCCAGGGCGGTCTCGATACCCTCTGCCAGCGCCAGGGGCTGCCCCGGCTGGTGCTCAAAAAGCCGGATGGCTGCACCCATCGGCTTAGAACCGAAGGCCAGGCGCTTGCTCAATCTCGCACTCCCATCAGGGGCCAGGGCGGTCAGGTGCAGCCCCACCAACCCATCCGTGGGATGCTCCACCTTCGCCAGCATCAGGGGCCAGTCGCCCCATACCGCCAGCCTCAGCGAGTCAGGCGGCTCAACGCTCAGTCCTCGAGCTTGCAGGTAGCGCACTAGCAACGGGTGCCCAGGGCGGGCGGATTCCCACCACCGCGCCCAGCGCTCCACGCGGTCAGCCTCGGGCCGGGCTGGTGCGGGTGCCGGTGCCGGGCGGATGGGGGCAACCCACGGGCGGCGTTCTGTTTCGCCGTACAAATCGCGCCAGGTCAGGCCCAGGGCCGCCAGAACCGCGTCAGGGTGACATCCAGCAAAACAATGGAGCAGGATTTTACCGTCCTTGACGGCGATCGACAGCGCTTGCTTTTTTCCGCTTCCGTGAGCGGGGCAGGCTGAACGCCAGCGGCCATTCCCAGCAGGGTGGAGGTTGTGGAGGCGCTCGAGTAAAATGTGCTCGGGATTCACGCTCAACCCCCTATTTGGCCCCGCCCTCGCCCTGGGTGGGGTTTTGCCCTTCAAGAAGGTGCTCGAGGGCCGCTCGTGGTACAAGCACCCGCCGTCCAACACGCACAGCACGCAACTCACCGCGCGCAATCAAGGCGCGCAGAGTGTTCTCATGAACGCCGATCAGCTCCGCAGCTTCTTTGGCCGACAGGGCCAATTTTTTAGGAAACACAAAACCTCCAACTTGATTTGTTTGGAGGCCGGAAAACCGGCCTGGCTTAGGTTCGTAACGGCTTTTTTGCCGTTGCCAACGCTAGGCCAGGACGGGAGGGGCTATGTTTTTAATCGGGGAGCGTCTGGGGGGCGGAAGCGGCGGCGGGCATTGAGGAATCGGCAAGGAGCGCCGCACCGCGCGCGCATTGAGGATAAAGAGCGCAATGTAAAGGAGCAAAAAGGCCAGCACGGAAAAAATTGGCGCAATGGTCGAGGGAACCCATCCTGGGCGGGGTTTTCTCGCTTCGAAAGGCACTTCAACGAAGGCCAGGGGTTTTGAAAAAAAATCATCTAGATCGAACTGCCCGTACTTTTTCAGGCGCTCAAGGCGCGCTTTTTCAGTACGGAAAGTGTTGACTGCTTCTCTGCCCAGCTCGCACAACAACCCGTGGACATCAATCTCCGTCACGCGGATTTGAGGCCACTCTTTTCTCAAAAGTTTGGCAATTTTTGGAGATTTTTCGAAAATAAAACGCTCGAGGTCGGCCTCGAGGCGGTTTTCGGTGGTCACAATTTCAAACCTGGGCAGGTCGAAAGACTCAACCGCGGGATGTGAAATTGTGATGAAAAGCTCGAGTTTGTCTCTTTGCGGCCTAATGCCTATTCCAAACCCCAGAGCCGAACCTGCCGTCCGTAACACTTGGCGGATTTGAAGCGCCCTGAATAGCAGTCCAAGTTCGGCGTTGGGGCTTGGCATTTGATTATGAGTATAAAACTCACCTTTTGATATGTAAAGGCATATCTGAATAATAAAACACGCTATGAATATGCAACTGACACAATCAAAAGGTACGGCCACCCCGAGGTTCGCACCCGGTAGCCCTCGAGCCCGGCAAACTCCCGGGCGGTCTCCCCACCCACCGGCTCAGACAGAACCATCCCCTCCAGCAAGGCAAACTCGAGGCCGTTGATCACCGCCCGACCCTGGGCCCGCACCGTCCCGGCCACGAAGTCCAGCAGACACTCGACGCGGTAAGGGTGTTTGAGGTGCTGCTCGAGCGTGAGCCAGCGCTGTAGTCCGTCGTGGCTGAAGTGGGCCTCGAGGCCGTACCGGTGGGCGTGGTTTTTCAACCACAGGGAGAGGGCGATGGGGTTTTTGGGCCAGGGGCCGCGCCGGTGGGCCTCGAGCAGGCCCCAGAGCCCGGTGGGGGTGGTTATGAGCGGCGCGCGCCCGGCCAGCAGGTGGTGCAGGGCGGCGGCGAGGTGGGGGTAGCGTTCGCCCGATGGCCCAACGTTATTAAGGGTTCCACGGTGCAGGCCGGGCTCGGGGTGGGGGGGTTTTTTCATAACCTGATTCTACACCCGTTAGTAACTCGTTAGAAGCCCGTCCAGCGCGGTTTTCCCTCACGACCGGGGGAGGTGTTTCAATCCGCTGATGGGCAGTCGTTTGCGAAAGGGGGAGTACCTGCTGCTGATTACTGAAGCGGAGCCGGAGCGGGCTCCTGCCCGCTATGCCCGGCGGTGGGAGATCGAGACCCTCTTCAAGGCTTGCAAATCGCAGGGCTTCGACTTCAAATCCACTATTTGCATCATCCGGTACTGACTAAATGGCAAGATCACGGTCAGGCCGATAAGGAGACTGAAATTGCGCACTTAGACTCATAAGTGCGCATTATCGGTTGCGCGGGTTGAGGAGGAACTCTCGAGGTCATAGGGTAGATACCTCGAGGCTTGACCCCCATTTTTGACCCCTATTGACCCCCAAACTTGACCCCTAATAGGAAGTGTTCTAAGGTTGCTAGAAGTGTTGAAAAGCGTGTTTTTGACGATTTCTTTGTTGCTGTAAGTGTTTCTTTATTTGGCTTTTTTTGTGCTTCACACGCGTGGGGTCGTAGGTTCAAATCCTACATCGCCCACCAAGTCCAGAACAGCATTTAGACCCCCTGGAATAACCTGGGGGCCAATCCTTTGACACCCACAACTGGGCTTACGCACCCTCAGGACTAGCAGTTAAAATGAGCCTTCATGTCACAGAGAAGGCCCGAAAATAGGATACCGCGCCGGTTTTTTGTGCTCTAGAAACTTTAGCCCCAAGCCCCATCAACTCCGGCTGGGAACCAGAACTTTGCCCACGACACCCTCTACCGGGCCCTGAACCAACCCTTGGCCTTGTTCTTTGAACTCTCCCTAGAGCTCTGCAAAGCGGTGGGCGGGCTGAACCGAGGTTGCCTCATCCAGCGTTACCGCTCAGGCCGGTTGGGCCTGAAGAAGGCTCGGGACGCCAGGCCTGAAGGCCGGGGCCTGCGCGGTTTATTTGGTCATAGCAAGCACGTGCAAATGATGAAGCGGGTTCGCCGTGCTGCGTGTTGGTGACGTGTGAAGGCTTTTGCTTTACTTGCCCAACTTTTGAAGCGCCTCTTCCGGGGTCAGGATTTGCAGCCGCCCTATTTTTCTCAGAGGTTTGAGGTGCTTGTCATCGGCAACCAGAATTTGGGCTTTAACTTTCATCGCTATGGCCACAATGAAATCATCCGAGGGGTCTGCTGCCACAACCTCGACAACCTCTTTGGCTGGAATCGTAATCACCACAGCCCTGGCTTTGAGCAGCTTGATCAGCGCCCTAAACTTGGCCTTGCCAATGCGGGCCTGGGCGATTTTTCGACGGCTTACCCGGCGTATTTCTTCAATTTGGGTTTTCGAGGCACACAGCTCAAAGCCGCGCTTGTCCAACCACAGATGCAATAGTGCCGCCTCAATGGGGTAGGCGTTGGGCTGGAGCGCCCGGATGTACACTTGGGTATCAAATACAACCCTCAACTTTTGGCCTTGCTGCGCACGCTATGCACCAGCTCGTCAATCTCTTCTTTGCTCAAAGGGTGTTTCACCGGTTTGGCGATTTCGGCCTTGGCCTGGGCAATCTCAATGCCTTCCAGGATTATCTTTCGGGCAATGGCTTCGGGCTTGCCCTTGCCCACCAGGCGCAACCCTTTGAGTTCTTTTTCGCTCAGATCTATCGTCAGACGCACATCCCAAGGATACTATGAAACGCGCGCGCCGGGGCAGGGGAGAGGGCGGCATCTCCCTTTTTGGGGTGCTACTTCAGCAACGCTATGAGCTTTTCTGGCCGAAAGAGGGCCCAGGCTGAGGACTGGGAGGAACACGGCCTGATCTTCCCTTCGCGCCGGGGTACTTCTGGAGCTCATGGACCAGGGCCTCAAAGCGGGAGCTGTGGGGCTGGATACCTTGTTACACCTACAACCCGCCCAAACCACCCCTTCAACCCCCCTGGCAGAGGGAGACAAGAAGGCCGTTGGCAATCGGTAAATCCAGATGCTTGCCCCTTGTCATCACACAGGCCGTTTTAGCTTCACACGCGTGGGGTCGCAGGTTCAAATCCTACATCGCCCACCAGTCCAGGACGAGAAAAACCGGAGTCGCTAGGACCCCGGTTTTCGTTTTGACCCCCATTGGGTCTCAAGCCCGGTGGCGTACCCCTGTGAGCAGGGCCTCGAGGTCATAGACCTGACCTGTTTTTCTTCCTGGAGCAGATGGCGGTAGACCCCCAGCGTCACGTTGGCGGTGGCATGGTCCAGGCGCCCGGCCGCCAGCGCTACATCCATCCCCCGGGCTAGCATCAGGCTGGCGGCGGTATGGCGCAGGTCGTGGACGCGAAGGGTGGGGAAGTCGGGTTGGTCGAGGCAGATGGTCTGGGTAAGGCGGGTGAGGTAGTGGTTGGGGGCGTTGACGTCGAAGGGCCTGTCCAGCCCGAAGACGTAGCCCGGGCGGGGGTTGCCGACCCCGGCCTCTGGCAGCCACTCTCGCTACGCGGCCAGCCTCGAGGCCAGGTCAGCCGGCAACGGCACCGTCTGGTAGGCAGCCCGGCTCTTCAGGCCCCCCAGCCCAGCCCGGCAGCCCTGGAGGGAGAACTGGCGCTGGATTCTCAACGTCCTGTTCTCGAGGTCTACATCTTCCCACCAGAGCCCCAAAGCCTCCCCCTTGCGCAGCCCTAGCTGCACCAGCAGCCGCAGCATCAGGGCCATCTGGGGGCTCTTAGACTGTTCGGCGCACTCCAGCAGCAGCCGCACCTGGTGGGGCTCGAGGTGGCGTGGCGGCCTGGCCGTGTTCCGGGGGTCGCCGGAACATGCTGCTGCAGACCCCCTGGCCCCAGGACCTAACGCTGCTGCGCAAACACATCGAAGCCGGCTTCAGGGGCCTGGTTCGCGGCCTCCCCCTGCATGTCGGGCGGGTCAGGACCTTCTGGTTTTTACGGGCCAGGGTCAACCTCAAAATCGCTGCCCACCACCTCATTTGCTCTGGGGTGTTGGCCTGACTGCGGGTGGCAAACGGTGTGATTATCTCTTTGAATCTTACATGAAGTGTTCCGTGGCCTACTGCGCGGGGAAGCACAGCCTTTCTCGATAGAGGCTACCGTGCTGGAAGGATGTCTGCCTGGCCCTATAGGCTACCGATACCAGGACACTGTGCGAGGCCTCCACACTGGGCGTGTCAAGAACTCTGTGAATTGTCACAATAAAAAAACCCGCCCATTGGGGCGGGTAAAAGAATCCTGGCACAGGTTAGGCGAGTCTTCGCTTGCGCGAGTGTCTGGTTCGGCTACGATGGCCGCCAGATTTGCGCCGTGGGCGGCGCAAAGTAACTCCTTAGAAAGGAGGTGATCCAACCGCACCTTCCGGTACAGTTACCTTGTTACGACTTAGCCCCAGTCATGAGCCTTACCCTAAGCGCCTGCCTGTGGCTCCCGGCGATTTCAGGCAAAACCCACTTCCATGGCTTGACGGGCGGTGTGTACAAGGCCCGGGAACGTATTCACCGCGACATGGCTGATTCGCGATTACTAGCGATTCCAGCTTCATGGGGTCGAGTTGCAGACCCCAATCCGAACTGAGCCCTGATTTAGGCGATTAGCGTCCCCTTGCGGGGTAGCTGCGCATTGTGCAGGGCATTGTAGCACGTGTGTCGCCCAGGTCGTAAGGGCCATGCGGATCAGACGTCATCCCCGCCTTCCTCCTACTTTCGTAGGCAGTCTAGCTAGAGTGCCCAGCCGAGCTGCTGGCAACTAGCCACAAGGGTTGCGCTCGTTGCGGGACTTAACCCAACATCTCACGACACGAGCTGACGACGACCATGCAGCACCTGTGTTAGGGTTCCCTTGCGGGCACCCCCGGCTTTCACCAGGGTTCCCTACATGTCAAGACCTGGTAAGGTTCTGCGCGTTGCTTCGAATTAAACCACATGCTCCACCGCTTGTGCGGGCCCCCGTCAATTCCTTTGAGTTTCAGTCTTGCGACCGTACTTCCCAGGTGGAGTGCTTA
>Ga0209721_1001330_pt1 | contig 18651 bp, 12 predicted proteins | sample TshhotsprinmetaG_FD_184139 | JGI IMG/M metagenome (GOLD analysis project Ga0209721, IMG submission 184139) | Hot spring microbial communities from South Africa to study Microbial Dark Matter (Phase II) - Tshipise hot spring metaG (SPAdes)... | ecosystem: Environmental > Aquatic > Thermal springs... | reverse complement strand
CGCAGGCTGGCGCGAGACTATGAGCGGCTGGCTGAGACCTTGCGAGGTTGGCACTGGTTGGCTTTTTCGATTCTGATGACAGCGAAAACTGTGGAGCTTTTACGAACAGCTAGTTAGCAGGCTCTAGGTATAGGGGTGATGCCAACATGGAGATGAAGCGCCAGCATCAAACGGTGGAGTTTAACCGCGCGCTCATTCGCCAGTACGTGGAGGAGCGAGGCCTCCGGTACCTGACCGATCAGGATGGGGACTACGTAGCCATTATGGCGATGGAACATTGCCCGCAAAAGCTTTTCACCATCTTTGCGGCTTCGGGTCTGCGGGAAGATGTTTTCTCCATCACCATGCGCGTGGAGCCCTCTCCCGATATGAGCGAGCTGGAGGCGCTTCGGCTGGTGAACCGCTGGAACACCCAGCGCCGCTGGCCCAGGGCCTACCACACCGAGAACGGTTTTACCCTGGACTGGCACATCAACCTCGAGATGGGCATCAGCCCGGCCCTTTTCGCCGATATGTGCAATACGGTGATGCTGGCGGCCCACCAGTTTGTGATGGAGCTCAACCCTGGGCGGGGCCAGGGCGTGGCTGAGATGCAGGATCTGTTCCGTACCTTGCTGGAGCGATTGCGAGAGAGAAGATAAGCCGGCCACAGGAGGCAGATATGGACAAGCTCAAACACAACCCTTACACCGGAGCCTACGAGTTTGCGGAAGATGATATGGAGCCGACCTACAACGAGTATGAAGGGCGCTACGAGCTGGGCCGCCCGGAGGATCTGAGCTACTCCCCCTATACCCGCAGCTACAGCAAAAAAGGGAGCAAGCTGGTGGATCGATACAACCCCTACACTGGCCGCTACGAGCAGGCGCCGGAGGATTGGGAGCTTATGTACAACCCTTACAGCGGGAAGTACGAGTTTGGACCCAAGGAGTAAAGCCGAGGAGGTGTAGAAAGGGCTGTCCAGTTCGAATCAGGCCCACCTATTGACAGACTTTGAATGGGCATGTAAAATACACCCTTGCGGCGTTGCGAGGATCGGCTACTTCCGAATAAGATCATCCGCTTATGTTGATCAGGAGTAAGAAGGCCAGCACCGATCCCACCTTGACCCGCCCCGCTTTGCGGGTAGTCTTGTATCCAAGAAATCCTAGTTTATAAATCCTAATACAATCTGTACTTCGTAGGTCGGTCGGCGAGATAGGTGACCTGTGGCGGCTTTGGCCGCGATAAGGAGGGTGGCATGTTGCGCATGAAAGCCATCGTGGAGGATTTGTCGTCCTGGATTCGGGGGAACGATATGGAAGTCTTGCAAAGCAAGGTAGACGGGGAAAGGGATGGATTCCTGGCCTTCGCCTCTGACGACCACCTGAAATTCACGCTGGTCTTGCAAGAGGAGGACGACGGGCTTTTCTACTACCGCCTTGCCGTCTTTTTCTCCAGGATCGGCCTGCCCTGCACCCCCGCGGAAGCCCTGCTCCAGAACATCACCTCCAAGGTTAAGGGGGTCAAGGCCTACCTGGACGAGGATGGCGATATGGTGCTGGGCACCGATGGTTTTACTCACGATCCTCACGCTCTTCCCTTCGTGCTGCCCAGGCTGATGCAGGTGCTGGAACACGCTAATAAGTTGATAGCCATGTGGTTCTTGATGGATCAGCTTTTGCTGCTGAGGAGGTAAGCTTATGTCCTTGACCTTCACCTATGAGGGCGGTCTTGCCCTCGTACCTACTGCCCATGCAGAGTTTCTGGCACTTGCTCTAAACTGGCTTCCTGGCAACACCTTTTATGAGGGTGAGACCGAGCGTCAGCAGAGATACCTACACCTAAGCTCGAGCCTTCTCTTGCACGACCCTGCCTTTGTGGCGGATCTGGCAGCCTACAGCCGCCAGATTCTGGGCCTTCGCACGGTGGGGGCGTATCTGGTAGGTACCCTCTTCCTGGCGGGCTCCGAGGTGAGCCAGGGGCTCGGTTATCCAGGCGAGGCCCGATCCCTGGCCTTCCGGGCAGCCCGCGCGGTATGGCGCCGTGGGGATGAGCACCTGCAAACCCTGGGCCACCTGGCTCACCTCAAGCTTCCCCTGCCCAAGGGGCTTCGAAAGGCGGTGAAAGCGCATCTGGAGGCCCTGCCCCCCAGGCAGCTCCTCAAGTACAAGCAGGTGAGCCCTACCGCGCTATCCGAGGGGTTCAGCCAGCGGGACGCCATTCGCTTGGTGCATCCCCGCCCCCGTACCCAGGAAAGCGAGGCGGTCTTCCGCTACCTCCTGGGTAGGGCAGGCCCCATGGAAATTGCTCTGGTAGAGCGTATGCGCCAGGAAGCCCCCACCTGGGAGGCGCTGCTTTCTGCTCAGGGCAGTACGCCTGAGGTATGGCGGGGGGCGCTGCCCCGGATGAAGGCCCTGGCCCTGGTGCGCAACCTGCGAAACTGCCTCGAGGCCGGTCTTTCCCTCGAGGAGCTTCTACCAAATGCGGAGCGGGTGGATGTGCGTGATCTCTTCCCCCACCAGCTTTTCCGGGCCTACCAGGAGGCTTCTCCGGCCCTCCCCCTTCTGGATCGCCTGTTCCACCGCATGGTGGAGGCGCGCCCGCCTATGAAGGATACCCTGGTGCTCCTGGACGTCTCGGGTTCCATGTGCGGTACCCCGCTGGCACAGGCTGCCCCGCTGGCGGTGGCCCTGGCCCTCAAGGGCGGGATCATCGTCCCCTTTGACAGCGTGGTGCGCCCTGCGGTTCTCCCCGGTGAAAGCCCCATCCAGACGGTGGGGGAGCTGTTGCGGCTGGGGGGTGGGGGCACCTGCCTGGGGCAAGCGGTGGATTACGCTGCCTACCAGGCAGCCGAGGAAGGGTATCGCCGCCTTGTGGTGATCACGGATGAGCAGGCCCACGACGACGCCCTCCTGGCCTTGCGGCGTTTTCTAAAGGGGGGCACCAGGCGTCAGGCGCACGTGATCAACCTGGTCGGCTACGCCCCCAGCGTGGTGAGCCCCCATCCCCGGCTCCACCGCCACGCGGGGTTCAACCCCCGGTTGCTGGATTTCCTGCCACTGGTAGAAGGCGGCGGCGAGGCGGTCAGGGGCTTCCTGGAGCGCTGGGAGCGGGAAGCCGGGCTGGAAGGGAAGGCGCTCGAGGCTGTTTCCGGGGAAGAGGAGGATTGACGTACAGATTCGATATTGACAATGCCAAATGATATTGACAATGTAAGATGTAAGTATTACCCTTGGAATATGGACAGCCTCGAGACCCTGTTGCAGCGCGGTGCCGAGTGGGATCTGGCGGGGCTGGTGCGCGAAGCCAACGCCCGCCTGCCCCGCTACTTGCCCCAGGAGTTCGGCAGCCAGCGGGTGCGCGAGGCGGTTACGGCCCGCCTGGTGCGCCACTACACCGGGCTGGGGATGCTCGACGAGCCCCTGCGGGTAGGGCGGGAGGCCCGCTACTCGGCGCGGCACCTGCTGCAACTGCTGGTGGTGCGGCGCCTGATGGCCGAGGGGCACGGGGCCAGCGCCCTGGGGGATCTGGCCCGGCGCAAGAGCGACGCCGAGCTGCTGGCGATGCTCGAGGGTGGGGTGGCCCTCACCGCCAAAGAGACCCCATCCGCGCTTAGCTACCTGACGGAGCTGCGCCAGCAGTACCGGATGCCCACTGCTCCGATCCCCTCGGCTGCCCCGCTCCCTGTGGAGGCAGCCCCACCAGCCGAGCTGCGCTGGCGACGCTTCGAGATCGTCCCTGGATTGGAACTGCACGTGCGCGAAGACTTCCGCCTACCCAAGACCCCCAGCGAGCTGGACGCCTTGTTGCGACACCTGCGCGAGCGGCTCGAGACTCAAAAACCGCGCCGACGCTGAAACCTGCGCAACCAGAAGGAGGAAGGATATGCACCCCGATTCAAGCCCGAACGCCCGGCCCCACCTCGATCTCATCCCCCTCAAGCCGGGGGTGAGCGCCACCCGCCCGACCCGCCAGCAGGTGTTGCTGCGCATCCACACCCCCACGCCCCAGGCCCGGCCCGAGCGCCCGCTGCTCAACCTGGCCCTGGTGCTCGACCGCTCCGGCTCCATGGGGGGGAGCAAGCTGAAGTACACCAAGGAGGCCGCTATCTACGCGGTGCACAACCTGCTGCCCGAGGATCGGGTGGCGGTGGTGATCTACGACGATGCTGTGGAGGTGCTGGTGCCCAGTACGCCGGTGGCGGATGGGCGTGCGGCCATTGCGAACCTTATTCGCACGATTCGCACTGGCGGGAGCACCGCGTTGCACGCGGGCTGGCTGGAGGGGGCCACCCAGGTGGCGGCCTACCAGGAGGCGGGGCGGCTCAACCGGGTGGTGCTGCTCTCCGACGGCCTGGCCAACCGGGGGGAGACCAACCCCGGCGTGATTGCCGAGCAGGTGCGGGAGCTGGCCCGCCGGGGCGTGAGCACCAGCACCCTGGGCGTCGGCCTTGACTACAACGAGGATCTCATGACCACCATGGCCGATGCGGGGGAGGGCAACTACTACTTCATCGAGAGCCCCGCCGACCTGCCCCGCATCTTCGCGCAGGAACTAGCGGGCCTGGCCGGGACGCTGGGCACCCGGGTGCGGCTGTGGCTGCGGCCCGGCGACGGGAGCCGGGCCTGGCTCTTCAACGACCTCGAGCAAGACCCTTCCGGGGCTTACGTGCTGCCCAACCTGGTGGCCGGGATCCCGCTGGAGTTCCTGCTGGAGCTGGAAGCCCCGGCGGGCCGCGAGGCTTCTTTGCGTCTGGAGCTCGACTGGGAGACCCCGGAGGGCCAGCGGGAGCGCCTCGAGGCGGTCCTGAGGCTGCCCGTGCTGGAGGAAGCGGAGTTTGAGCGGCTCCAGCCCCACCCCGATGTCGCTGCCATGACGGCCAAGCTCGAGGCCACCCGCGCCCGCCAGCGGGCCATGGAGGCCCTAGCCGACGGCGACCTCGAGGCGGCCCGGCACGCCCTGCACCGTGCCGCCCCCATGCTCGCCAGCTTTGGCCCTGCGCTGGCCGCCGAGGCGCATGAACTCCGGCTTTTGCTCGATGAGATTGAGACCGCACCCCAGCGCGCCCGCAAAACCCTTTCCAGCCAGGTCTACCGCGACCGTAAGGGCCGCAAGGATTTCTGAGCCTCGAGGTGCATCTGCCGCTGCTTAGCCTTGCTGGACTCCCTATAATGCGTGCAACCGGCACGGGCATGGCCTGCCAATGGGGGAGACAGAATGCCGATGACTGAAGCCCTTCATCGCGTGCTGGTGGTATGCGCTGTGATGGATAGGGCTATGCAGAAGGGCTGCGAGATTCTATACCGGCCCCCAGGGGCAGTGCTACCCTGACCATGCGTCCTGAGGCCACGATTCCCACGGACGGCTATTCGAGCTGCGGCAATGAGCTGTATGAGGGGGACTGGGTTGAACGTCTTTGATTTGCGAAATAACCTTATCGGCGATTATCGAAGATTTATAACCAGCTTTGTCCGCATCCGGGACGATCGAATTGCGGCGTATGTGCAGGCCCGACTGCAGGAAGGGGCCCTCTGGCCCGACCCGCTGGTGCAGCTAAACCCCACCTTCGCACCGGGGGCGGCCCTCGAGCGCCTCGTCGAGGAAGGGCTGCTGCACCCCGAGACCCTGCGCATCTTTCGCCTGAAGGATCGACCCGACCAGCCCCTGCTCAAGCTGCACCGTCACCAGGAGGAGGCCATCCGCACCGCAGCACGCGGAGAAAACTACGTGGTCACTACGGGGACGGGCTCCGGCAAGAGCCTGACCTACCTCATTCCCATCGTCAACCACGTGCTCCAGCGGGGCAACGGCCAGGGCATCCAGGCCATCGTGGTCTACCCCATGAACGCCCTGGCCAACAGTCAGATGAACGAGCTCGATAAGTTCGTCAACGAGGGCTACCCCGACCGCAAAGGCCCGGTGCGGTTTGCGCGCTACACGGGGCAGGAAAGCGAGGCCGAGCGGGCGGAGATCCTCTCCCGGCCCCCGGACATCCTGCTGACCAACTACGTCATGCTTGACCTCATCCTTACCCGGCCCCGTGACAAGAACCTGATCCATGCGGCCAGGGGACTCAAATTCCTGGTGCTCGACGAACTCCACACCTACCGCGGGCGCCAGGGGGCCGACGTGGCCCTGCTGGTGCGCCGGCTGCGGGAGCGCCTCGAGGCCCATCATCTGCTCTGTATCGGCACCTCGGCCACCATGGCCAGCAGCGGCGGGCGGAAGGAGCGCCAGGGCACTATCGCCGATGTGGCCACGCGCATCTTTGGCCTTCCGGTAAAGCCTGAAAACGTCATCGGCGAGACCTTGCAGCGCATTACCCAACCCTATGACTTCACAGACCCCACCGTGATCGCACGCCTGCGCGAGCGGGTGCAGTCTGCGGCTCCGCCAGCGCAGGGCTTTGAGGCCTTCGTGCAGGATCCCCTGGCGAGCTGGATTGAGCAGGAACTGGGGCTTGGCGAGGAAGAAAGCGTGCTGGTGCGTCGGACTCCCCGGCCCATCACCGGCCCGGAGGGCCTGGCCGCGCAGCTGGCAAAGCTGGTTGGCCTGCCCCAGGAACAGTGCCAGCGGGTACTGGAGGCATATCTGCTGGCCGGATACCGACTGACCAACCCCGGGACGGGCCTGCGAACCTTCGCTTTTCGGCTGCACCAGTTCATCAGCCGCGGTGATACCGTCTACGCCTCGCTGGGCCCGCCGCAGGAGCGCTACATCACCCTGCAGGCCCAGAAGTTCGTGCCCGAGGATCGCTCAAAGGTCTTGCTGCCCCTGGCCTTCTGCCGCGAGTGCGGGCAGGAGTTCTACACGGTTTGGCGCATTACGGGCTCGGAAGGTTCTTACTATGAGGCCCGCCGGCTCAGCGACCGTTACTCGGAGTCCGGGGCTGAACCGGGGTTCCTGTACCCCGGCGACTGGCCTACCGACGAAGAAGAGATCACGGAGCGCGTACCGGAGGACTGGCTCGAGCCCCTCGAGCGTGAAATCAAGCGGGATAAGCGCAAGAAGCTGCCCCGGCCGGTCAGGCTGACGCCGGACGGCCGCGAGCTGGCCTCGGGTCAGCCGCCCGGGGAGGATGTGCAGCTTCTGCACTACCTCGAGGCCCCCTTCGAGTTCTGCCCCTGCTGCGGGGTGGCCTACGGGGCGCGGCAGGCCTCGGACTTCGGCAAGCTGGCCACCCTGGGATCGGAAGGGCGGGCCACGGCCACCACCGTACTCTCCCTGTCCACCGTGCTGCACCTGCGCAAGACCGAGCTGCCCCGGGAAGCCCAGAAGCTCCTATCCTTCACCGACCACCGCCAGGACGCCTCGCTGCAGGCGGGCCACTTCAACGACTTTGTGCAGACCGGGCTGTTGCGGGGGGCGCTGTACCGCGCTGTGGAAGCGGCCGGCCCCCAGGGGCTGCGCCACGACCACCTCACCCAGAAGGTCTTCGAGGCGCTGGGGCTCGAGCTGGCCGAGTACGCCAGCAACCCCGAGGTCAAGTTCGGCGCCCGGCAGGACACCGACCGGGCCCTGCGCGATGTGCTGGGCTACCGCATCTACCGCGATCTGCTGCGCGGCTGGCGCATCACCGCGCCCAACCTCGAGCAGGTCGACCTACTGCGCATCGACTACGAGTCGCTGGACGAGCTGTGCCGCGCGGAGGAGGAGTGGCGGGGGGCCCACCCCGCCCTGGCCGGCGCGGCGCCAGAGGTGCGGCAGAAGGTGGCCCGGGTGCTGCTGGACTACCTGCGGCGCGAGCTGGCCATCAAGGTCGATTACCTCCACCCCGACTTCCAGGATCGCATGCGCCAGGCCAGCAGCGCCCGGCTGATAGCCCCCTGGGCCCTGGAGGAGAACGAGCGGCTCGAGTACGCCCGCGTGGCCTACCCGCGCCCCAGCCGCCCTGGCGACAGCCGCGAGGCGGTGTACATCTCCCCACGGGGTGGCTTCGGCCAGTACCTGCGGCGCAGCACCACCTTTCCCGGGTTTGCCCTGAAGAGCGCGGACAGCGAGGTCATCATCAAGGAGCTGCTGCAGCGCCTCGTCGTGGCCGGGCTGGTCGAGCGGGTGGATCCCGATGGGGACGGCTACCAGGTGGTGGCCGCGGCCTTCATCTGGCGGCCCGGCGACGGTAGCCGGCCCGGCCTCGACCCCCTGCGGGTGCGCCTGCGGGAGAACGCCGAGCGCGAAGCCAACGCCTTCTTTAGCGCGTTTTACCGACTTACCGCACAAAACCTGGGCGGCCTGGAGGCCCGGGAGCACACCGCCCAGGTGCCCTCCAAGGAGCGCGAGCAGCGCGAGGAGGATTTCCGGGCCGGGCGGTTGCCGGTGCTGTACTGCTCGCCCACCATGGAGCTGGGGGTGGACATCTCCACCCTCAACGTCGTGAACATGCGCAACGTTCCGCCCACCCCGGCCAACTACGCCCAGCGCTCGGGCCGGGCCGGGCGCAGCGGCAGCCCGGCGCTGGTCTTCACCTACGCCGCCAGCGGCAACTCCCACGACCAGTACTTCTTCCGCCGCCCCAGGCTGATGGTGGCCGGCGCGGTTTCGCCCCCGCGGCTCGACCTGACCAACGAGGAGCTTATCCGCTCGCACCTGCAGGCGGTGTGGCTGGCGGCCACCGGGGCCGACCTGGGAAGCTCGCTGGCGGATATCCTGGAGGTGGAGGGTGACGAGCCCACCCTGGCCCTGCGGCCTTCGGTGCGGAATGACCTCCAGCGCCCCGCTGCAGTGCAAGACGCGTTGAAGCGGGCGAAGCGGGTGCTGGCCGACCTGATGCCCGAGCTCGAGCAGGCCCCCTGGTACACCCCGGCCTGGGTAGAGGGGGTGATGGAGCAGGCCTACGCCCGCTTCGAGGAGGCCTGCGAGCGCTGGCGTACCCTGTACAAAGCGGCCCGTGAGCAGTTTCAGGTGCAGAGCCGGGTCATCCTGGACGCCAGCCGCAGCGCCGCTGAAAAAGATCAGGCCCGCCGCCTGCGCTCCGAGGCCGAGTCGCAGCTCAAGCTGCTGACCGAGACCGGCGAGCTGGCCCAGTCCGACTTCTACTCCTACCGCTACTTCGCCAGCGAAGGCTTCCTGCCCGGCTACAGCTTCCCCCGCCTGCCGCTATCGGCCTTCATCCCGGCCCGGCGTCGTGTGAGCGACCGCAATGAATTCCTCTCGCGCCCGCGTTTTCTGGCGATTACCGAGTTCGGTCCTTTCTCGATCCTCTACTACGAGGGCTCAAAATACGTTATCAACCGGGTCATCCTGCCCCCTGGCAGCGAGCAGCAGCTTCGCACCAGCGCGGTGAAGCGGTGTGAGCACTGCGGCTATCTGCATCCGGTGAATCAGGCGGGGGGGCCGGATCTTTGCATGCGCTGTAAGGCCGAGCTACCACCGCCCCGCAGCAACCTGCTGCGCATGCAAAACGTCTCCACCATCCGGCGGGAACGCATTAACTCCGACGAGGAGGAGCGCCAGCGCCTGGGCTACCAGGTGCTCACCGGCATCTCCTTCCCGCCCCACGGGAGCCAGCCCGCTTTTCAAAGCGCCCAGGTGTACCGGGAGGGCCGGCTCCTGGCCGAGCTCACCTTTTCCCAGGCCGCCAGCATCTGGCGCATGAACCTGGGCTGGGCGCAGCGCAAGAACAAGAAGGAGGAGGGGTTCTGGCTTGACCCGGAGCGCGGGTACTGGATCAAGCGCCCGGACGACCCCGAGGAACTCGACGAGCAGAACCCCAACAGCCGCCAGACCGTGCAGGTGATACCCTACGTGGAAGACCGCAAAAACGCCCTGCTCCTGAGGCCGGGGCCCACGCTCGATGAAGTGCAGTTTTACTCGCTGCTCTCTGCCCTCAAGACCGCCATCCAGGTGGGCTACCAGCTCGAGGATGGCGAACTGGCCGCCGAGGTTCTGCCCGACGGGGATAACCGGCGCGAGCTTTTGTTCTACGAGGCGGCCGAGGGAGGGGCGGGGGTGCTGCGCCAGCTGGTCAGTGACACCAAGGCGTTGCCTCGAGTGGCCCGCATTGCCCTGGAAATCTGCCACTTCGATGAAAATGGCGTGGATCAAGGCCGTGCGGCCCACGCCAGCGAGAGCTGCGAGGCGGCCTGCTACGACTGCCTGATGAGCTACAGCAACCAGCGCATCCACCGCTACCTGGATCGCAAGGCCATCCGGGACTTCCTGCTCGAGCTTGCCGGCAGCCAGGTGGCCTCCTCCCCGGTGGAAGCCCGCCGCGACGAGCACCTACGGCGCCTGCTGGCGATGTGCGAGTCGAACCTCGAGCGTGAGTTTCTGGAGTTCCTCGAGGCCCGCCGCCTGGCCCTGCCCAGCCGGGCCCAGGTCTTCATCGAGGAGGCCGCCACCCGGGTCGACTTCCTCTACGACAGCCAGCGGGCGGTGATCTACGTGGACGGCCCCCACCACCTCTACTCCGAGCGCCGCGCCCGCGACCAGCAGCAGGAGCGCCTGTTGCGCCTGAAGGGTTATTCTGTGCTGCGCTTCGCTGCGCACGAGGAATGGGAGGCCAAGGTGCGCGCGCGCCCGGACATCTTTGGAGGTCTTTCGTGAACAAATCCCTTACCTACCCCGATGGGGGGGCGAACCACACCCCGGGCTCGCTCATCAAGGCGCGGGGGCGGGAGTGGGTGGTGCTGCCCGAGTCGCAGCCGCCCCTGCTCATCGCCCGGCCCATCGGCGGCACCGAAGAGGAAATTGCTGGCATCCACACCGAACTGGAAGAGGTCAGTCCCTCCAGCTTCGGGACACCCACCCTGGACGACCTGAGCGACTACCGCTCGGGGCGCCTGTTGCGGGAGGCGGTGCGCCTGACCTCGCGCAACGTGGCTGGGCCCTTCCGCTCCTTTGGCCGCATTGCGGTGGAGCCGCGCCCCTACCAGCTGGTGCCGCTCCTGCTGGCGTTGCAGCAAGACCCGGTGCGGCTGCTGATCGCCGATGACGTGGGCATTGGCAAGACCGTGGAAGCCCTGCTCATCGCGCGCGAGCTGTGGGATCGGGGGGAGATTCGCAGTTTGAGTGTGCTGTGTCCGCCGCACCTGGCCGAGCAGTGGCAGGCCGAGCTCTCCGAGAAGTTCCACCTCGAGGCCGAGCGGGTGCTCTCTTCCACGGCGGCCCGCCTCGAGCGCGGCCTGCGGGTGGGGGAGACCCTCTTCCAGCGCCACCCCATCACGGTGGTCTCGATGGACTTCATCAAAAGCGAGCGCCGCCGCGAGGAGTTCCTGCGCACCGCGCCCGAACTGGTTATTGTGGACGAGGCCCACACCTGCGCCTACGGCGGGGTGAACCGGGGCAGCCAGCACCAGCGCCACACCTTGGTGGCCCGCCTGGCCGAGCACCCTGAGCGCCACCTCATCCTGGTGACCGCCACCCCCCACTCCGGCCACGAGGAGGCCTTCCGCTCGCTGCTGGCCCTGCTCGACCCGGCCTTCCGCGAGATGCCCCCTGACCTCAGCCGCGAGGAGGCCGAGGGCTGGCGGCGGCGGCTGGCCCGGCACATGATTCAGCGCAAGCGGGCCGATATCCGGGGCTACCTGAACGAGGGCACCCCCTTCCCCGAGCGCCTCGAGGCCGAGGTCAACTACAACCTTTCGCCCGAGTACGGCCGCCTGCTGGACAAGGTGCTGGCCTACGCCCGCGAGCTGGTCAGCGACCCCACGGGCGACCAGCGGCACCAGCGGGTGCGCTGGTGGGCGGCCCTGGCCCTCTTGCGCTCGGTGGCCTCGAGCCCCGCCGCTGCCGCCCTGGCCCTGCGCAACCGGGCCGCGGTGGCCGATGCCGAGACCGAGGCCGAGGTGGACGAGCTGGGCGGGCGGATGGTGCTCGACCAGGAGGAGTACGACCAGGAGTTCGACCTCACGCCGGGGGGTGAGGTGAGCGCCGAGGCCGCCGAGCAGCGCAGGCTGCGCGAGCTGGCCCGCGAGGCCGAGGCCCTGGCCGGGGCCAAGGACCGCAAGCTGCAGAGGGCCATCGAGCTGGTGAAGGATCTGCTGGCCGAGGGCCACCACCCCATCGTCTTCTGCCGCTTCATCCAGACCGCGGAGTACGTGGCCGGGCACCTGCGGCAGGCTTTGGGCGCGGGGGTGGCGGTGGAGGCGGTGACGGGCCTTTTGAGCCCGCCCGAGCGCGAGCAGGCCGTGGAGCGGCTGGGCCAACAGCCGGTGCGGGTGCTGGTGGCGACCGACTGCCTCTCCGAGGGCATCAACCTGCAGCAGTACTTCAGCGCGGTGCTGCACTACGACCTTTCCTGGAACCCCACCCGCCACGAGCAGCGCGAGGGCCGGGTGGATCGCTACGGCCAGCCGCGCCGCCAGGTCAAGACCCTGACCTACTTTGGGGCCAACAACCCGGTGGACGGGATCGTGCTCGAGGTGCTGTTGCGCAAGCATAAGGCCATCCGCAGCGCCCTGGGCGTCTCGGTGCCGGTGCCGGTGGACAACGACGCGGTCATCCAGGCCGTGATGCAGAGCATGCTGCTCCGGGACACCCGCCGCGCCCAGATGCAGAGTCTGTTCGAGCCCTTCGACGAGCGGGGCTTCGAGGTAGAGTGGCGCAACGCCGCCGAGCGGGAGAAGCGCTCGCGCACCCTCTTCGCCCAGCACACCATCAGGCCGGAGGAGGTGGCCCGGCAGCTTTTCGAGACCCGCCGGGCGGTGGGCTCGGGGGTGGAGCTGGAGCGCTTTGTGCAGGAGGCGCTGGAGGTGCACGGGGGCCAGGTGCACGCCCTGGGCGAGGGCCTGTACCGCTTCGACCTGGGGGGGCTGCCCCGCGCCCTGCGTGACCTGCTGGGCCGCGATAGCCTCACAGGGCGCTTCTCGCTGCCGGTGCAGCCGGGCGAGGTGTACCTGAGCCGCACCCACCCGCTGGTGGAGACCCTCTCGAGCTTCCTGCTGGAGGGGGCGCTGGATCCGCTTTCCCAGAGCAAGGCCCGGCGGGCCGGGGTGATCGCCACCGACGCGGTGCGCGATCTCTCCACCCTGCTGCTGCTGCGCCTGCGCTACCACCTCACCACCACCTCCACCCGCAAGGACAGAACGCGCTGGCAGCAACTGGCCGAGGAGGTGCACGCTGTGGCCTTCCGCGGCTTCCCCGACGCGCCGGAGTGGCTGGACGGGGCGGAGGTGGAGGCTTTGTGGCAGGCCCGCCCCACCGAGAATCTTTCTTTACCGCAGGCCCAGGAGTTCGCGGACATGGTGCTGCCGGAGCTGGGGCGGTTGCAGGGCTACCTCGAGGAGGTGGCGCAGAAGCAGGCCAGGCGCTTCGAGGAGGCCCACCGCAGCGTGCGCCAGGCCGCCGACCTCAAGCTGCGCTACGAGGTGGAGCCCATCCTTCCGGTGGACGTGGTGGGTGTGTACGTCTATGTCCCGAGGTGAGCCGTGCCCTACCTTCGCTATCCCAAAGGCAATGGGCGCACGCGAACCCGACGGGAGTCCACCACTACGATGGCCCCAGCCTTGAGCGCCTCTGCTGCAGCCGCCAGCACTTGCAGCAGGCGCTCTCCGCTAGCCTCGGGCCGCAAGTCCACTTCCCGCAGAATCACCACGCTTGGGCTCGCCTTACGGCTATACGCCAGCAGGTCGCCAAAGTCGAGGTCGTGGGTTAAGAGCAAGTACCCTTGGGCGGCAGCGAAGCGCAACACCTCGAGGTCGTCTGCGCTAGCTAGCCCCACTTCCGACCATCGCACGGCCTGGTGGCCCCGTTCACGCAAAAAACCCACCCAGCGAGGGGTGAGGTTCATGTCCAGTAGAATCTTCAAACCGCAACCTCGCGCTCCTCGGCCAGAAAAACCGCGTACTCCAGCGCGGCGTCGATATCCTCTGACTCGAGCTCGGGGTAGTCGCGCAGAATCTCTGCCGGGGTCTGGAAGCGGAGCTGGTTGAGGATGGTGCCCACGGTGATGCGCGTTCCCCGAATGCAGGGCCGCCCGCCCATGACCAGCGGGTTGAAGGTAATGCGCTCAGACAGCCTCATATGTTTATGTTAGCACTCCGGAATCAAGCCCCCACAGAACACCTGAACAACGTATGAAGAACGCCGTTTCTACCCACGTCAAAACCGTCGGCGGCCTGCTGCCCTCCGAGCTGTTGCAGCGGGTGGCAGCCCTGGACAGGGGGCTGGGGGGCCTCGAGGCCGACGACTACCACCTGGTGGGCGAGCGCATCCCCGAGGCCATCAGCCGCAGTTGGGGCCGGATGCTGGCGGTGTGGGCCAGCTTCCGGGCCGCCGGGACGGGCCTGCCCGCGGGTGAGGCCGCCACCAGCCTGACCCGCGAGAAGCTGCTGCTGCCGCTGTTTGCCGAGCTGGGCTATGGCCGCCTGCCCCTGGCGCGGGGCCTCGAGGTGGCGGGGAAGCCCTACCCCATCTCCCACCTGTGGAACGGGGTGCCCATCCACCTGGTGGGCGTGGGCGTGGACCTCGACCGGCGCACCCCCGGCGCGGTGGGGGCCGCCCGCCAGAGCCCCCACGGGCTGGTGCAGGAGTACCTCAACCGCTCCGAGGCCCTGTGGGGCTTCGTCTCCAACGGCCTCAAGCTGCGCCTGCTGCGCGACAACGCCGCCCTCACCCGGCAGGCCTACGTGGAGTTCGATCTCGAGGCCATCTTCGAGGCCGAGGCCTACCCCGACTTCGCCCTGTTGTGGCTGCTGGCCCACGAGTCGCGGGTCTATAGCGAGGGAAAACCGCCTTCGGAGTGCTGGCTCGAGCGCTGGCAGCAGCAGGGGGCCGAGCAGGGCAAGCGGGCCCTGGAGCGCCTGCGCGAGGGGGTGCGCGCGGCCCTGCTGCACCTGGGCGAGGGCTTCCTGGCCCACCCCGCCAACGCCGCGCTCAGGGAGGCCCTGCGGGAGGGCCGCCTCACCCCGCAGGGCTACTACCGCGAGCTTCTGCGCCTGGTCTACCGGCTATTGTTCCTGTTTGTGGCCGAAGACCGCGAGGTGCTGCTCGACCCCGAGGCCCCCCCGGAGGCCCGCCGCACCTACCTCGAGCACTACTCCACCGCCCGCCTGCGCCAGATCGCCCAGCGGGTTCGGGGCACCCGCCACCCCGACCTCTACCACCTGCACAAGCGGGTGGCGGGCTGGCTGGCCGAGGGGGGCGCGCCCCAACTCGCGCTCAAGCCGCTCAACTCCCTGCTCTTCGACCCGGCGGCCACCCCCCACCTCTCACAGGCCGAGCTTGCCAACCGGAGCTTCCTCGAGGCCATCCGCTCGCTGGCCTTCACCCAGGACGACGGGGTGCTGCGCCCGGTGGACTACAAGAACCTGGGGGCCGAGGAGCTGGGCAGCGTCTACGAGCAACTGCTGGAGCTGGTGCCGGAGGTGGACGTGGCCGCGGCCCACTTCGCCCTGCAAAACCGCTCCGGCAACGAGCGCAAGACCACCGGCAGCTACTACACCCCCGACGCCCTGGTGCAGGTGGTGCTGGACGAGGCCCTCGAGCCCCGCCTGGCGGAGGCCCTGAAGGCCCCCGACCCCGAGCGGGCCCTGCTCTCGCTCAGGGTGGTGGATCCTGCGGTGGGCTCGGGCCACTTCCTGATCGCCGCCGCCCACCGCATGGCCCGCGCCCTGGCCCGGATTCGTTCCGGCGAGGACGAGCCCAGCCCCGAGGCCCAGCGCAGCGCCCTGCGCGACGTGATCCGCTACTGCCTGTATGGGGTGGACGTCAACGAGATGTCCGCCGAGCTGTGCAAGGTGGCCCTCTGGATGGAGATGGCCGAGCCCGGCAAGCCGCTGGGCTTCCTGGATCACCACATCAAGGTGGGCAACTCGCTTTTGGGCGCGCCCCCCAACTTCTACGAGCTGGGCATCCCCAGCAAGGCCCACAAGCGCGCCGACCTGCCGGAGGCTGCAAGGGCCCTCTCCAGAACCCTGGGCGAGAAGGCACTGGAGAAATGGCGCTCTGAAAGCCACCCCAAGCTTTTCAAGGAGCCCCTCAAGGTGCCGCCCCTCGACACCCCGGAGGACGCCCTCGAGCAGGTGCGCGCCAAGGCCCAGGCCTACCGGGCGTGGCGCGAGAGCGAGACCGTGCGCAGGTACGAGTTTTTGGCCGACTACTGGACCGCGGCCTGGTTCGCCCGCCCAGCGGACGGGCAGAAAGCGCCGGACATGGACGGCCTCACCGCCCTGGCCGAGGGGCAGTTCAGCCGCCTGGGGGTCGAGGAGCAGCGCCGGAAAAGCGGGCTGGCCGGGCCTGTGGACGAGGCCAGGAGCAAGTACCGCTTCTTCCACTGGTGGCTCGAGTTCGCCGAGGTCTTCTTCGACCCCGAGACCGGCGAGCTAAAGCCGGGGGGCGGCTTCGACGTGGTGCTGGGGAATCCACCGTGGGAGCGGGTCAAGCTCCAGGAGAAGGAGTTTTTTGCGGGCCGCCACGAGGAAATCGCCCAGGCCGAGAACGCCGCCAAGCGCAAGCGGCTCATCGAAAGCCTCCGGGAGAGCGACCCCGCGCTCTACGCGGCCTTTCAGGAGGCCCTGAACGCCGCCGAAAACGTTAGCAACTTCCTGCGCACCTCCGGGCGCTACCCCCTCACGGGCGGGGGTGACGTCAACACCTACCAGGTTTTCGCCGAGCTGGGCCGCGCGCTGATGGGCCAGCAGGGCCGCGCGGGCCTGATTGTGCCCACCGGCATCGCCACCGACGACTCCAACAAGGACTTCTTCGCCGACTTGGTGGCGCAGGGGCAGCTGGCCGCGCTGCTGGACTTCGAGAACCGGGAAGGCATTTTCCCCGGTGTGCACCGCTCGTACAAGTTCAGCGTCCTGGCAATGCGGGGCCGGGCGTCCCGCACCGGCGAGCCCGCCAGGCTCAGCTTCTTCGCCACCAACGTGGCCCACCTTGGCGACCCCGAGCGGGTCTTCAGCCTCACCCCGGAAGACTTCGCCCTGCTGAACCCCAACACCCGCACCTGCCCGGTCTTCCGCACCCGCGCCGACGCCGAGCTGACCAAAAAGATTTACCAGCGGGTGCCGGTGCTGTGGAGGGAAGAACCGGAGGAGAACCCCTGGGGCATCAAGTTTCTGGCGATGTTTCATATGTCCAACGACTCGAGCCTCTTCAAAGGGCGGGGGGAGCTCGAGCGCGAGGGTTTCGTGCTGCAGGGCAACCGCTTTGTGCGGGGAGAAGAAACCTACCTGCCCCTCTACGAGGCCAAGCTCATCTGGCACTTCGACCACCGCTTCGCCACCTACGACGGGGCCGATACCCGCGACATGACCCCCGCCGAGCACGCCAGCCCCGAGGCCCTGCCCCTGCCGCGCTACTGGGTGCCCGCCGAGGAGGTGGAGGAGCGCCTGGTGCAGCGAAACCGAGAGGGGAATGTGGTGTGGCAGTGGACGCGGGGGTGGTTATTGGGGTTCAGGGACATAGCACGGTCTACTGATGAGCGCACGGCGATTTTCTCGCTGATGCCGAGGGTGGGGGTTGGAAATACAAGCCCGTTACTATTGTCTGATGAACACGCTCCATTACAACTGGCGTTGTTGGCAAATATGTCGGCCTATGTTCTGGACTTCAATGCCCGCCAGAAAATTGGCGGAACCCACCTTACGTACAACTACCTCCGTCAGTTTCCCGTTCTTCCCCCATCCGCCTATCAGCCCCAAGACCTCCACTTCATCGTCCCCCGCGTCCTCGAGCTCACCTACACCGCCTGGGACCTGGCCCCCTTCGCGCAGGACGTTTGGGAGGAGTCGGGGCCGGAGCTACGGGGGCTGTTGCGCGCGCAGTGGGAGGCCAACGGCGGCCATCCCGATAACCCGCCCGGGTGGGTCGAAGGCGCCTACCCCTTCCCGCCCTTCCGCTGGGACGAAGAGCGCCGCGCCCGGCTGCGGGCCGAGCTGGATGCCTACTACGCCAGGCTCTACGGCCTTTCCCGCGAGGAGCTGTGCTACATCCTCGAGCCCCAGAGCGTGAAGGGGCTGCACTTCCCCAGCGAGACCTTCCGGGTGCTCCGGGACAAGGAAATGAAAACCTACGGCGAGTACCGCACCATGCGGCTGGTGCTGGAAGCCTGGGATCGGCTGTCGCTTGGCAGCGGGGGGTAGGGGGGCTCGAGGGAAGCCGACACTGTCCAGCAAATGTAAAGAAGCTGGCCTGGGTTGTGCAAATTACCCTGGAATTGTAAAAAAACCGGCTATCATGGCCCCATGTCGGTTCATCCAGAAGGGGCAACCGAGCTGCTGTTGGCCCTGGCGACTCCGACGCCCAAGGGCTACTGGGGCGTGCCGGTGCTGGTCTGGGGACGTCCGGGCACGGGCAAGTCTACCGGTTGGTGGGGGTAGTTGACCCCAAGTCCGCCAGCATTGCCTCAAAGGTTCTCTTGAGCACCGGAATCTGCTTGCGACAAACGGCAAAAACAATCTCGGGGTTTATGTCGAAATAGTGGTGACTGATAACGTCGCGCATTCCCTTGACCCCCTTCCAGTCCACATCGGGGTACTGAGCCAGTAGCTCGCCCCCAGTGATTTTGTCCAAGTTCTTACAGCTCTCGCCGATAGCGATGAGCATCATACCGATGGCGTCGAGCATGTCGTATCCCGCATCGCTCGACACGAAGTCGCTAGAATCTACAAACCACCTTACCCAAATCAGGCACTGCAGTTATGTTTAGAGCATGAACCGCCGTGCTTACCCATCGGACGTCCGTGATGAGGAATGGGCTCTGGTGCTGCCCTATTTGACCCTCGC
>Ga0209721_1001327_pt1 | contig 18669 bp, 17 predicted proteins | sample TshhotsprinmetaG_FD_184139 | JGI IMG/M metagenome (GOLD analysis project Ga0209721, IMG submission 184139) | Hot spring microbial communities from South Africa to study Microbial Dark Matter (Phase II) - Tshipise hot spring metaG (SPAdes)... | ecosystem: Environmental > Aquatic > Thermal springs... | reverse complement strand
ATCTGGGCATGCCAGAAAGCTACAAAGTACCTGTTTCCGGAGAGGCTGCCTGACCGTTCCCAAGAGCAACGGGCGCATTGCGCCTGTTCATCGATTTATGCACCAAAGCCAATAATTGGGTAAATTCTTCTAGCAGCGGTTGAGATGGGTCGACACTCCCGTCGCCTGGCCAAAACCCGCTTCAGCTGGCAGACGGCGGCCTACCAAATTCGGCCTGTCTTCGAAAAGCTACTGGTCAGTTCAGCAGGGGGATAGGCCCGCTTGCCCTGGCATCGGCGGAGGAGCAGCTGGCCGGCCCCAAAGATCAGCCTGGCACAAGAAAACAAAGATCGGCCTGAGCAGCGACCCCAGGCCGACCTCCCCTAACCCCCCTCACCTCACCCCAGAATCTTCTGGCTGGGGGCGAAGGATTCGAACCTCCACTAACTGATCCAGAGTCAGTCGTCCTGCCATTAGACGAGCCCCCAGCGTTCAACCTCTCTTATTCTATCACGATCTGGCCGCTTCGACAACCGCCTGAGGGCTAGTTCAATAAGTCGTTTTGGATGGTACGAACTGTTTCTAGAAGAGCCGCAAGAAGGCGGTTTGACCCTTGAATCGGCGGCTGATCGCATCGCTGATCCCCTCCCATGCCTGCTCTACCAGACTCTCCTTGTGCGCGTCAAGGGTGCTTATTGAACGGGAGTGGCTAAATTATAGGTTGATAAACTGAAACACATGAGCGGGATAGTTCGGAAAACGCTGCTTGCGCCATGGACGGCAGTGGAAGCGGTATAGAAAAATCTTCCGGGCTGCCTTCCCGGCTTCTGGACCACGCGAAAAACAGCGCGAGCGTTGCGCCAGGCGAGCGAGATCCTGGCCTCACTCGGCGTTCTTCCCTTCGGGGTCGGCCTGTGCTTGGGATCCGGCCTCCACCCTGCCGTGCAACGCGAGTCGCATGGGAACCCAACACGTAGACCACAGAGCCTCCCCGTGTCTTTGTGTCTCTGTGTGAAAAAATCCCCTTTTTATCCACTCCCTATTGAACAAGCCCACCGCCTGAGGGTTTGTTTAATAAGTCTCTTTGGATGGTACAAAAATTGAGTGTGACTGTAACAAATTTGGAAGCTCAAAAGCCTGATGGCCACCTGAGCGTCCTCGAGGGGAGGCGGGCGGCCATGGACGAGAGAGAAATGGTTGGGCTTGCTGGCTAAACGTCCAGGTTGCGCACCGCCTTGGCGTGGGTCTGGATGAAGCGCCGGCGGGGATCGACGGCATCGCCCATCAGCATGTCGAAGGTGCGGTCGGCCTCGGCTGCGTCCTCGATCGTCACCAACAGCAGGGTGCGATTCTGGGGGTTGAGGGTGGTCTCCCAGAGTTGCTCGGGGTTCATCTCGCCCAAGCCCTTGTAGCGCTGGATGGTGGCCTTGTCGCTGGCGCCCAGCTCCTTGAGGATCTTCTCTTTCTCCCTATCGCTGTAGGCATAGCGAACCTTGTCCTTGTAGGCGATGCGATACAAGGGCGGCTGGGCAATGAACAGATGGCCGTCCTCGATCAACTGAGGCATGTAGCGGAAGAAGAAGGTGAGCAACAGGGTGCGAATGTGGCTGCCATCCACATCGGCGTCGGTCATGATGATCACCCGCCCGTAGCGCAGGTTGTTGATATCGAAATTGTCGCCGATGCCGGTGCCCAGGGCGGAGATCAGGGCCTTGACCTCGTTGTTGCTCAGGATTTTGTCGAGGCGCGCCCGCTCGGTGTTGAGGATCTTGCCGCGCAAGGGCAAGATGGCCTGGAAGTGGCGGTCGCGTCCCTGTTTAGCCGAACCGCCGGCCGAATCGCCCTCGACGATGAACAGCTCAGCCTTCGACGGGTCACGCTCGGAACAATCGGCCAGCTTGCCAGGCAAGGTGAGCGACTCCAGGGCCGACTTGCGGATGATCAGGTCGCGGGCTTTGCGCGCCGCATCGCGCGCTCGCGACGAGGTCAAACACTTGGCGACGATGGCTCGCGCTGCCTGGGGATTCTCCTCGAGGAAGGTGCCGAAGGCTTCTCCCACCACCTGGGCTACGTAGCCCTGCACCTCGGCGTTCATCAACTTCACCTTGGTCTGCGACTCAAACTGCGGATCGGGGTGCTTGATCGAGATGATCGCCGTCAGCCCCTCGCGGGTATCTTCGCCGGTGAAGTTGGGGTCCGAGTCCTTCAGCAGGACGTTCTTGCGGGCATACTCGTTGATCACACGCGTGATGGCCGACCGCAGGCCGGTCATGTGGGTACCGCCGTCTACCGTGTTAATGGTGTTGGCGAAGGAATAGATGGACTCGGTGAAGGCATCGGTGTATTGGATGGCTGCCTCGATTCCAATGCCCTCCACCTCCTTTTCGATGTAGACGACCGGATGCAACACGTTTCGGTTTCGATTCAGGTAGCGGACAAAGGAGCGGATGCCGCCCTCGAAGTAGAAGGTCATCTCGCGCTGGGTGCGCTCGTCGCAGAAGAAGATGGTCACTCCACGGGTGACAAAGGCCATCTCGCGGAAGCGCTGGGCCAACACGTTGAAGTTGTACTCTACATCTTCTTTGAAGATCAACGGATCGTATTTGAAAGTGGTCTTGGTGCCGGTCTCGCCGGGTTTGGCTTTGCCGATGATCTTCACCGGCTCCTCAGGGACGCCGCGCTCGTAACGCTGGAAGTAGACCTGGGCATCCCGCCGCACTTCGACTTCGCACCACTCAGACAGGGCGTTGACGGCGCTGACGCCGACGCCGTGCAAGCCGCCAGAAACTTTGTAGCCTCCGCCGCCAAACTTGCCGCCGGCGTGCAGGGTGGTCATTACCACTTCCAGGGCCGATTTTTTCATCTGGGGATGGATGCCCACCGGGATGCCGCGCCCGTTATCGCTCACGGTCACGCTCGAATCGGGGTGAATGTAGACTTCGATGCGGGTGCAGGCCCCGGCCAGGGCCTCGTCGATCGAGTTGTCCACCACCTCGTAAATCAGATGATGCAGAGCCTTGGCATCTGTGCCGCCCACGTACATTCCTGGACGGCGACGCACTGCCTCTAGGCCTTCGAGAACTTGAATTGCATCCGCGTCGTATTTGGTAGTTGACTGGGCCATAAATGTGTATGTACCTCCTCAGCTTCCGGCTTGATGGGGAGGGAAGCCGATGTAAAAGCGTTATCGTTACAGGGAGGCCGGGCCGGCCTGCGGGCGCTCGAAGATCCGCTCCAGCCAGAGATGGATCTCGCGATAGTAAATGAAGGACGCCGCCAAAAGGGCGGTGGTGATAAAGGCATGGCCGGCAATGCCGACCAGGAGCATCCAAGAGTCATCGGGCGGTACGACCCACAGATAGTTCAACCCCTGGCCGATGATGAATACGGCTAGCACGAACAGGCCACTGGAAGGCAGGGTGAAGCGCGCCAATCGCACCGCTGCATAGAGAGATCTCAGGGCGTTCTGCTGGTGCAGGTAAATGCCGTGTGGGGCAAAGAACAGGGGAATGAGCAACCATGCCCCGAAGAACAGCAATACCAACACTGCCGCCTGCATGATGGCTGGGCTAAACAGGCCGATCATGGCGAGCACTAGAAGGAGCGGAAAGCCCACCATCACCACCACCAGGGTGAACAGCAGCGACAGGGTGACCGTCTCCCACAGGGTGCGTCCCAAGAAGGGCTTCGCTCCTGGGCCGGCCACGATCTGCGACACCCAGTGGAAGTACAGACCACCGAGGATCCATCCTGCCGCCGTCAGCAAGGCCATCCAGCTGAGCAAGTCGGTCAGGGTGTGGACCTCGAGCCGGGCCGGCGGCCCGAAGGGGGTGAGGGCCGGCAGCTTAGCGGTCATCAAGCTGGAAATGCCAACCGGGTACGTGCGCAGCAAGGTCAATAGGTTGTAGCGCGCCAACCACTCCACGATCACCTGTCGAATGGCCTCGACCTGCTCGGCAGGGAGCGAGGCGCTATCGGTGAGCATCTGCTCGACCATCGGCTGAAACAGCGATCGCACACTCAGCCGCGGCCCAAACCAGAGCAGCAAGTCCAAGACGAGCGGGAAGAGCATGGCCGGAAGATGGGCGGCGATCAGGTCAATGCCGCTCTTTATGGAAGATACAATGCCCGGCAGAGGGGGGAGAGGGGTGAGTTGGGGTTTGGGATCCATAACCAGTTAATTTTACCATACCCAACCGCTGACCTTGCGCCGACGCCAATCTTTTACCAACTTTAGAACAATCACCCCGCGATTCTGCGATTTCTGGACCTTGGGGAAGTGGCGAAATTTAGGTTCGATAAACTCATGAGCAGGATAGCTGGAAAAACGCTGCTTGTGCCATGGACGTCGGTTGAAGCAGGACATCAAACGTTTCCAGGCTGCTTGCAAAGCTTCTGGACCACGCAACAAGAAAAACAGCGCGAGCGTCGCGCCAGGCGAGCGAGATCATGGCCTCGCTCAGCGTTCTTCCCTTCGGGGTCGGCCTGTGCTTGGGATCCTGCCTCCACCCGCCGTGCCACGCGACTCACATGGGAACACGTAGATCACAGAGCCTTCCCGCGTCTTTGTGTCTCTGTGTGAAAAAATTCCCGTTTTATCCACTCCGACCTTGGACGAATTTGTCAATTTGGCTCACTATGAGGTAGAATCATCGTGCTTGCCCCCGTAGCTCAGTGGATAGAGCGTCGGCCTCCGGAGCCGAAGAGGACAGTTCGAGTCTGTCCGGGGGTACTGTAATGAAACGGCCTCCGGGCGCTCGCCTCGGAGGCCGTGGCGTTGTTGGGTCACAGGCCGGCGGCCCGGCGCAGGGCTTCGGCCCGATTGGTTTCTTCCCAGGGGAAGAGGACATCATCGCGCCCGAAGTGGCCGTAGGTGGCCGTCTTGCGGTAAATGGGCCGGCGCAGATTGAGATCGTGAATAATGGCGCCTGGCCGCAGGTCAAAGTACTCATCGATCAGGACTGCGATCCTCTCGTCGGGGATCTTCCCCGTGCCGAAGGTCTCGACGTTGATGGAGAGCGGGCGCGCAACCCCGATGGCATAGGCCACCTGGATCTCGCAGCGATCGGCCAGGCCGGCGGCGACCACGTTCTTGGCCACCCAGCGCGCGGCATAGGCCGCCGAGCGATCCACCTTGGTCGGATCCTTACCGCTAAAGCAACCGCCGCCGTGGCGCCCCATGCTGCCGTAGGTATCCACCATGATTTTGCGGCCGGTCACGCCGGCATCCCCCTGGGGCCCCCCGATCACAAAGCGGCCGGTCGGGTTGACATAGATCTTCATGTTCTCGTCTACCATGCCGTCGGGAATGGTGGGTAGAATGACGTGCTCGATGATCTGCTCACGGATGTCGGCCTGAGAGATATCGGGCGCGTGTTGGGTCGAGACCAACACCGTATCCACGCGCTTGGGCTTGCCATACGAATATTCTACCGTCACTTGGGTCTTTCCATCTGGACGCAGCCATGGCAAGGCACCGCTCTTACGCACCTCGGCTAGACGACGGCTGAGCTTATGGGCCAGGTAGATGGGCATTGGCATCAGGGTGGGCGTCTCATTGCAGGCAAAGCCAAACATCATTCCTTGATCGCCGGCCCCGATGGCCTCCACTTCGGCCTCGCTCATCTCGCCGGTCTTGGCCTCCAGGGCTTTGTCCACCCCCATGGCAATGTCGCCCGACTGTTTGGCGATGGCCACCAACACCCCACACGTGTTGCCATCCAACCCCTTCTCGTTGTCATCGTAGCCGATCTCGAGGATTGTATTGCGCACCAGCTCATCGAAATTGATGTTGGCGCGGGTAGTGATCTCGCCGAGCAGTATGACGAAGCCAGTCTTAGCGGCGGTTTCACAGGCCACACGCGAGTAGGGGTCCTGCTCCAGGCAGGCATCCAGCACGGCATCCGAAATCTGATCGCAGATCTTGTCTGGATGCCCTTCGGTCACCGACTCAGAGGTGAACAGCAATTTGGGGGAAGTCATGAAGGTAGTGCTCATTTAGATCGGATCTCCTTTGAATGAAAATGAAATTGCCCCTCCGGACACGCGAAAGGGCAATTGCTCGTACAAGCACGGCTGCCCTCTCATCTTCCAGACATCCGTCTGCCGGAATTGGCACCGTGGTTTGGTCTGCTAGTCGCACCGATACGACAGGAGACTAGACGACCAAACCCGGTTGTCGAGGCTTCACAGGGCCGGTCCCTCCGCCTCTCTGGATAAGAGTTGCCGTTTGGGGCTATGCGATTGGCGATCGTTATACCACAGAGAGAGAGGAGCGTCAATTGAAAAATGGTTCGGATAACCACAGATGGCCCAGATTGCTCGGGGTTCCCCTTTGCCAAAGATTGCAGATTACACCAATTGACCCGCTATCTGCGCTAAATTCGTGTAATCTGTGCGATCTGTGCAATCTGTGACACCTCATCTCAAGACATCAAATTCAGGTAAGAATTATCCACATAAATCCTTCCATACTGTATAATCCCCCACCAACGGCGGCAAACCATGGACTTCCTACAGCGCCTCCTCTACGCCCTGACCGAATTACACCCCATTCACCCGATGATGGTACACTTCCCCATCGGCCTGACCGGCGGGGCAACCTTCTTTATGCTCCTCGCCCTGTGGCGCAAACACTCCCTCCTAGAACAGATCGCCTTTGCCAATTTAGCCCTCTCCGTTCCGGGAACCCTCGTCGCCGGCCTCACCGGCCTGATGGACAACGCCCGCAACTACGATGGACAAGCGCCGAATGTGGAGGCCAAGATCGGACTAGCGATCGTCCTGCTCCTGCTCACGACCCTCACCGTCCTGCTCCGCTGGCGCACCCCTACCCTGTTCACCTCACCGTTCAAGCCCTTCTACGTTGCCGCCTACTTCTTGAGCTTTGGCCTAGCGATTGTGCTGGCGTTTCTAGGCGGCATCATCCTGTATGGATTTTAGGAGATCATCATGACCACAATCCGTCTGATCCTGCTTTTCGGCGTGGCGATCTTCTTGATCGGCTGTGGGCCAGTCGCTGCTCCTCTGCCGACGGACCTCCCGACCCTTCCCCCACCTACCCCTACGTCGCCTCCGACTTCCCTCCCCCCCACTGAACCGCCGGCCCCAACAGCCACTCCCCCACCCACCGAGACACCCACGACCCAAAGTGCGCCGGCCGGCGGCGGGGTGAGCTTTGCCAACGACGTATATCCCATCCTGCGCAGCCGTTGTCTCAACTGCCACGGTGGCGAACGCATTTCCGAAGGCCTCTCGGTGGCGACATACGAAGCCTTGATGGCCGGCTCCAAAAACGGGCCGGTCCTCCTGCCTGGCGACCCGCAAAACAGCGAGCTGGTCCAAGTGATCGTCTCGGGCGAAATGCCCAAACGCGGACCCAAACTCACCCCTCAACAAATCCAGATCATCATTGACTGGATCACCCAAGGCGCGCCGAACAACTAAGCCCTATCTCCCTTCAACTTTTTATACGCCCCCTCCCAGGGCCGGCCCAAGCGGTGATGTTCCGATACTCGCACCTTGCTTAACTTCTGGGCGATCTGGGGCAAAAGCGTTGCCACGGTTCCCCAATCCTCGCTCAGGACAGCCTCCTTCATCTTTTGAGCAGCTATCCCAGCCCACATCCAATCGCGGCGAAAACGATCGGCCCTCAGCCAATAATCGCGCTTCTCCCAGGCGGCCACCGTGGCATCAATACCAGCCGCAATCGTAGAGAGCGCCAAAGCGATGAATGCCGCCAGATCGCGTGCATCTGGCGTCGGCTGATTCTGGCGCGCCAACTCACGAAGGGCAATCACAATAGCTTTGGTAAGGCGGGTGCGTTCCTTGCCCGCCGAATCGGGATTAATCACTCGACCCACAACCAACTCCTAGAAGAGAATGGCCGGCCCAGCGCACCGTTGCCGGCGAAACGAGGCGAGATTATACCCGAAATCGGGCGAAGCGCCCCGCCCTTCCCGTGTCCCGAATCGATCACCTCCAAGAGTGGCCCATTCACGTCCTAACCCCTGAACAGATTCGATACAAAGAACCACACATTTGCTGGACGTTCGGCCAAGCGGCGCATAAAATACGGATACCAATGCGTCCCAAACGGCACATATACCCGCACCGGATACCCGTCCCTCGCCAACGCCTCCTGCAAATCGCGCCGAATGCCATAGAGCATCTGAAACTCCATCCCGTCCTTGGGCAGACCGACCTTCTTGGCGTACGCTAGGGCAAACTGAATGCGCTTCTCATCATGAGTGGCGATGGCCGGAATGGGCGGAAGTCGCCCGTCCTTGCTCTCGCGCGTCCCCTCCGCCAACGAAGCATCAATCAACAAACGGGTTAGCAGATCAAAGTTGGCGTCCACATCGGCCTTCTTGGGAAAGGCAATCTGAGGCGGTTCCTTATACGCCCCTTTCACCAAACGAATGCGCGTCTTCTTGGCCAGCAAATTCTTCGTATCGGCCTCAGCCCGATAGAGATAGGATTGGATCACCATCCCTACCGTATCATTGGTAAACCCCAAATCTAGCATCGCCTGATGCAGATTTAGCGTCATATCGGTATAGGGCGAGTCCTCCATATCAATCCGCACAAAGTTGCGATGCTCTTTGGCCCGCTGCAGAATACGCCGCAAATTATCGCGGCAGATCGACTCATCCAGCCCCATCCCGATCTGGGTCAACTTGATGGACACATTCGATCGCACGCCGGCGCGGTCGATCTCATCCAAAATATCCAAGATGGCTTCGGTAGCCTGAGAGGCCTCCTCAATCGTAGAGGTATGTTCACCGAGATGATCGAGAGTAGCGTTGATCCCTTTGGCGTTCAACTCGCGCACCACGCGAATAGCATCTTCAACGCGTTCGCCGGCGATGAAGCGCGAGGCCGCCTTCCACGATACCGACCAGCGAGTGATCATGCGTTGTGCCCAAGACGCTTTTGAGAGATAGATCAAGAAGGAACGCAGCATAGCCTCTTCCTTGGTCGTAGAGTTTCACCTTTTGCCCTTCTCCGCCCTTTCATAATATTGTAGCACAACTCCTTCGGATAGATTATGTTATACTTTTTCATGACATTCGTCACCCTTTCAACCTCATGAGAAGTCGCAACCTATCCTTTCTCCTTCGCATCATCTCGGTGGTCTTCCTGAGCGCCGCCGTGATCTTAACCATCCTCTCGCTGGTGAATTACAGCCAACAGCGCGCCAACTACCCGGCCGGCATGACCATCGCTGGCGTGCCCGTAGGAGGGCTGACGCCGCAGCAAGCCTCTCAGCGCGTCCTGCAGGTGTACACCTCGCCGATCGTACTCCAATACGCCGGCTCCCTCATCCTGCTCTCGCCAGAGCAGATCGGCTTTCAGATCAACATCGAATCGATGATCGCCGCAGCCGATCTGGTGCGCACCGGCTCCCCCTTCTGGCAGGGCTTCTGGGACTACTTGTGGAACCGCTCCCCAGCCCCGGCAGACATCCCCCTGGTCGCCGACTTCCCCGAAGCCCGCTTGCGCGACTACCTACAAAATGAGATCGCTGCCCGCTACGATCAACTGCCCTCCCCCTCCCAGCCCATCCCTGGCACAGTCAACTTCCAACCTGGCTCTCCAGGACAAACCCTAGACATCGAGCGTGCCATCCCGCTGATCGAAGACGCCCTGCGCTCGCCCACCAACCGCACCGTGGCCCTCGTCGCCCTGCGCACCACACCGGCACGTCCTAGCCTACAAAGCCTAGAAGTTCTGCTCAAACAGATCATCCAACTCTCCGGCTTCGATGGCGTAATTGGTCTCTACCTGCTCGATCTGCAGAACGGCCAGGAGATTCACTTCGCCCAAGACCGCGGCCGGCCCCTTCCCACCCAGCCTGACGTGGCCTTCACCGCCTCTAGCGTGGCCAAAATCCCGATCATGGTGGCCTACTTCACTGAATTTGGCGAAGCAGCGCTCACCCCTGAGACCACTGAAGCCAAGATCGACATGATCCGCCGCTCCGAGAACCCGCCGGCCGACAAATTCATGCGCGCCCTAGGAGAAACTCGGGGCCCCTTGCTGGTCACTGAAAAAATGAAAGCCCTCGGCCTGGAAAACACCTTCATAGCCGGCTACTTCTACCCCGGCGCACCCCTGCTGCGCGTCATCCGTACCCCGGCCAACTCCCGCTCCGATGTTATCACCAACCCCGACCCCTACAACCAAACCACGCCCTCCGACATCGGCATGCTGCTCGAAGACCTCTACCACTGCGCCGAAAACGGTGGCGGCGCCCTGGTAGCCGTCTTCCCGACCACCATCAATCGCCAGGTTTGCCGTCAAATGATCGACATCCTGGTCCAAGACAAACTCGGTGCGCTTCTCCAGGCCGGCCTGCCCGAAGGAACGCGCTTCGCCCACAAACACGGCTGGGTTACCAACCCAACCACCGGTGTCATTGACAACGTGAGCGATGCCGGCATCGTCTACACCCCCGGCGGAAACTACATCCTGGTCGTCTTCACCTACCATCCAGTACAGATCATCTGGGACACCATGGCCAATCCCCTCTTTGCGCAACTCTCGCAAGCCGTCTATAACTACTTCAATATCCCCACTCCTTGATCCCAACCCCGGATCGTCTCTATGAGCGTCCTCGGACTATATCGTCTGCAACAAATCGACACCCAAATTGACCAAGCACGCGTCCGTCTGGAGGCCATTCGCTCTACCCTAGAGAACGACCAAGAACGTCGCGCAGCCGCCGACCGCTTGGCCATGGCCAAGACCACCCTGCGTGAGGCCGAGCGTGCCCAACGTCAAGCCGAGGCCGAAGTCCAATCCCAACGCATCAAACTTGAGCAGGCAGAAACCAGCCTCTACAGCGGAACGATCCGCAACCCCAAAGAACTGCAGGATTTACAAAAAGACGTTATCTCCCTGAAAAAACACCTAGTCACCCTCGAAGATCGCCTCCTCGACGCCATGCTGGCCTGTGAGTCGGCTGCTGCAGCCCTCGACACGGCGCGGGCTGCGCACGCCCAAGTTGAGGCACGCTTCAACGAACAAAGCCGCCATCTGCTCGAAGAACAACAAACCTTGCTCCACACCCTAGAGCGCCTCCAGGCCGAGCGCAAGGCCGCAGAAGCGTCCATCAACGCCTCCTTGCTCGATGAATATCATGCCTTGCGTCGTGAAAAGCGCGGCTTGGCTGTGGTGCTGATCCGCGACGGCGCCTGCTCCGCCTGCGGCGCAACCCTCACCCCTGCTCAGCAACAAGTGGTTCGCTCTGCGCGCAAGATCCTTCGCTGCCCCACCTGTGGTCGCATCCTGTTTGCTGATTGAGAACCGCCATGCCCATCTCGCTTGACCCGCTCTCCTTCGTCCTAGGCGCCATCGCTGGCATCCTTGCTTGGGTGTTGCTGGGCTCCTTGCGCCTAGCGTTTCGAGAATGGCGCCAAGCATGGCTGGCCCGCCGTGAACAAGCTCGCGCCCGTCGCGCTTCCACCCTAGAACAAGAGCATCGCCGCCTGGTCCTGCGCCGCGCCCAAGGGATGCATTTGGCTGCTCCGCTCTTCGCCCTAGATGAAATCCTGATCCCACCCCGCCTGATCGCCCCGCCACCGCGCATCGAACCCGGCGGTCCTCTGCCTCCCGATGACATCCTCACCCAAACCTTGCCCTACCTGCCCGCCTGGCCCGAAGTGGCAACCATCTACAACGCTCCTACCCTCACCCTGCCCGAAGCGCTCTCCGGCGGACGCCACCTGGTGCTGGTCGGCCCGGCCGGCTGGGGCAAAACCGTAGCCCTAGCCCACCTAGCCACCCTAGCGGCGCGCAGCGATCCCCAACTCGGCCCCTTGGCCGACTACCTTCCCTTCCTCTTCCATGTCGCCGACCTGCTGCTCCCCGTCAAGGAAGGGCAAACCACCCTCCATCCGCTGATTGCCGCCATCGCCAAACAAGTCTCCTTCCTAGAAGCCGGCCGCAGCGCTTCCTTCGTGCAACAGACCTTCCAGAGCGGACGTCCCCTGCTCTTGCTCGACGGCTTCGACGAACTCACCCCCAACGGCCAACAACAAGTCAAAGCCTTCCTACAGGCCCTACTCAAGGCTCACCCGCACACCCGGGTGGTCACCACGGCCTTGCCCGACCAGCTGGATGGCCTGCGAGAGCTGGACTTTGTTCCCCTGGCTCTGGCCGGCTGGACTCCAGCCCAGCAGACCGACTTCCTCCGCCGGTGGGCCGACGTATGGACACGCTTCATCGCTGTCGAAGCGTGGGTCCAGGCCCACTCTCTGCCGATCGATCCCATCCTGCTTCAAGCGTGGCTAAGCGTGGGCAACCAGCCCCTCACCCCGCTCGAGCTCACCTTGAAACTCTGGGCCGGCTTCGCTGGCGACATGATAGGAGGCCCGACGCCCCAAGATTGGCTTGTCTCCCACCTGCGCCGTCTAGCCCCTCTCGACGTTCCTCCAGCCGCCCTAGAAGTATTAGCGCTTCAAGCCGTCCAGAACGCTCAACCGCTGTTCGAAGCGCGCTCGGCGCGAGAATGGGTGCGCCGCTTTGAACCCACGCCTGTCGAAGAACCAACGACCGATCTCCAAGCCGCCGGCCCCAGCAACAAAAAACGAGATAGCCTCGCCGCAGCAGCGCCCGACCTGGTGGAAAAAATGACCATCAGCGGTCTGTTGGTGCGACACGACGACCAGTGTCTGCGTTTCGTCCACCCCGTCCTGCTGGGCTACCTGGCCGGCCGCGCTCTGAGCGCCTACGGCGGCGCCGAAACCCTGGCACGACAGCCAGATTGGCTCGGGAAAGACCTAGCCTTGCGGTATCTGGCCATTTATGGCGACGCCTCCGCCGCAGTGGACATCCTGCTGCAACAGCCAGATCCCCTGTTCCAACGTCCGATGCTGCGCATTGCCCGCTGGTTGCGCGATGTACCACATCAAGCTCCGTGGCGTAGCAAGGTGATGGCCGCCCTGGCGCGTCTCCTCCAAGCCGAGGGACAACCGCTTGGCCTGCGAGGTCAAGCCATGGCCGGCCTGGCCCTGAGCGGCGACAGCGGCGTCGGCCCCCTCTTTCGTCAATCCCTGCAGCGTTCCCCCGACTTGGCCCTCTTAGCCGCCCTAGGAAGCGGCCTGCTGCGAGATAGCAAGGCCGTTGATCCGCTTTCTGCCCTGTTGACCTCAGAGAATCCACTTCTGCGCCGCGCCGCCTGCCTAGCCCTAGTGGCCATCGACACGCCGGCCGCCCTCGAGGCGGTTGGCCGCGCCCTGCTTACCGGCGATGATGACCTGCGCCGTGCCGCCGCCGAAGCCCTGGCCAATGATTGCGTCGAAGGCTACGCCACCCTCAAAGACGGCGCCACCTTCAACGACTTGCTGGTCCGCCGTGCGGCCACCTATGGCCTGGCTCGCGTCCAAGAACCCTGGGCGCTTGAACTGCTGCAAACCATCCAAATCCACGACCAACAATGGATCGTGCGCTCAGCAGCCACCCAAGTGCTTGAGACCAAAACCTATGAAAAAGACCTGCGCATTCCGCGCCCACTCACCCCTCCCTGGCAGTCTCAATGGCTGATCGAATTTGCCGGCCAGCAAGGTCGGGGCATCTCCCCTGGCACTCTGCCAACCGAACTGCTGCTCCAAGCCCTCAAAGAAGGCAACCGCGACCAACGCCTGGCGGCCCTAGCCTACCTCCGCTACCTGCCCGAAGAAAGTGCAATCCAACACCTGCTCGCAGCTCTTCAAGATCAGGAGGTGGAGATCCGTGAGGCTGTCTATCAAGTGCTATCGGAGATGACAGCTTCCGGCGTCACTATCCCCCAACCTTCTTGATTGCTGATTGAACGTCATCGTGCAACCTATCCCAACCCCTTTCTTCACGGAATTCCGGCTATGACCAACCCCTCTCTTCTTCTCACCATCGCCATCCTTGGTGGAACGGGCAAAGAAGGCAAAGGCCTGGCCTATCGCTGGGCCAAAGCTGGCTATCGAGTCCTCATTGGTTCCCGCGAAGCGGCCCGCGCCCAACAAGCCGCACAGGAACTCCTCCAGCGCCTCGACGGAAAGGCCTTCGTCGAAGGCGATACCAATCTAGAGGTCGCTCGACGGGCAGACATCGTGGTGTTAACTGTGCCCTACAGCGCCCACAGCGCCACCCTGGAGGCCGTCAAAGACGCCCTACAGGGCAAAATCCTGATTGACGTTACCGTTCCCCTCGTCCCTCCCAAAGTTGCCACCGTGCAGATGCCGTCGGCCGGCTCAGCCGCCCAAGAGGCGCGGCAGATCCTCGGCCCAGGCGTGGAAGTTTGCACCGCCTTTCAGAACGTCTCCCACGAACTCTTGCTCTCCGATGAGACGATCGACTGCGACGTGCTCGTCACCGGGTCGAGCAAAGAAGCCCGTGCCGAGGCCATTAAACTGGTAGAAGCCGCCGGCCTGCGCAGCTGGGACGCCGGCCCTCTGGAGAACTCGGTCGTGGTCGAAGGGCTGACCAGCGTGCTGATCTGGATCAACAAAAAATACGGCAGCACTCATGCCGGCATTCGAATCACTGGCGTAACCTCGTGAGCCTGATCCTCACCCCGCTTCGCCACATCCCGCTCATCCACTCGGGCGACGACCTGGCGGCGATCCTACTCGAAGGGCTCAACACCACACCCGATCCCTGCGATCCATCCCAACCTCTCACCCTACGCCCCGGCGACATCCTGGCGATCACCTCCAAGATCGTCAGCAAAGCCGAAGGCCGGCTAGTGAACCTGGCCACGATCACCCCAAGCGAAGCCGCCCAAGCCCTGGCCCGCCGCGCCGACAAAGACCCACGCCTGGTTGAGTTGATCCTTCGCGAAAGCCGTGAAGTGCTGCGTGTGCGTCCCGGCGTCATCATCGTCGAACATCGCCTGGGGTTTATCTGCGCCAATGCCGGGATCGACCACTCCAACGTCTGGCCACAGGCAGAATCGCCCGAGGCAACGCCCCCGAGCGAAGACCACGTCCTGTTGCTCCCCTCCGATCCCGATGCCTCCTGCCGTGCCTTGCGCGAACGGATCGAAGCTCAAACCGGCCTCTCGATCGGCGTGATCATGATCGACTCCCATGGACGAGCCTGGCGCATCGGAACTGTGGGCACCTGCATCGGTCTAAGCGGCATTCCTGCGGTGATCGACGAGCGCGGCTGGAAAGACCTGTTCGGCCGCAAGCTGCGCGTCACCATCGTCGGCGTGGCCGATGAACTGGCTGCCGCTGCTTCCCTCGTCATGGGCCAGGCCGCCGAGGGCACCCCCGTCGTTCATGTGCGCGGCTTCCCCTACCCGCTGCGCGAAGGAACCCTCTCCGAACTCCTGCGCCCCAAAGAACTCGACCTCTTCCGTTGACCTCATGGAACAAGCTATGGACCTCATCCCACCCGAATATCAAGATTTGCTTCAAGACGAAACCAAAGCCTACCTCTTCCTAGCCACCATCATGCCTGACGGTTCCCCTCAAGTGACGCCCGTCTGGTTCGACGCCGACGGCCAACACATCCGCATCAACACCGCCAAAGGCCGCGTCAAAGATCGCAACATGCGCGCCCGGCCCAAAGTGGCTATGGTTATCCAAGACCCGCGCAACCCCTATCGTTACCTACAAATTCGCGGCCGGGTGGTAGAGATCACCGAGGAGGGTGCCGACGAACACATCAACCGTCTCTCCCTCAAATACGATGGCAAGCCCTGGGCCCGGGTCCCCGGCCAAACGCGCCTGATCTTCAAAATCCTTCCGGAGCATGTGGACGCCCACTGACCCCGAACATCTCCACCGCTTTCTGCGGACACGCCGCTCGATCCGCCGCTTCCGTCCGGACCCCGTGCCGGAGGAGGTCGTCCAGCGCGTCCTCCTCACCTCTATCCATGCCCCCTCGGCCCACAACCTACAGCCCTGGCGATTCGTCTGGATCAAGACCCATGATTCCCGTGCCCGCCTGGCCCAGGCCCTGACCTCAGCCCTGCGCGTCGACATGCAAGCCGCCGGCGCCCCCGAAAGCGAGGTTGCCTCTCGCGTCGCCCGCTCCGACCGCCGCATCCACCAGGCGCCGGTGTTGCTCCTGCTCTGCCGCGACTGCAGCGCTGTCCGTGAGCACAAACCGCAGGACGAAGTGATGGCCATCCAATCGGTGGCTGCGGCCGGCCTCCAACTCCTGCTGGCGGCCCACGCCGAAAACCTGGGAGGAAACTGGATTTGCTGGCCCCTCTACGCCCAACCATCAGTCCGCCAGGCCCTCGACCTGCCCCTAACCTGGGAACCTCAGGCCCTGTTCATCCTGGGCTGGTCCGACGAGCGCCCCTCGACAAAAACTCTCCTACCGTTGCACCAGATCGTGCTTGAACGCTAGTGCTGACAGAGAACATCAAGCCGCCGCAGACAGTGACTAAATTATAGGTTCGATAAACTCATGAGCAGGATAGCTGGAAAAACGCTGCTTGTGCCACGGACGTCGGTTGAAGCAGGACATCAAACGTTTCAAGGCTGCCTGCGAGGCTTCTGGACCACGCGAGTAGATCACAGAGCCTCCCCGTGTCTTTGTGTCTCCGTGTGAAAAAATCGTTACAGCGACGCAAAAGGTCTAGCCTAGAGTATAATCGTCTCTGTCGATGAAACTCGTCGCCTTGGCCGGCGGAGTCGGGGGCGCCAAGATGGCCTACGGCTTCGCCCAGACCCTGCCTCCCCATCAGCTCACCATCATCGTCAACACCGGCGATGACTTCGAACACTTTGGCCTCTACATCTGCCCCGACCTGGACACCGTCTGCTACACCCTGGCCGGCCTGGCCAACCCGATCACCGGCTGGGGACGTGCCAACGAGACCTGGCAGGCCATGCAAAACATCAAACGCTTGGGAGGACCCGACTGGTTTAAGCTGGGCGACCAAGACCTGGGCACCCACCTAGAACGCACCCGACGCCTCAAACAAGGCGATCGACTCTCCGAAATCACCCGCGACTTCTGCCGCGCCTGGGGCATCGGCCCGACCGTCTTGCCGATGAGCGATCAACCGGTGCGCACCATCGTGGAAACCGACCAGGGGGACCTGCCGTTTCAAGAATACTTCGTCCAGCGCCGCTGCGAGCCCCGCGTCCGGGGATTTCGCTTCGAAGGACTCGATCAGGCCTCCCCCGCCCCGGGGACGCAGGAAGCGCTGGAGGCGGCCGACGCAATCGTGATCTGTCCCTCCAACCCCTGGGTGAGCATTGATCCGATCCTCCACCTGTTCGGCTGGCGCTCTAGGGAGGAGACTCCCTGGTTCGGGCCGCGCCGGCCGCCGATCGTGGCGGTTTCTCCGCTGATTGCCGGCCAGGCCGTCAAAGGGCCAGCGGCCAAGATGTTCGCCGAGCTGGGCATCGAGCCCTCGGTGCTGGCCATCGTGGATCATTACCGATGGCTTCTAAACGGCATCGTTGTGGATTCGTCGGACTCAGAAATCGCAAAACAGATTAAAATTCCTACGCTGCTCACCGATATCCTGATGCAATCCGCAGCCGACCGCATCCGTTTGGCACGCGAAATCATGGAGTTTATCGAGAGCCTATCATGACGCTTTGGGCCATCGTCCCAGTAAAGCCCCTCAAGCGCGGCAAATCTCGCCTGGCCGCAGCGCTCAACCAAGAAGAGCGCGAACTGTTGAATATTAGCTTGCTAGCGCGTACCCTCCAAACCCTCTCCGGGTTGAACGAACTGGAACAAGTGCTGGTTGTCAGCCGAGATACGCACGTCCTGCGCATTGCCCGCCAATTCGGCGCCCGCACCGTGCGCGAAGACGACCAGCCTGATCTCAACCTTGCCCTGGCGCGCGCCACCGTGATCGCCCAACTGCATGGGATTGGCGGCGTGCTCATCTTACCAGTGGACCTGCCTCTGATCACTCAGAGCGACATCCGAGCTATGATCGAGCGCGCCTCCGATCCGCCGGTTGTGGTCATCGCCCCTGACCGGCATGGGCGCGGGACCAACGCTCTATTGATCTCGCCGGCCAACCTGATCGACTACGAATTCGGCGCAGACTCCTTCCGCCGCCACTGCGAACGCGCCCGCCGGGCCGGCGCCCGCCTGGAGATCGTCAACCTCCCCTCCCTCGGCCTGGACCTCGACCTCCCCGAAGACCTTGCCCTGCTCGACCAACTCCTGATGGACCCCGAAGCGCTCGAACGTCTGGCCTCCCAGCTCGCACCCTGCGAGCCGCGCCCCATCGAATCAGCTCCTGCTCTCCCAAAGCGCGACCAAGGATGACCTCCCTGGTCATCGGCGCCGCCCGATCCTGCGCTCATCTCTGCACGCCGAACGCTGCTCATCAACACCCTTCGCATGCTTCCCTCTGAAAAGAGCGATGAACGGCAAACTTCTAACCCTTCGCCGGCCACCGATCCTAATATCTCGAAATGAGGTGTGACTATGACTATACGCTTCGAAAACGGCATGGTTGTCACCCTAGGGCCCGAGAATCGTGTCCTGTGGAACGCCTCCGTGGTGACCGAAGGCGAGCAGATCGTTGCCGTCGGCCACGCAACGGAGATGGAACGCCAGTTCCCCAATGCCGAACGCGTCGATTGCCAAGGCAAGATCATCCTGCCCGGCTTCATCTGCGCCCATCACCACTTCTACTCCGCCCTCGCGCGCGGCATGCGCATCCCTGGCGAGCCAGCCGCCAACTTCATCGAAATCCTCGAACGCCTGTGGTGGAAG
>Ga0209721_1001326_pt1 | contig 18691 bp, 30 predicted proteins | sample TshhotsprinmetaG_FD_184139 | JGI IMG/M metagenome (GOLD analysis project Ga0209721, IMG submission 184139) | Hot spring microbial communities from South Africa to study Microbial Dark Matter (Phase II) - Tshipise hot spring metaG (SPAdes)... | ecosystem: Environmental > Aquatic > Thermal springs... | reverse complement strand
CTAGGATGCCTCTCCTTATCTCCCCTACTACCCCTTTTTCATGATCCTCGCACCTCCATCTTCATGGGGCGCAACGAGAAGAATATCAAAGGCTCGAGGATGTGTCAATAGGCTGGGTGTACCGGCCCCGCGAATCCGTGCCATGTGGAGATATGGGATGGGCCAGGTTGCGGCATAGTACCGAGGCTTTTTTATCCAGAACTTCTTTACCGGGAACCAGCAGCATATGCTTCTCCCAAAAGTTTCTTCATATTTTCGGCTACGGGCTGGTTGTTGAATAAGGCGCTACCTGCCACTACCACATCGGCCCCGGCCCGGAAGACCTCGGCTATGTTGTCTGTCTTGATACCCCCGTCCACCTCGAGCAAGCATGCCGGGTTGAGCTGGTTGCGCAGACGGGCCAGGTGGCGGATGCGCTCGGTGCTGTGGGGGATGTATTTCTGCCCCCCAAAACCGGGGTTTACGCTCATAAGCAAAGCCAGATCCAGTTCGGGCAGAAGCGGTACGAAGGCCTCTAGCGGGGTGGCCGGGTTGAGGGCCAGCCCGGCCCTTTTACCCAGCTCCCTGATCTGCTGTACAGCACGGTGGGCGTGGGGGGTGGCCTCGAAGTGTACGGTAATCCAGTCTGCCCCAGCCTGGGCAAAATCCTTCAGGTAGCGCTCGGGTTCCACAATCATCAGGTGCACATCCAGCGGCAGCTGGGTGACCCGGCGGATGGCCTCCACCACCACCGGGCCAAAAGTAAGGTTAGGCACAAAGCGCCCGTCCATCACGTCGAGGTGAATCCAGTCCACCCCGGCCTCCTCAGCCTCGCGAATTTGCTCGCCGAGCCGGGTAAAGTCGGCGGTTAGGATGGAGGGAGCCACCCGCAGTTCAGGCATAGGTGAGCCCTCCTTTTTGCATGGCCTGCTCGCGCATATGTACCAGATAATACGCGATGATAAGCTGGGATAACGCCAGGGGGTAGCTCTGCCCAGCCTTGTCCAGAACATGCCGACCACCTAAGAGCTGAACTGCTTAGCATGCGAGCCGAGCGGCTCCCAGACAGGCCGCTCGAAGACCGCAGCCCGCTCTGGGCTGAGCCCGCCCGAGATGTCCAGCATATCGCCCTCCTCACGGCCTCGAGGCTCAGTACGATAGGCTGATTTTCGTAGGCCGAGAGCAGCATCCGACCGAGCCGGGGTAGACTGCGCTCGAGGGTGATGCGCACCCAGCGGCGGCTGGGTTTCTCCGGGTCATAGCCTGGGGGGCGGTAAAAGCGCAGCATAATATCGGGGTACTCTCGCTGGAACCAAATGTGGGCGCTGGAGTCGAGCATGTGTCGTTCGATACCGGCCGCGACCTGTTCGGGGGCGTAGCCCCGCCTGGTCACATCGTGGCATATGTTCCACTCCATGCACAGCTCCTCCGGATCGGTGTAGACCTCAGGGACGCTGGGTTTCTGGCGGATGAAAGATTGCCCTTGGGCGTTCCGTGGCCACCATCCAACATCTCTTTGGTTCGTACCACGGTAAGCATGTATGATTTTTAGCGTGGGTTTTTTTTTGTTCTTTTTGATAAACTATACTTATGCTTGGGCGCCGCCCTTTTCCTAACCCCCAGGCCTTGCGGGTGTTCTTGTGCGTTGTGCAGGAGGGCAGTGTGGGACGGGCCGCCCTCAGCTTGGGCATGACCCAGCCAGGGGTCAGCCAGCACCTGCGGTCGTTGGAAACCCTTATTGGACAACCCCTGTTCCACCGCCAGGGACGCCGCTTGGTGTTGAGCCAGGCCGGCCAGGATTTGCTGCCCGAGGCCAGAAGGGCGGTTCAGGCCCTGGAGGAGTTTATGCAGGCGGCCCAGGCCCGCGAGCGCCTCGAGCGAGGCCGGGTGGAGCTGGGCGCCGCAATGACCATGGCGGTGTATGTGCTGCCGCGCTATCTGACCGATTTCAAACGGCTGCATCCCGAGATCCGGGTACGCCTCGAGAGTGGCAGCTCGGAGCAGCTGAGCCAGCGGCTGGTGCGGGGGGATGTAGAACTGGCCGTCATCGAGCAGATCGAGCAACTTCCGGGCTTTTCCCGGCACCTGTTCTACGAGGATGAACTGGTCGTTGCGGTGCCGCCCGAACACCCCTGGGCCTGTTGGGAAGAGGTCGAGCCCCACCGGCTAGCCGAGGTACCCCTGATTCTGCGTGAGCCTGGAGCCATGACCTACCGAGTGTTGGGAGCGGCCCTCGAGCAGGCCGGACTGCAGATTAATCCGGTCTTCCATACCGACAACCACGAGGTCACCAAGCGGCTGGTGTTGGAGGGAGCTGGGGTGGGCATCGTCTCCAGCGTGGTGGTGCGGCCCAACGTGCGGGTGGGCAACCTGCGGGCTTTGCGCATCCAGGGCCTCGAGCTGCGCCGCCTGTTCTGGCTGGTGTATCCCGAAAACATCGGCAACCCTGCAGCAGAGGCCCTAAAAAAATTGCTGCTCTCCTGAAGAGCGCCCTGGCATGGCTGCTCGGGTAGTAGCAAAGGGCGCACCCCTCCCAGGCCTTGCCAGTTCAGACGTACCGCCTCCGGCTGCCAGCGCAGTGCTTGGGGAGAAAGCCGCCAGACCTCGAGGCGGTACTTCAGCGGCTCTGGCAGCGGGCCCTGCTGCACCCAGCCCTGCCCCTCCAGGCTTTGGGCATAGCTGAAACCGTAGGCCACCGGGTGCTGGGCGTCCAGGAAGCGCAGCGCGCTCAGGCCCGGCCCTGCGGCCCAGGCCCGCTGTCCCTGCAGCCACAGCCCCCGCCGCTCGCCCGCCACTTCGGCCTCCCCTACCAACACCCAGGCCAGGCCGTAGCCCCGCACCATGCGAAAGTAGTCGAGACCAGGCCGCCGCCACAGCACCCCCCGCCGCACCTGGGGAAACAACCAGGCCCCCTCGGAGTCGCCGGCCACCTCAGCCCGGCCTACCGCCCCTAGCGGCCCCACAAAGCGCAGGTAGTCGTTGCCAGGAAAGCCGCTCTGGTAGCCCTGGGCCTCCCCTCCGGGACCCAGGCGCAACCAAAAGCCGTCGAAGCCCCCCGCCCCGCGGGTGCGGCCCACCACCTGCAGGGCCTGGCCGTCCCAGTAGGCCCCATAGGCATAGGCCTCCCCCAACGCCGGGTAGCGCCAGCCGCGCAGGTCAGAAAGGCGCAGGACCCACACATCCCAGTCAGGCCCTTGTAGCCCGCCCACCGCATAGCGCCCATCGGTGAACCACAGCATCCCCGGCCCGGCCCGTAGGGCCTTGCGCGGGGTTCCATCGCGCCCAAGCCAGACCACCAAGGCCTGCGGGCCGCTAAACCCCACCGCCACGTAGCCCTCGGGGATAGGGGCCAGGCTGTACAGGCCCTCGTCGGTTTCGGCATCTCCCAGGGCATAGGCCCCCTGGGGGGTGACCACCAGGGCCTCCAGCCGCTGGCCCTCCACCCAGGCCCGGCCCACCCAGACCTCCCCTGCTCCCGCGAAGAGGGCGCTGTTGGCCAGGCTGGCCAGCAATAAACAAACCGGGCCCATGCCCCCAGTTTAGCCGGCGTGGATGAGGCCCAGCAGGGCGCGCACCAGCTTGGCCGGCTGAGGATGCTGCAGGATGTTCCGCCCACAAACCACACCCGGGCGCCCTGGGCCAGCACGGGGCGCCCGGCAACGACCTACACCGCCCGAAAAGAGTCCTCGAGCGGCTGGACGAACTTGGCCTTGGCCAGGTCCACGCCTAGCTCCACGGCCCAGTGCACCAGGGGAACGATGCGTGAGGATATATCTCCTCAGGTTTGAGGTGGGGGGCTACAATGGGCGTGAATGAATGCTGCAACAAAAAAGGGTGCTGGAATGGAAGGGAACGGCTTGCCTACTCTTTGCGTCCTACCCCCCGCAGCAGATCCACAACAATAAATAAACCGCGTTGAGGCCAGCAGCTGCATATACTAAGAGCGGTCCGGTCATGTTTCGGGTGTGGTTGCTGATCTTTATCTGGTTGGGAGTGGCCCATGCCCAACCCGACCTGCTGCTCCGGGTTTTGCTGACCGAGGCCCCAGCGCAGGTTGTTCAACTGGGGCCACACCAGCGCAACGGTGCGCTTGGCAACGGGGCCTTTGGGGCCGGTACGCTGCGAATTTCAGCGGGAGTGGGCGAGGTGCTGGTGGACGGACAAAGTGCAGGACCCTGGGTGGAGCTGGTGCCCATGGACGGATTCACCCTAGGTGGACGGTCTTACCGGGGCAATCTGCTGGCGGTCTGGCAGGGGGGGCGGATCCTCTTCATCAATCGGGTCTGGCTCGAGGACTACCTGCTGGGGGTTGTCCCTGGCGAAGTTCCCGCCTCTTTTCCCGACGCAGTACTGCAAGCCCAGGCGATCTTGGCCCGTACCTTTGCCCTGTACCGGCTAAACCCCCATGGTCTTTACGACCTCTGTGCTACCGAGCGATGCCAGGTGTACCTGGGACGTGCGGTGGAAACCCCGCGCCACACCCTTGCGGTCTACGCCACCCGCGGTCTGATTGTCAGTTACAATCAAAAACCCATTACAGCCGTCTACCACTCCGATTCGGGTGGTCACACGGCTGCCTCGGCAGAGGTTTGGGGCAACAGTGTGCCCTATCTGGTCGCGCGTCCCGACCCATTTTCGCAGAGCCCCAGTAGCTACTGGAGTCGCACCCTCACGCCAAGCAGCGTGGCCAGCAACCTGGCCAACCACGGCATCCAGGTGGGTACGGTGCAGTCTATCACACCGCTGGTTCTGAGCGAGAGCGGTCGCCCGTTGCGTCTTCGCATCGTGGGTAGCAGCCGAAGTGTGGAGCTCGATGCCCCTCAATCCACCCGCCTATTGCGGAGTTTGGGGCTTCCGTCAACCAGGGTGCGCTTCGAGGGCTGGCAGGTGTTCGGCCAAGGCAGTGGCCACGGCGTTGGGATGAGCCAGTGGGGTGCTCGAGGGCTGGCGCTGCAAGGCTGGGATTTTCGGCAAATTCTGGGCTACTACTACCCCGGCACCTTTCTGAGCAGCTTTGAGGTGGTTGCGGGTTTAAAGGACAAACTCCACCTGGCCAGATACCCCTACCCGGCCCATCCTGGTCTTGGATTTAGCACCCTTGCACGATGGCATGTACCTGCAGCCTGGGATATCCTTCCGAAAGCCTCGCTGTTCAGAATGTTGCTTGATCGAGTTTTGGCACCTTTGGCAGCAGAAAATACACCCTCATAGGGGCATCGTCCACTTCGCAATAGCGACCCCGAAAGAACATTATGAGCAGTATAGGGCCGAGGGAAGAGGCCAAGCAACCATGCACCGCAGAGGGAAGGCCAGGCCTGATACCCGATTCGGTCAGTTTGTCGCCGGATGGTGACGAACGGACCCAACCGAAGTTATCCGCGTAGCGGAGGGTGATACTGCTCTTTTGTATCAATGAAACGCCATACCGATTTTTTACGCGAATGGAACACGATACCGCCCCTTGGAAGGGAGGCGTCTTCTTCGCCGACCGCAGGGAGGGGTGGGGTGTGCTTTAGGATTCTAGGTGCGCCGCGCGCGCAACCAAGCCTCTGAAGCTTTGATTTGGAGATTATCTTTCTGAATCCGGTATTACATCGGGTCCACAAAAAAGCGGAGCGCACTCAAACGCTCCGCTCAAAAGGGCTGGCACTACTTGACCAGCTCAACCAACGCCAGTTGGGTGCCATCGCCCCGGCGGCGTTCGGCCAGCTTGAGTACCCGGGTGTAGCCACCGGGGCGGTCGGCATACTTGGGAGCAATCTCTTCAAATAGCTTCTTGACCAGCTTGGGGTCGTGTAGGTCACGAAGCACCAGACGGCGAAGGTGGTTGCGCCGGGCGTACGCGGCCAGTTCTTCGGCCGTGGCCATTCGCTCGCCTTCCTGGAGGGGCAGCTCCTTGCCGTCCCGTCCGCGGCGCTTGGTAAAGCGTACGTGGTCTGGCACGGTTAGGCTAGGGGCTTTCTTGGCGGCAGTAATCAGGCTGTCCACATAACCAGCCAGCTCTTTGGCTTTGGGGATGGTGGTGGTGATCCGTCCCTCCTCCGAGAGCAGCAGGCTCCTGGCCAGGTTACGGAACAGGGCCACGCGATGCGAGGAGTTCCGATTGAGTTTTCTTCCAGATTTCTTATGACGCATGGTTGCTCCTTGCTGAGGGCAGAGGGTCGAGGGCCCGGGTAAAGAGGCCATCAACGCTCTGCGCTCTGCACGTTCAGTCCTTCATCACCAGCCCATGCTGGGCAAGGCAATCCTTGATCTCCTGCAGGCTGCGGTCGCCGATACCCGGTACCCTCTTGAGTTCACGCTCCGAGAGGGCCAGGAGGCTCTCCACGCTCTCGATACCCTCTTCCTTCAGGTTGTGGAGCACGCGGGTGGTCAGGCCCAGATCGTCTAGGGTCAGGCCAACGCCCTTGGGCGCAGCGGGAACCGTAGCCGCAGCAGTGCCCGAGGACGGGGGGGTTACGGGGGGCACCACTGCGGTGGTCTTGTGTTCAACCCGCAACACCGGCGACTGGTCGAAGAAGCCTAGCTGCTCGCGCAGAATGGAAACCGATTGCTGCAGCACGTCCATAGGCGAGACCGAGCCGTTGGTCCAGATGCGCAGGGTCAGCTTGTCCAGGTCGGTGCGCTGGCCCAAGCGGGTGTCCTCAACCTGGTAGGCCACCCGACGTACCGGGGAGTAGAGGGCATCCACCGGGATCGAAGAGATGCGGTCCTTAATCCCGTGCTTCTCGGCTGGCACGTAGCCAGTGCCTTCATCCACCCGCACCTCCATCACCAGCTTGCCCTTCTCCTCCAGGGTGGCGATGTAAAGGTCAAGGTTGACAATTTCAGCATCGGGGGGGCACTCGAGGTCGCGGGCATAGACCACCTTGGGGCCGGTCGCCCGCAGGGTGAGGGTTTTGGGCCCGGTGCCAGGGTTGGCGAAGCGCACCACCAGCTCCTTGAGGTTCAGAATCAGCTGGATGGCGTCCTCCTTTACCCCGGGAATGGTCGAGAACTCGTGCAAAACATCTTCGATGTAGACGCTGGTGACCGCCGTGCCGGGAATGGAGGAAAGCAGAATGCGGCGCAAGGGGTTGCCCAGAGTCACACCGAAGCCCCGCTCGAGGGGCTCCAGCACAAACTCGCCATAGTTGCCATCTATGCGGGCGTTGAAAACAGGGGCTTTGGTCTTGGTGGTTTCCAAACTAGAACCTCCTCAGAGGTGCCGATAGCGGCCTGTTCTGGTGGCGCCACTACCGGCTATACGGCTATAGGCTATCGGGAGTAGAACTCAATCACCAGCTGTTCGTTGACCGGCAAGGACAGCATTTCCCGTTCAGGCAGGCGCAAGAAACGCCCGGTCATGGAGTCGGCGTTGAACTCGAGCCAGGGGAAGGTCTTGCGGTTTTTAAATCGTTCGACGTTTTGAACTATGAAGTCGATCTTCTTGGCTTTCTCCGATACCTTAACCTCATCCCCCTGGCGCAGTCGGTAACCCGGTACAGTTACCCGTTTGCCGTTGACCAGGATGTGGCCGTGGCGCACGAACTGGCGGGCCTGACGGCGGGTCGAGGCAATGCCCATGCGAAAAACCACATTGTCTAGACGGCTCTCGAGCAACTGCAAGAACACCGTACCGGTGACACCTTTTTTGCGGCTGGCCTCCTCGAAGAGGTTGCGGAACTGGGTCTCCGACACATCGTAGATGAAGCGCAACTTCTGCTTCTCACGCAAGCGCACCGCGTAGTCGGAAGGGCGGCCCTTGCGCTTCTGCCCGTGCTGGCCCGGTGCATAGGGGCGGCGATCCAGGTACTTCTGAACTTTTTCGGTCTCGGCTACGTTCACCCCAAGGTGACGCGCCACCTTCACAATTGGCCCTCTGTAACGACCCATTCTTTATCTCCTCCATCGGTCGGAAAAACACCTCTTGCGTTTTCGACCGGGTTCCCAAGCATGCGGGGTGAACCAGGGAACCAAAGTTTCACCCTAGCGAACGAACACTAAACAGCCTTGCGAAACTTCTTACGCGGACGGCAGCCGTTGTGCGGCAGCGGGGTGTCGTCCACAATCGAGCGTACCTGCAGCCCGCTGGCTTGCAGAGCGCGAATAGCCTGCTCACGGCCGGCCCCGGTGCCCCGAACCACCACCTCCACGCTGCTCATGCCGAAGCCCTGGGCTTTTTTGGCCGCATCCATGGCGGCCAGCTGAGCCGCGTAGGGCGTGCCTTTGCGGCTACCCTTATAACCGATCACCCCACCGGACGACCAGGTCACAGGATGCCCGTTGGAATCGGTGATGGTCACGATGGTATTGTTGTAGGAGGCATGTATGAATGCCCGTCCAGACGAAACCTGGCGCTTTACTTTTTTCTTACGACTGGTTGAAGCTTTTTTCTCAGCCATACTCTCCTCGCGTTCACCCCACGCAAAATGGGTGTGGAGTGCTATTAGGAGTCTCAACTGGCGTGTACACGATGCTCTATTGCAACATCTACGTTCCAGCTTTGTGGTTTAGGGTTGGAAGGCCATCTAGCTACAACCTTACTTCCTGGGGGCCTTCTTCTTACCAGCCACCGTTTTGCGGGGGCCTTTACGGCTGCGGGCATTGGTACGGGTACGCTGACCGCGCACAGGTAGCCCACGGCGGTGACGCAGTCCCCGGTAGCAGCCGATGTCCATCAAGCGCTTGATGTTGGCGGCCACCTCTGCACGCAGTTCGCCCTCGAGCTTGTAGGTGTTCTCTACATACTCGCGGAGCCTGGCGGTCTCGGCTTCGGTCAGGTCCTTAACCCGGGTCGCCGGGTTAATGCCGGTAGCGGCCAGGGCCTCGCTAGCCCGGGCTGGGCCCACCCCGTACACATAGGTCAGTGCGATGTCCACACGCTTGTTGCGGGGGATTTCCACACCAGAAATACGAGCCATTCATTCACCTCCTTGTTCTTGGATTCCAATCAGCCTTGACGCTGCTTGTGAGTAGGATCCTCGCAGATTACATACACGCGACCGTGGCGCTTGATAACCTTGCACTTATCACACATTTTCTTGACCGATGTACGTACTTTCATGTCTGGCTCCTTCACCGCCCCTTGGCTGGTCTGGTCTATCGGGGCAACTTAGACTCAGAGACCTTGCTCATCGGCGGTAGACAATCCGGCCCCGCGTCGGATCGTAGGGGGTAATCTCAACCACCACCCGGTCTCCTGGGAGGATGCGGATGTAGTTCATGCGCATCTTGCCCGAGATGTAGCAGAGGATTTCGGGACCGTTGTCGAGTTGCACCCGAAAAGTGGTGTTGGGCAGGGCCTCGCTGATCACCCCTTCAGCGCGAATTGTGTCCTTTTCCTTGGCCAAGCATCTCCTCCTAGCGTTCCTCGAGGCTACCCCACCGGCACAGACTTCTGGCTCCCCGTCAAGAGGCGAGGGCCAGACTCGGTAATCAGCACCGTGTTTTCGTAGTGGGCTGCCAGGTTGCCCTTGCCAACCGTGGCCGTCCAACCATCCGCCAATATTACCATCTTGGCTGGGTACAAAGCAACCATCGGCTCGAAAGCCAGGGTCATGCCGGGGCGCAGCTTGGGTCCCTTGCCGGGCTCGCCGTAGTTGGGCACCTGGGGGTCTTCATGCAGCTCACGCCCCACCCCGTGTCCGACCATCTCGCGGATACACCACAGCCCGTGCTGACGCTCTACGAAATCCTGCACGGCGGCCCCCACATCACCGATGCGCTTGCCCGGTTGCAGCAGCTCTAATCCCAGCCAGAAGGCTTCTTCGGTTACCCGCATCAGCTTTTGAGCCTCTGGGGAGACCTTTCCCAGCGCATAGGTGCGGGCCATGTCGGTGGTGTAGCCGTCGTAGGTGAAGAGAAAGTCTACCTTCAAGAGATCCCCTTCCTGCAAGGGGCGCTTGGAGGGGAAACCATGCACCACCACATCATCAATGGACATGCAGGTTGCGCTGGGGTAGGGCACCTGCCCCCCCGCCCGGTAGCCAATCTGGGGTGCTTTGCCGCCCAGCCGCTGGATGGCTCGCAGGATAATCTGGTCGAGCTCGAGGGTCGTGACCCCCGGCCTAATAAATGGCTCCACCTCGGCAAAAATTTCGGTGTGAAGCCGACCGGTTTTGGTCATCTTCTCGATTTCCCAGGGTGATTTGATGTGGATGGCCATAGATACATTTTGCAAGGACGCATTGCGACCTCAGGCGTTCACCCCCAGGGCTTCTTGAATGGCCCGGTACACCTCATCTACCTTGCCCAGGCCGTTGATTTCCTTAAGGCTCCCGGTCTTGGCGTAGTAGTCCACCAGCGGCTGGGTCTTGTGGAGATACTCCACCATGCGGGCCCGGATGGTCTCCTCATTATCGTCCGAGCGCCCCTCCTGCTGGGCACGGCCCAGCAGACGCTTGACCAGCTCGTCCTCGGGGGCCGTCACCAGCAAAACCCCCAGCAGGCGGATCTTGCGCTCCTGTAAAAGCCGGTCGAGGGCCTCGGCCTGGGCCAGGGTGCGAGGGAAGCCATCAAAGATGACCTTGGGGTCTGGCATGGCGGCCAGTTCCTCTCCAATCAAACCCAGGATAATTTCATCGGGAACCAGCTTCCCCGCATCCATGATGGGCTTGGCCAGCTTGCCCAACTCGGTACCTCGAGCCACGTGGCTTCGCAAAATGTCGCCGGTTGAAAGCTGTTTGAAACCCATCTCGGAGGCCAAGCGTTTGGCCTGGGTACCCTTGCCCGCGCCGGGGGGGCCTAAGAAAATGACGGCCTCTGCCATATCTCTACAGTCTCCTATTCATGGTTGCGCCGAGGGGCGAGCGGAAATTCCTTGATGCGAGGGAAACTCGGGATTATCCGGCCACCCTAGCGGGTACGGCCGCGCAAGCGTCCCTTGGACAAAAAGCCCTCGTAGTTGCGCATCTGCAACTGGGCCTCAATTTGCCGTAAGGTATCCAGGGCCACCCCCACCACAATGAGCAGGCTGATACCGGAGAAGTGGAAGGCCAGGGTGGTCACGCCGGTCACGTTTTGCATGATGGTGGGCAGCGCTGCCACAATGCCCAGGAAGATGGCCCCCCACAGGGTGAGCCGGGAAACGATGTGCTCCAGAAACTTCACCGTGGGGTCGCCGGGGCGAATTCCGGGAATAAACCCGCCGTACTCGCGCAGGTTCTCGGAGATGCGCCGCGGGTCAAACTGCACCGCAGTGTAAACATAGGTGAATCCGATAATCAGCAGCACCTCGATCAGCAGGCCAGGAAAACGGGTCGGAGTAAAAAAGTTGGCGACCCCCTGAGCTACCGGCGAGTCCGGGAAAACCCCAGTGATGAACAGCGGCAGTTGCAGCAGCGCCGCTGCAAAAATGATGGGAATCACGCCTGCAGCGTTGAGTTTGATGGGGATGTAGGTGGCCTGTCCACCGAACATCTTGCGGCCCACCTGCTTGCGGGCATACTGAACCGGAATGCGCCGTTCGGCCTGTTGTACCGCCGCCATGGCTGCAAAAGCCAGCACGATAAATGCCAGGAAGATCAGAAGAGCAATCAGGTTGACCTCGCCGGTGCGCACCAGGCCAAAGGTGCGGCCCAGTTGCGGCAGCCAGGCCGCCACGATGCCAGCAAAAATTACCATGCTGGTACCGTTGCCGATCCCGTATTCGGTAATGCGCTCAGCCATCCAGAGCAACAGGGCAATGCCCGCTACCTGGGTTACTACCACCACAAAGTAGAAAAAAAAGCCAGGCTCCCAGCCCGGCAGCAGGAAAGCCCCGTTGTTGGAGCCCAGGAAAGCAGTGGCCAGGAACAAGCCCTGCACCGCACCCAAGGCGATACCCGCGATACGGGTGTACTGGGTGATGATCCGGCGGCCTTCTTCACCCTCCTTTTGCAGTTTTTCCAACGCCGGAATTACCGTGACCAGAAGCTGCATGATGATGGCAGCGGTGATGTAAGGCATGATGCCCAGGGCGAAGATCGAGAACTGCTCAAAGTTGCCGCCGGAGAACAGGTTGACCAGGCCCAGGGCACTGCCCGCCTGGGTGCCCAGAAACTCGCGGATCTTGCTGATATCCACCCCTGGGGTGGGAATGAAGGTACCCAACCGATACAGCGCCAGCACCAAGAGCGTAAACAGGATGCGTTTACGCAGCTCAGGAATGATGATGGCGGAGCGGAAGGCCGCGAGCATCCTAGGCCCCCTCGAGCACAACCGCTTCGCCGCCCGCGGCCTTCAGTTTTTCTACCGCAGCTTGCGAGAACTTATGGGCATGCACCCTAACACTGCTGGCATCGCCCTGGGCCAGCACCTTCACGGGATAGCCGGGGCGCACCAGTCCAGCCTGGGCCAGGGCCTCGGGGCCCACCTCGCCGGAAGCAAAGTGCTGGGCGATGGCCCCCAGATTGACCACCTGGTATTCCACCCGCTTGAGTTCGCCGTGGGAGTCACCCTTCATGCCGCGCTTGGGCAGGCGCATCAGCAGCGTGGAACGACCCCCCTCGAAGCGGGCCGAGTTCTTGAGACCGCCCGAGCGGGATTTCTGGCCCTTGTGACCACGGCCAGCTGTTTTGCCTTTACCCGATCCTGGGCCACGACCCACCCGCTTGCGGCGCTTGTTGGCCCCCTCATTTGGGCGAATATCGGTAAGTTTCATTATTCCACCACCTCCACCAGGTGGGCGACCTTGCGAATCTGACCGCGCACGGCAGGGTTATCCTGCACCTCGCGCACGCGGTTCATCTTGGTCAGGCCTAGTACCTTAAGGGCTGCTTTCTGGTCCTTGGGATAGCCGATGGGGCTCTTGACCAGCCGAACCTTCAGGGTAGCCATCAGGCCACCTCCTCACTCTTGGCCGGGGCTTTGCGTAGGCGCTTGACATCGTCCCAGGTCTGGAGTTGGCGTAAGGCTTCCATGGTGGCGTAGGCGATGTTGACGGAGTTGCGCGAACCCAGCTCCTTGGTCAGGATGTCGGTAATGCCAGCGAGCTCGAGGATGGCCCGGGGTACCTGTCCGGCAATAACCCCAGTACCGGGTGCAGCCGGGCGCAGCAAAATGGTGGACGATCCCCAGGTCACGCTGATCTCGTGGGGGATGGTGCCGTTGTGCAGGGGCACCTCGATCATATCGCGCTTGGCGTAGTTGTTGGCTTTTTGAACCGCCATGGGGACTTCCTTGGCCTTGCCCAGGCCCAGACCTACACGGCCTTGCCGGTCGCCCACCGCTACCAAAGCACCGAAACGGAAACGGCGACCCCCCTGGTAGGTCTTGGAAGTGCGTCGAACGAAGATCATCTTTTCTTCAAAATCGGTCTCAGGCATATACAACCTCGTGGAAAGCCAACGGCTGAAAGCTGAAGCAGAGCCCTTTGTGACCTTGAACTTCAGGCTTTCGGCCCTCAGCCTAGAATTCCAGTCCTCCTTCACGGGCTCCTTCAGCCAGGGCCTTAACCCGCCCGTGGTACTTGAACGAACCCCGGTCGAACACCACCTGGGCAATGCCCTTGGCCTTGGCCGCCTCAGCTATGGCTATCCCCACTTTTTTGGCTACCTCGGTTTTGTTGCCCGAGAGCCTGAGGGATTTGCTCGAGACGGCGGCCAGGGTATGCCCCTTGCTATCGTCGATAATTTGTGCGTAGATGTGCTGCAAGCTGCGGTGCACACTCAGGCGCAGACGGCCCGAGGCCTTGACTGCGTTGCGAACCCGGAACTTGCGACGCTCTTCAGTGGACAGACGAGCCACGGATTCTCCTTTCTAACCAGTTCCGCACCCACCCAAGCGATGGAAAGCGGGGCGTGTTTATTTACCTGCGGCCTTGCCCGGCTTGGTTTTGATAACCTCGTCGGCGTAGCGAATACCCTTGGCGTGGTAGGCATCGGGAGGGCGCACCGCACGCACGTTGGCAGCAACCTGCCCTACGAGCTGCTTGTCAATTCCCACGACCCGAATTTTGGTGGGTTCGGGCACCTCGAAGGTGATGCCGGGGGGCGGGGTTACGATGTCCTTGTGGCTGTGCCCCACGGTGAGCTCGAGGTTCTTGCCCTGCATGGCCGCCCGGTAACCGGTACCGCTAATCAACATCTCTTTGACATAGCCGACCGAAACCCCTTGCACCGCGTTGGCAATCAGGGTGCGGGTCAGGCCGTGCAGGCTCTTGTGGGTACGGCTGTCCGAGGGGCGGCTCACGGTGATGCTGCCGTTCTCGTTCTTCACAGTCAGGTCGGGGTGAAGCTGCACGGTCAGCTCACCCTTGGCACCTTTGACCTTGACCATCCCAGCGGCCACATCAACGGTCACCCCTTTGGGCAGGGTGATGGCTTGTTTTCCAATTCGAGACATTTCTTTACTCCTTCTTGGGGTTCCCTGGGCACAGCAGCTTCCTAGGTTTTGAGGACCTGAGCCACGGGGTAAAAGGGAACAGCTCAAATTGGGGTGGGGTTACCACACCTCGCAGATTACCTCGCCGCCCACACCCAGCTTGCGGGCCTCGCGGTCGGGCAACAGCCCCTTGGATGTGGAAACAATAGCCAGACCCAGACCCCGGCGGACGTTGGGCACGTTGTCGGCGGTCACGTAGACCCGGCGGCCCGGCCGGCTGACCCGCTGGATGTGCTGGATCACCTTTTCGCGGCGGGGGCCATACTTGAGCGTAAGCCTTAAGAAAGGCTTGCCGTCAATCTCCACCTGCTCCATCCCTTTGAGAAAACCTTCCTTCACCAGGATGCTGGCGATCTGCTGTTTGAACTTTGAAGCAGGTACGTCCACACTCTCCTTGTAGACCTGGACCCCGTTGCGAATCCGGGTCAGCATGTCGGCAATTGGATCACTAAGCATTGCAAAATCTCCTTCTTTTCAAGCGGCTCTGCTTTGTTTGGAGGTTTGCGGAGCCTGGTTTTGGCCAAATCGGCCAACCTAGCAGCTCAGAACATCCGCAGAGGGCGCTCGAGGACCGGCTTCGCGGTTTCGGTGAAAACTCACCGACCTGCCAAGCCATCTCTACCAGCTGGCTTTCTTGACGCCCGGCAACTGGCCCTTGTGGGCCATCTCACGGAACTGAAGGCGCGAGATGCCAAAGTAGCGCAGGAAAGCCTTGGAGCGGCCCGTCACCGCACAACGGTTCTTGTGGCGGGTGGGGCTGGCATCACGGGGCAGCTCGGCCAGGGCAGCATAGTCACCGGCGGCCTTGAGGGCAGCCCGCTTGGCCGCATACTTGGCAATGGTTTTGAGCTTGCGCTTCATCTTCTCGACTTGGGACTTCTTGGCCATGTGCTCACCTCCTCTCAAAAAACTGCTTACCTAACCACGATCTGCTATTAGGAGCGAAGCTACAGAACTTTACCTGCGGAACGGGAACCCCAGCAACTCCAGCAGGGCCTTGGCTTCCTCGTCGGTTTTGGCCGTAGTGACCACCGCGATGTCCATCCCACGCACGGTATCCACCATGTCGAAGGTGATTTCGGGGAAGATGGCCTGCTCGCGCAGGCCCAGATTGTAGTTGCCACGGCCATCGAAGGCACCAGGGTTAACCCCCCGAAAATCGCGGATGCGAGGTAAGGCGATATGGATCAGCTTCTCGGCAAAAATCCACATCCGGTCGCCGCGCAGGGTCACGCGCAGACCGATGGGCATCCCCTGACGCAGCTTGAAGTTGGAGATGGACTTCTTCGCCCGGGTGATGGCCGGCTGCTGACCGGTGATGACCGCGAGTTCCTTTCCGGCCTTTTCAAGGATCCGGCTGTCTTCCTTGGCCTCTCCAAGACCCTGGTTGACTACAATTTTGACCAGGCGGGGGGCGGCCATGATGTTGTCGTAGCCAAAGCGCTTCATCAGCTCAGGGCGAATCTCTTCGGCGTAGCGTTTTTTGAGGGCGACTTCTAAAGGCATTCTCAACCCCCTTATTTGGTATCCAGCACGCCATCGCACTTGGCGCAGACACGTGCCTTGGTGCCATCGGGCAGCACCCTCTTGCGGATACGGGTCGGTTTTTCACAGCTTGGGCAAATAGGCATGACCTTTGAGGCATGAATCGGCGCTTCGCTCTCGACGAAGCCCCCTTGAGGGTTACGTGGGTTGGGGCGCACTGCACGCTTGACCCGGTTGAGCCCCTCAACTACCACCATACCCTCCTTGGGCATAACAGCCTTCACTTTGCCGGTCTCACCGCGCAATCCTTCCTTTCCGGAAAGGACCACCACGGTGTCCCCTTTTTTGACGTGTACCTTCGACATTGTTCCTCCGATTTTGCTTTCAGGGCTAAGACCGCCAAATCCTAGACACCAAATGACAAGTTTAGCAGATATCCCCCTGAAAAGCATCCTTTCTAGTGCTTGTGGGGCAACAGGGTGGGCTTTCCTAGGGTGCCCCTTACAAGCGGGGTGCGGGACGGGAGACCAGGGGCCTCCGGTACATCGGAAACAACTCGCCTACGGCAAGAACCCGCAGCCCCTCCCTTGCTAAGTTCAGAGCACCTCGGGTGCCAACGAGACAATCTTCATGAAGCCGCGTTCGCGCAGCTCGCGGGCCACCGGACCAAACACCCGGGTTCCCCGAGGTTCGTTCTGAGGGTTGATGATGACCGCCGCGTTGGTATCGAAGCGGATGGAAGAACCATCCTGTCGGCGGATTTCCTTAGCGGTTCGCACCACCACCGCCTTGACCACATCCCCTTCCTTGACCATACCCCTAGGTATGGCTTCCTTGACTGAGGCCACAATCACATCACCCACACTCGCATATTTGCGGTAATGACCTCCCATCACCCGAATGCAGGCAATCTTGCGAGCGCCCGTGTTATCGGCAACTTCCAGCACAGTTTCCTGCTGAATCACGCTTTACCACGCTCCTTACGAAGTTGGTAACGCTCCACCAAGTCCATTCGACCTTCCTCGAGGCGAGCGACCACCACAAATTTCTTGTTCTTGGAAATGGGGGTTGCTTCTCGGATTTCCACGACATCGCCGAGCTTGTACTGGTCGTTTTCATCGTGGGCAAGGTACTTTTTGGATTGCTTGATGACCTTCCCGTACAGCGGGTGCTGCATCTGGCGCTCAACCAAAACCGTAACGGTCTTCTGCGCCTTATCGCTGACCACCACGCCGGTTAGAACTTTCTTGGGCATTGACGGCTCCTTTCTTACCCAGCCTTCTTGGCGCGGGGCTTTTTCGGGGTGGGAGCATTGGCCTCAGCGTTGCTTGCAGCCACAGCCTCCCGGCTCTTCTCACTCAGCACGGTCATGATGCGGGCAATCTCGCGCCTGGCCTCTGCCACGCGATGGTTCTTGTCAAGCTGTCCGATGCTGGCCTGAAAGCGCAGCTCCATGAGTTCTTTCTTGGTATCCTGCACGCGCTTCTGCAGCTCCTGCACAGGCAGTTTGCGCAGCTCACTGGGCTTCGTCGTAGGCATCGCGTCTCACCACCTTGGTCTGAATAGGCAGCTTGTGTCCAGCCAGGCGTAGCGCCTCACGGGCCTGCTCTTCCGTAACCCCCGAGACCTCAAACATTACCCGGCCAGGCTTCACTACCGCCACGTAGCCTTCCACGTTTCCTTTACCCTTACCCATGCGGACTTCCAGGGGCTTCTTGGTATAGGGTTTGTCGGGGAAGATACGGATAAAAATCTTGCCCCCGCGGCGGAAGTGGCGCACCATGGCCACACGCGCTGCTTCAATTTGCTGGCTGGTTACCCAGCTTGGTTCCATCGCCACCAGGCCCCACTCGCCAAAGGCCACGTAGTCACCGCCTTTGGCGGTTCCGCGCATCCGACCCCGGTGGGCCTTGCGGTATTTCATGCGCTTGGGCATCAACATGTTCTACTCACCTTCCTTGGCACCAGCCCCCGCCTTACGTACCGCTGAGCGACGGCGCGGCTTGGCCTCCTCACGGTCGCGTTTGGGCTCAGCCGGACGAACAGTGGGCGCCGCACCCGGCACGACCTTCTTAGCGCCGATAACCTCGCCCATGAACACATAGGCCTTGACCCCCAGCGAACCATAGGTGGTCTCGGCCCGGGCGGTACCATAGTCGATGTTGGCCCGCAGGGTGTGCAGGGGGAGCCGGCCTTCGGCAGCCCACTCGACGCGGGCCTGCTCGGCTCCACCGATGCGGCCCGAAACTACAATCTTGGCCCCTTGTGCCCCAGCCTCGCGCACCCGTTGGACGGCCTGCCTGATGCTCCGGCGCACGGCGAAACGGCGCTCGATCTGCTCAGCCACGCGCTGGGCCACCAAGGGGGCCGAAAGGTTGGGGTTGCCCACCTCCTGGACGTTTAGGGCCAGGGTTTTGCCCGGGAACTTGCTTTGCAAGGTCTCGCGCAGCCGCTTGATGGTCTCGCCACCACGGCCAATCACAACCCCGGGTTTAGCCGCATAGACCGTAACCGCTATGTTATCGGCAGCCCGCTCAATATCGATACGGGCTAGGCCTGCCGGGCGGAGTTCTTTTTCAATCAGGCTCCGGATCAAACGGTCGTCTTGAAGAATCTTGGCATAGGTTTTCTTGCCCGCGTACCAGCGCGACTCGAACTCGCGGGTGATACCCAGGCGCAAGCCTACGGGATTGACCTTGTTACCCATTTTTCTCCCCCACGATGATGGTGATGTGGCTGGTACGCTTCTTGATCAGGTTGGCGCTGCCCCGGGCTCGCGGCAGCATCCGCTTGATGGCCGGGCCTTCGTCGACATAGGCTGCCTTGACAAAGATCTGGTCCTCGATCATGTTTTTGCGGTCGTCGTTCATACCGTTGGCGGCGG
>Ga0209721_1001322_pt1 | contig 18742 bp, 12 predicted proteins | sample TshhotsprinmetaG_FD_184139 | JGI IMG/M metagenome (GOLD analysis project Ga0209721, IMG submission 184139) | Hot spring microbial communities from South Africa to study Microbial Dark Matter (Phase II) - Tshipise hot spring metaG (SPAdes)... | ecosystem: Environmental > Aquatic > Thermal springs... | reverse complement strand
GGCGATACGATAGCGCCCAGGACCTGGAGACCACGCTGCTGCGCTACGTCTGGCTCTACAACCATCATCTACCCCAGAAAGCGCTCGGTCACCGATGCCCCATGGATGCCATGAAACAGTGGTACGCTGAAAAACCTCATTTGTTCACTAAAATACCTCGCAATCGTCCGGGACCTGACAGTTACGCTTCGGCAGGTCAGCCTTGAGCTAGCAAATGAGCCGTTCTGCTCATGTCCCGGGTGTTCATGCGCTGAGATAAAAAAAGCGGCCTCGGGGGCCGCTTGGAGGGGGGAGCGTGCTGCCTGATCGCAGTCTGCTCGTCGTCGTCGAATCAAGCCTTGCGGCGGCGGGCCATAAAGCCCACCAGACCCAGACCGGCCAGCATCAGGGCGTAGGTCTCGGGCTCTGGGATGGGGGCGGCCTGGACGGTGACCATGTCGAAGCGCCAGGTGCCTGTAGGAGCGTACGTGCTCGTGGGGTTGGAAGCGGCATAGGCGCTGGTGTTCGGCGCAAAGGCAGCCACCACACGGAAGGCGAAGTTGGGGTTGTTGTTCACGCCACTGATGCCGGACAGGTCCACCGTACGGCCGTTGAACCAGGTATCGCCGGCATTGCCGTCAAAGAGGGCGATGTCGATGAAATTGCTGCCGTCGATGCTGTACTGCACCTGCTCGTAGCGGGAGCTGGTGTTGCTGTGGCGCAAATCATAGCCGATAACGATATTCATCCAGCCCGTGGTATCAACGGCGAATTGCACGCCGCGTTGTTTGTTTTGCTGGCCCTGGGCGGCATAAGTGGTGGTCTGCCAGCCGGAGTTGTCGTTGGGGGCGGGATCCGAGGAGCCACCGTTGGCAGCACCGGAGGCGAACGAGCCCGTGGTGCCGCCTACCAGGGAGGCGGTGCCACTACCGATGGCAGGGGTGATGGTACCCGTGCTGAGAATATTGTCGGGAGGAACGGAATTGAAATTCCACTGGGTAACGATGACGGCCTGGGCCGGGGCGGCAAAGGCCGCAGCCAGGGCGAGGGCGAGCAGGGTCTTGTGCATGGTTCAGATCTCCAGTTTGGGGTTGATACGGGGTTTGCGACGCAGTTGCAGGCCGACGAGGCCCAGGCCGGCAAGCAGCATGGCCCAGGTCTCGGGTTCGGGGATGGGGCTGATGCTGAGCTGTGCGCCAAGATCGCCATAGGCCAGGGCCTCGGGCATGGCGCCGATGGCCAGGGCCAGGTTGGCAGCGCCGATCTGGGTGGTATTGAACATCTCGACGGTGAGGATGTCGCCCAGATGGGCAACAAAGGTCAGCAGGTGGGCCGAGCCGCTGGCGGGGCCGCTGAAGGGACCTGCGGAGAGGATAGGCATGCCGTTCAGATACAAGGCACCCGAACTGTACAGGTAGGCGCTCAGGCCGGCAGACAGGTAGGCGTCCTGGTGGAGGTGGCCGCTGAGGCTGACGTAGACCGGCATGCCCAGGCTCTCGCCGAGTTCCGGCGTCAGGATGAAATCCTGGCGAAGCGTGGCCGGGGCAAGCCCGACGGCGGAGAAGGTGGTGGGGGTATTGATGACCGCGTTATCCAAGCTGGCACTGGTCCGCAGCCGGGCCGTGGCGCTGGCCGGGTCGCCGCCGGCGCTGGTCTGGACATGGGCCTCGTGCGTGAGGCCGAGGTCGATGGCGTTGCCGCCCAAGCTGGCGGTCAGGCTGCGCCAGCTGCCGGCGGCGACATAGCCGGAGGTGACGTCGTTGAGATCGTCGGTCAGATTGCCGATCTCGACGCCGGCGGGCAGGCCGTCAAAGCTGACGGCGCCCACGCGCAGACCGCCCACGGTGGTGGCACCCAGGGTCCAGGTGGCGGCCTGGGCGCTGCCGGTCAGGGCCAGCAGGCCCAGGGTGAAGAGGGAGATGGGGGTTTTCATGCTGTGGACTCCTTAGTCAGTTGATACGCTTGATTCGGGTACCCGCTTCAGGGTAGGTCGACGGATTGAGGGGGCCGTAGAACTGCAGATAAGCCTCCAGGGCATCCAGGTCTTGGGCGCCGCCCAGGGGGTCGGTACCCTCGGTGAAGACGGTGAACAGGTCGCCGCCGTCGGCCAGGAAGGAGTTCATGGTCACGCGGTAGGTGGCGCTCGGGTCGATCGTGACGCCGTTCAACTTGATGCTGGCCGGGTCGATCTTGTCGCAGGCCGGACCGGCGGCGTTCCAGGTGTAGGTGAAGCCGCGCGAGACCTGCAGGATGCGGTTGAAGGGCTGGCCGTTGGGGCAGCCCGGGAACTGCTGCTCGAGCAGGCGCTCGATCTGCTCGCCGGTGAGGGTCTTGGTCACCAGGGAGTTACCGAAGGGCTGCACGGTGAAGGCCTCGCCATAGGTGATGTTGCCGTCACCCTCGGTACCGCTGGCGGCATAGGCGATGTCGGCGCGGATACCGCCCGGGTTCATGAAGGCGATGACTGCCTCGCCGAAGCCGGGGGCCTTGGTGGCGTGCAGCTGGGCGTCGGCGATCAGGTCGCCGAGGAAGGACTCTCCGGCGGGGTTGGCGGTGCGGGTGAGGTTGGCGGTGTTGAAGCCGATCACCCGGTTGCGCAGCGGCGCCGACAGGGCGTCATACTTGTCGACGATGGCCTTGACGTCCGCAGCGGCCATGCCCGCGTCGCGGTAGGTGGGCACGTTCTTGGCGCTCACGGCGATGACGTCCTTGGTCTGGGTGTCCAGCACCAAGTCGGCCTGGGTGATGAAGCGGCCGTTGTAGGCGCCGGCGGTCACGGTCACCGGCTGGCCGTTGGCCTTGGTGAGCTGGCAGATATAGGGCTGGTGGGTGTGACCGGTCATCACCAGGTCGATCTCACCGTCCAGGGCGTTGACGATGGGCAGGATGGCGCCGGTGAGGTTGTTGCAATCGTTGTAGTTGGATGTGGCCGGTGTCTCGCTGCCGCCCTGATGGATGGAGGCGATGATGGCGCGCACGCCCTGCTTCTTGAGTTCGGGGATGAGGGCGTTGGTGGTGGCGGCCTCGTCCAGGAAGCTCAAGCCGGCAACACCGGTGGGGGTGACGATGCTGGGCGTGGTCTTGAGCACAGTGCCAATCACCGCCACCTTGTTGCCCTTGAAGTTGAACACCTTGTAGGGCGGGAAGAGCGGCTTGCCGGTGGCCTGGTCGATGACGTTGGCGGCCAGGAAGGTGAACTTAGCGCCACTGAAACCATCGCCGTCCCGACAGCCCTCCACGGGGTGGCAGCCGCCGTTTTGCATGCGCAGCACTTCGGCCTTGCCCTTGTCGAACTCGTGGTTGCCCACGGTGTTGATGTCCAGGCCGATGGCGTTCATCACCTCGATGGTGGGCTCATCGAAGAACAGGGCGGAGACCAGGCCGGTGGCGCCGATCAGGTCGCCGCTGGAGATCATCAGGCTGTGGGCGGCCTCACCGCGCAGTTTGCGCGCGTGACCGGCGACATATTCGGCGCCGCCCACCGGCTTGCCGTCGATGGTGCCGGTGGGGCCCTGCAGCGCGCCGTGGAAGTCGTTGATGCCCAGGACGCGCAGGTCCAGGGTCTTGCCGACATTGGATTGTGCGGCGGCGCTCATGATGCGGCTGCGCTCCTGGGCGCTTATGGCGCGGCGCTTGAGCAGGTCCAGGGTGACCTGGGAGACATGGCTGACGAATTGGCCGTGGTTACCCCAGCTGTTGGGGGTGTCGATGATCAGGTCATTGATGCAGCTACCGCTTACGCTGCGGTCGGCGACCGAGCTGTCGATGCTGCCGAGCATCACGTTGCCGCTGCAGGTCGTGGTGAGTGCGAAGGCCGGCGCGGACAGGGCCAGCAGGCTGGCCAGGGCCAGGGGTTTGAGCGCGTGGGTCATGGGACGATCTCCTAGTGAAGGATATTAGTGCCCGAGAGGATGGCGGGCCTCTGTGACACGTTCATGTCCGCCGGCATGGTCAGGGATGAGCCGGTCGAGCGCGGTGGTCGGAGAGCAGGGTCCGCTCGCAGGCATCCCGCATTGCCCGTTGCGACCTCGGCTATCGACATGCCATCTACGGGTAGGTCGGCCTTCAGGCCGACATGCGGCCCTAACCGTTCATGGCCGAATGGCAACCCCTGCCGATGAAAGGCGTAGGCGATGGCCATGAACGGTCACTCTCCCCCTGCACCTCCCCCCGAGGAGGAGGGGAGCTTCGAAAGTCGGCTGCGCGACTTTCACGGTAACGACGATACGGGATCATCGCCGTGGCGCTGTAACCTCACCCTGATGCCTGGGTATCAGGCAGACATCGGGGCGTGGCTCGGTCGAGACTGTACCGTTTAGCGCTTGGTGTTTTTCTCTTCGGCGCCTGCGGGCGCGTCGGTCGGGGCAGAGGGCTGCAGAAGGGCACGGATCCAGTCCAGGTACGCCGGCACCAGGGTGCCGCCGGCGATGCTGCCATAGCGGCCCGGGGCCCCCTCCTGCCCGGCGACGAAGGCCGCCACACCGACGATCTTCCAGCGTCCCCGGTCGTGCACGAATAGCGGCGCGCCCGAGTCGCCGCCGGCGAAGGTGGCCTCCAGATCTGGGCCCAGGCTCGCGTTCATGGCGGTATCCGGCTTGAAGCGGTTGCTGGCAAGATCGGGGCCGTCGAAGTCGAACAGCAACAGCACCCGGCGGGGGTCGGTCAAGCCATGGGGCAGCAGGGCGTCGATGCGGTTGTAGCCGACGCGTTTGATCCGTGGACTGCCCGGCAGGTGGGCCCCCTGCACCCCATCCCCGCCGCGGCCGTAGCCGACGAAGACGATCATGGCCCGTAGCAGGTCCGCTTTGGGGTAGAGGTCATAGACGGGCACGCCGGGGGGCGCGGGCTGGGCCAGTTCCAGCACCGCCAGATCGTCGCGCCAGAAGCCATCGCTTGCCCGACGTGTGCCCTGGTAACCGGGGTGTAGGTGCACCGCCACCACCGGCAGCACGATGGGCTCTGCATCCGACAGGTTGAGGCGGAAGGCGAGCTCGGAGAGCAAGCGGCCCTTCACCACATGGGCGGCGGTGAGCACATGGCGGGGACCGATGAGGGCGCCCGTGTAGTGGCCCTTGCCGGAGAGCACCGCCCCCACGCCGGCCCAGGGCGAGTCGGGGGTGTTGGCGTCCACCCCCGCGCCCCCCACTACGGCCTGAGCGACAGGGGTGGCCATGGCCAGCAAGAGCAGACAGAGGAGACGCGCCGCGATCCGTTGCATGCAGGCGACTATAGCCGATGCGGCTTAAGGAGGGGCTGCGGCCTTGTCATCGTGCGGTCACGCCATGGCGGAATGATACCGCGATTGCATCGTCAGGGAGCAGGATATGGAACCCCAGCAGGAAGAACAGGACGAGCAGTTCGAATGCGGCGAGGACTTGGACGACGTGGACGACCTGGTCGCGCCGGACGACTTCTACGACGACCTGGCCCACCTCTATCTGGTCAGCGGCGAGGTCTGGCCGGAGGGCCTGGCTCTCGATCACCTGCCTCGCCTGGAGCAGGCGCTGCGCATCGGCGACTTCTTCGAGGATCTCGGTTCGGACCTGGAGAAATGAGCCCGGATTGTCCATTAGGCTGTAGGTCGGCCTTCAGGCCGACAAGTCGGGCTGAAGCCCGACCTTGTATTGTGAAAGCATGCTTGCCAGTCGACCGAAGTCATTGTGTGGGGCGCCAGGCCTGGGAGGCGTAGCCCGACAGGCCTCGCGCCCCACACGCGGCCGAAATCGGCTGGGGCATACCTGGGGGACGCCCCAGGTTCGAGCGACGGGATGCCGTGCCCGCCCTTGGGTGTCGCGCCCGCGACGTAGATACCTGCAGCCGTCGCTCACCCTCGCGTATAGATCGGACAGTATCCTTGCAGCAGGACGGGTATAGGACCTCGTGAGCGAAAAGGCTCATAGATATGTCGAGTAATCGTCACGGCGTGGAAATCATGACGGCGTACGCTGTTCGCGTGGTGCAGACCTGATCTTGGTTACTGCAGAGGCTACCCAAGTGCGGATCACCACACCCCGAAAATAGTCCAAGGAGCAATTATCATGCAAGTGAAAAGACTGACCGCGGTACTGGCCGCTGCCGGCGCCTTGACCCTGAGCCAGGGTCTGCCCGTCGCCGAGGCCGCCCCGGCTAAGAATGTGATTCTGTTCATCAGCGACGGAGCTAGCTGGGGCACCTGGGACATGGCCAGCTACTGGGAATATGGCCAGAAGGGTATGCAACCCTATGACAGCTTCCCGGTGAAGCTGGGCATGACCACCTACCCCCTCAACACCGCCGCCACTCCCACCTTCAACGACACCCCCATGGTGTCCTATGACCCGGCCAAGGCATGGGATATAACCCCCATCTCCGGCAGCAACTATTTTGCCGGCTATGACTACATCAAGAAGAACTACACGGACTCGGCCGCCGCCGGCACCGCCCTCGCCACCGGCCAGAAGACCTACAACAACGCCATCAACTGGAGCAACCAGGGCAGGCCCCTGCGCTACGTCACCCAGGATGCCAAGGCCTTGGGCAAGGCCACTGGCGTCATCTCCAGTGTGCCCTTCACGCATGCCACGCCAGCGGTGTTCGGGGCCCAGAACATCAGTCGTAACAACTACGGCGCCATCAGCGAGATGATGATCAACAATCCGGACCTGGATCTCATCATGGGGGCCGGCCACCCATGGTATGACAACAACAATCAGCCCCGCGCAATGCCCAGCTACAACTATATGTCGGCCACGGCCTGGCACACCCTCAACAGTGCCTCCAGCCCGCGTGCGTTCTACCAGATTAAGGCCGATTTCGAGGCCCTGGCCAGTGGCACGCTGCGGATCACCGGCCCGGCGATCTTCATTCCCCAAGTGAACGCCACCTTGCAATACAACCGCACCGGGGTGCATGGCACCGATCCCAACAATCCCAGCGGCGTCGCTTTCAACCCCAATGTGCCCAGCCTGAAGATGATGACCGAGGGCGCGCTCAACTATCTGAGCCAGGATCCGGACGGCTTCTTCGTCATGATCGAGGGTGGGGCCGTGGACTGGGCCGCGCACGCCAACGACACCGCCCGCATCATCGAGGAGCAGATGGACTTCAACGCCTCGATCAAGGCGGCGGTGCAGTGGGTCGAGACCCACAGCAGCTGGGACGAGACCCTGATGATCGTGCTCACCGACCACGGCAACGGCATGCCCATGGGGCCGAACTCGCATCTCAATGCGTTCGAGCCCATCGAGAACCGAGGACAGGGTGTGCTGCCAGGTGTGCGTTGGCACTATGGCACGCATACCAACGAGAACACCCTGTTCTTCGCCAAGGGTGCTGGCGCCGAGCTGTTCTATGACCGCGTTCGCGGTATGGATCCCGGCCTGCGTGACATCCTGGGCTTCAATGACGGCCGCTACATCGACAACACCGACGTCTATTTCGCCATGAATGCCGCCATGGTGCCGGAGCCCGAGACGTACGCCATGATGCTGGCCGGTTTGGGTCTGCTGGCCTTCGCCGTGCGTCGGCGCAAGCAGGTCTGACCGGTCACGTAGCCATCATACGGCCGCCCGCGGGCGGCCGCTTTTTGTGTGTCCTGTCGGTTGGGGACAGTAAAGAAAGGCCGCCTTACAGGCGGCCCTGCTCGTCGATTTCCATGGGCCCGCTCGGGCGGGCCGCCCAGCCCACCAGACCCAGCCCCGCCAGCAGCATCATCCAGGTGCCGGGTTCGGGGATCGGGCTCAGGTTGAGCCGCAGCAGCAGCGGGTCGTGATCGCTCAGGCGCAGCGGGTCACCGACGGCGAATTCGCTGTTGAGGTGCAGGATCTGATATTCGGCCACATCCCTCAAGTTCAGGCTCACCAGGATGTGGTCCAGGGCCTGGCTGTTGCCGTCGTGGACATAGCTGTAGCGCTCGCCTTCCGGCAGGGTGTCGGTCAGATTGTGCAGGCCGGCGGCCGTCAGGATGCCCAGCGGGTTGGAAAACTGGAAGTCGTTGAGGTCACCCAGCAGCACCACCCGCACATCCGGGTTGCCATTGCGCAGGGCCTCGACGAATGCAGCCAGGACCGACGCCTGGGCATTGCGTTGGGCCTCGGTGTGCAGGGTGGGCGCCTGGAAGCGGCCGAACAGGGGCTGGTCACCGACCTTCGATTTGAGGTGGTTGTTGATGATGACCACCTCCTCGCCGTCGAAGGTGAAGGTGGCCGCCAGGGGCTTGCGGCTGGCGGTCCAGGCGGGGTCGGTGGGATAGACCCGGACCGCCTCGATGAACGATACCCGTGCCGGGTCGTAGAGATAGCCCATCCGGATGTTGGCGCCCGGTGCGCCGCCGTCGGCGTTGTTGGCCGGGTCGATGCTCACGTACTGGTAGGTGGGACCGCCGGCGGCGGCGATGGCGGCGATCAGCCGACCGAAGGTCTGATCCGCGGCCACCGTGCCGTCATCGACGGTGCCGTTGTTGTCCTGGATCTCCTGCAGGGCGACGATATCGGGGGCGCGCAGGTGGTGCACGATCTGCACGGCCAGGCCGTCGAACTTGGACTGGGGGCCGTTGCCGGCGAGGTTTTCCACGTTGTAGGAGGCGATGGACAGTTGCCCGGGCCGGGCCGGCGCTGCTGTCGGGCGTGTGAGCCCCATGCCGGTCAGCGTCGGGCTCTGCGTGACTAGGAGCTTGAAATTGCCGAAGCTGTAGTCCAGCACACCGGTGGTCTGGCCCAGACGGTCACCCACGTTCGCGAGCGGCATCGCCGCCGCGCCGATGAGCGCGTCGTCCAGGATCACCCGACCGCCGTTGAAGCCGCCGGGTGTCAGCACCACCCCGCCGCGCGCGGTGGCCAGTCCGTGACCGGCGCCCAGGTCGGGCAGCAGCGCGATCTCCTTGTAGGCGTTGGTCGGGCCGACGACGACGGGATTGGCGACCGTCACCCGCATGCCTTCCAGGCTCTCGTAGAAATCGAGGGCATGGGCGGCAGGGTTGAAGGCGTAGCCGGGCGACTCCACGCTGCCGCCGAAGTCGTAGCTGATGACGGCGGGCGGGAGGCGTCCGCCGCTGCCGATGACCACGGGCGCCGGGAGCGCTGCGGTGCCCAGCTTGGACCAGCTGCCGCTGCCGAAGGCGCTGTTGATCTGGGTGATGCTGAGGTTGTTGTAGGCGCTGTTGTCCGGCAGGCAGTTGTTGCACCCGGGCCGGAACTCGTCGATGCGACCGCTCACCGTGACCAGGTCACCCACCACCGGGCGGTTGCGGCTGCCGCGATAGACGAAGATGGCGTCCGAGGTCCGGTCGTCGCCGTCGCCCGTGAGGTCCTGCAGCCAGAAGCCGTTACCAGAGACCGCGGTGACCACACCCTGCACGCCTGTGACGATCTGTCCCACAAGTGCGGAGGTGTGTCCCGTGCCCTGGATCTGCATGATGCTGATGGCCTGGGCGGCGGGTGCGTGGATGAACAGGGCGGCGATCAGTACAGGCAGCATGGCGGGACGCATGGGGCTCACTCCTCGTCAATCGGGTGCGGGCAGGCTATCGGCGTCTTGTTACAGCTGCGCGCACGCCGGACCTGAGTCGGCATGAGTCGCGGCGAGGGAACCGTGCCGGCCGCCGTCGACGAACAGGGGCGCCCGCGGCGCCCCTTGTTCGGTTGGATGAGGACGGATCGTCAAGCCTGCCGGCGGCGGGCCACCACCCCCAGCAGCCCGAGGCCGGCGAGGAGCATGGCCCAGGTGCCGGGCTCGGGCACGGGGGCCAGGCTGCGCGGGTCGTAGGCCAGGTTGTCCACCGTCAGGCCCATGGGGCCGGCGATGTGCTGCCAGGGCACGTATTTGAAATTGGTGCCGCCCTCGGGGTCGTTCTCGCCGTCCTGGGTGACGAACAGGCCGAAGGGGTAGCCGGGCAGGGCCAGCCCCAGCACGTCGGCGCCGTCCGAGTGTTGCACGGCATCGATCGCGCCCTGGGCCCCGACCTCGAAGGAGCCGAGGTAGGCGAGGCTCTGACGGTCGAACACGGCGAAGGTGTTGTCGCCCTGGCTGGAGGCGAGCAGATAGCCGCTGCCATTGCGCCCGTAATAGAGCGTCAGGCCCTCGATGTCCTGGGTGAGCGGGCTCGTCGCGTCGTAATCGGTGGACAGCACGAAGGGCGCGGCATCGGCCAGGCCGGTCTTGAGATCGATGCGCCAGATGCCCACGTCCTCCTGGCCGGCATAGAGGACGCCGGTCTGCTGGTCCACCACCATGCCCTCGAACTGCTTGCCGGCCAGGCTGTGGGTCGTGCCACCCACCACCATGGAGTCAAAAATCCAGTCCCGTACCCATTGGGTGTCGACGCTGCCGTCGGGCAGGGCGACGAGTTCGAACTGGGCCAGACGCGGCTGGCTGCGCTGCGTGGCCAGCACGTACATGCGGTCGGCCTGCATATCGCGGTACAGGGCCAGGCCGTAGGCGGTGTTCTGCTGGCTGACCGGGTTAAAACTGCCGTCCGGCTTGTCCACGAAGGCCCGGGTGGGGTTGGCTGTGCTGATGTAGGTCAGCGGGTTAAGGCTGGCATTGGGGTCGATCTTCCAGACCCGGAACACATCCTGACCGCGGTCGCTGCCCACCGCGATGTCCACCCGGCTGCCATCGTACAGGCGGAAGCCGTACTGCACGTCCACGTTGTTGATGCGGCTGGTGCCGGACGTGACGGTGAAGGGCGACAGCACCTGGACCTGGCCGGCGGCGAGGTCATAGACGCGCGCACCGCCGTTCTTGACGGCGGCGATCACCAGGCTGCGGGACGCATCCGTGGGGTGCAGCCAGATGGCCGGATCGTCGGCGTCGCCGGGACTGGCGATGTTGGGGGTTTCGCGGTCGGCCTGCACGGTGACCAGGGCCTGGGCGGGGAGGGTAAAGGCGAGCGCCAGGGCGGCGGCCAGGATGTTCAGTTTCAGATTCATAGGGTCCTCACGAGGGAGTTGGCAGAAAGGGCCCGGGGACGCCTGCCCCCGGGCGGTTTGGACTTCAGGCGGCGGCCGCCTGGGAGGACGCCGGTGTCCGCCGGCGCGCCATCAGGCCCACCAGCCCGAGGCCGGCGAGCAGCATGGCCCAGGTGCCCGGCTCGGGCACGGGCGCGGTGTAGGCGGCCATCACCGGGTCGCCCAGGGAGGTCTTGTAGGCGTGCAGCACGCCGGGCAGCAGCGACCAGCCCGCGTCGGCGCAGTTCTCGCCGAGAGCGCACTGCCGGCGCTCGTTGGTGGTGAAGTTGAAGTACACGTCGAACTGGGTGCCGCTGCTGTTCTGGGTGACGCTGTAGTCGTTGTCGGTGCCGGCCAAGATCAGGTAACTGCCGTCCGCCAAGCGCGGGCCGATGGCCAGCCCCTCCCACTTCTCCGGCGAGACGTTGCCCAGGGCGGCCAGGGTCACCGCATCCAGGTCGATCCAGGGCGTGGCGGCCTTGCCGACCGCGGTGAAGCTTGCACCGGGGGCGTCGAGGTCGATGCCGGTGACATCCGTCGCGCCGGCGAGGTCGATGAGGTAGACCCGTTTGTCGGCATCGGCATAGGTGGAATCGACCCCGAGGCCGCGGTTGTTGCGCTCCAGCACCAGGAACTGGTGGTCGTTGACGGCCAGCAGGGCGGAGATGCCGGGGTTGTTGCCGCTGATGTCGAAGCGGTAGGCGTACTGGGCCACGGCCGCGCCGCTATCGGTGTCGAACTTCACGATGCGGGTGTAGGGGGCGTTGAGTTCATCGCGCATCTGGCTTTGCAGCATGGCATAGGCATGGCGGCCATCCGGGCTGATGGCCAGACCCTCGTAGCCGCGGTTGCTCGATTTGCCGGCGGTGTTGCCGGCGTTGCTGGCGTAGTTGGGGACATTGCCGGCGTTGCGCGGGATGACGTTGGACGGGTTGGTGTAGGCGCGCACGAACTGGCCGTCGCGGTCGAACTCGTACAGGGATGGACCGTATTCGTCCGAGACCAGGAAGCGGCCGTTCAGGGGGTTGACCACGAAGCCCTCGGGGTCGAAGGCCCTGCCCAGCACGTTGGTGGGATTGGGCGCGAGGCCATTGAAGGCGATCGTGCCCTGCATGAACTTGATGGTCTGCACGACCTGGAAGTTGGCGATGGCGCCGGTGTTCGGGTCCACATCCAGGGTGAAGCGCTGCACCCGCGTCTCATAGGAAATGGTGCCGCCGCCGGGGCCGCGGTCCGACAGGCCCCACCATTGGTTGCGGTGGGGGTCGTAGTAGAGGTCGGAGAAAAAGCCCAGGCGGCCGTCGTTGACGCTGTTGCCGTAGAGGTCGCCGGTGTCGCCGGGGATGAGCAGGGCGTTGACGAAGGCGGGGCCGCTCGCCTGGGCGGCGGTGGACAGGGCGAGGAGCAGGGGGGTGAGCAGGCGCATGGTCGGGTCTCCGGTGTTTGAGCGAGCTGACACGCTAGCCAGGGATTGTGTCAGTTTGATGTCAACCCCTGAGCCTGTGCGGGGCGGCTTCATCGACGTGTAATATTAGAAAAGTCTAATGTTTTTGCAGGCCTGATCGTCTCCGGGTCTGTATGGCCGGACAGTCTTGCACTGTTCGCACCCTATCCATTTGTCTTCGAGAGGAGTGTCATGCATAAACGTTTCACCGCTGCCGCGCTCGGCAGCCTGTTGATGTTCGCCCCCTGGGCCGGCGTCCAGGCCTCCACGCCGCTCACCCTCGGTGAGCAGTTCACCCTGCGCAGTTACACCGGTCAGGCCATGGGCCTGGCGCTCACCGACGTCATCAAGGCCAAGTCCGTCGGCATCGCCACCAATGCGAGCAGCATCTGCGCCAGCCTCACCGGCGCCATGGGGGGGCAGATCGTCGCCAAGGGCAAGGGCGGCCTGGGGGTCGCCAGCCTCAACTCGGCCGAGGACGCCGCGCGCGCCTACGCCGCGGTCAAGGATCAGGAGGCGATCGCCCTGATCTTCGGCGGCCAGACGCCGGCGGAGGAGAATTACGCCCTGGTCAGGGCCATGCTCAAGGAGCTGGCGCAGAACGACTACCAGGGCGCCGTGCTGCTGCACGTGCGGGTGTGGCTGCCCAAGATGGCGCAGCGCGCCGCCAGCGAGGATGCCCAGATCGCCCAATATCTGGCGGCCAAGAAGAATCTCTACACCGTGACGGTGGATGCCCAGAAGGGCCGCGCTCTGGTGCACCAGGTGAGCGTGAGCGCCGACGCGCAGCGCTCGGTGCGGGTGCTGCATGAGGTGGCGATGAACGACAGCTGGCTGGAACTGTTCAAGCGCTCGATTTAATAACCCTGCAGCAGGTTCGGTTCCGGGGGCGTGTCATGCGCCCCCGGTTTTTTTACCGCCGGCCGCGCAGTTCCATCAGCGACCGCGCCTGGCGCGCGCCATCAGACCCAGCACACCGAGACCGGCCAGCAGCATGGCCCAGCTGCCGGGTTCGGGCACGGGCTGTGCCAGTCGCACCAGGATGAACTCGTTGTTGTCGGCCACCCCGGCCATGCGCCCGGCGCTGAAGGGATAGTTGTTGTCGTTGACCAGGATCAGCGTGTGCGCATCGAGCGGCAGCACCGCCTCGATGGTGACGAAGGGGTAGGTGAAGGTGGTGCTGCCATCCCCGTTCAGGTCATCGGGGTCGGCGATGTTCATCAGATCCAGCACCTCGCGCTTGGCCACGAAGCCGTCGGCGTCGCGGTCCTGCAGGTCGATGAGGAAGACCTTCTTGAACAGGGCGCTCGCCCCCTGGCCGCCGTCCCGCTCGATGACCAGGAAGCGCCGGTCGTCGATGGCCGTCAGCTCGCCGATGGCCGCCCCCTGCGGCTCCAGGCGGTAGAAGGCCTGGAAGCCGGTGTAGTCCTCGGCGTCGACGTCGAACTCGTAGATGCGCAGACTGCGCGCCGGGTCGCCGGTCACCGTGCCCTCGAGCATGGGATAGAGCCGGTTGCCGGCGGGGTTGATGGCCATGCCCTCGAAGCCGCGCGAGGTGGGCAGGTTGGGGGTGGCGCCGCCCAAGTAGGGGTTCTGCGGCGCGCGCACGCCCGGCGTCGCGATCTCGGCGCGCAGCACCTTGCCGCTGGCGTCGGTCTTGATCAGGAAGGGGCCGAACTCGTCGCCGAACCACAGATTGCCGTTGTGGTCCCGACGCACCGACTCGATGTCCAGGTCATAGCCGGTGAGCAGCCGCCCGGCCTTGATGGCCGGATCGACCGGGACGGTGCCGGCACCGTTGGGGTAGAAGTCGAGGTCGGCGGTGAGGGTGTAGCCCAGCTTGTGGTCCGGGTCGCGCAGGCTGATGTGGCCGGCGGCGGCGAAGGCCGTCAGGTCGCTGCCGGTCTGGAAGTCCACCGGCACCACCATGCGGCTGCTCCAGTCCGGCCGGACGGCATAGACGCGCAACAGGGTGTCGGCGGAGTTGGTCTTGGCGCCGAAGCCGTTGTCGGTCATGACGTAGAAACTGCCGGGCACGGGCCCGGACAGAATGGCCGAGAAGCCCTGCACCGGCTGGCCGGCGTAGGGCGGCACATGGCCGCCGTTGAAGGGGCCGCTGCCGATGAACTGGCCCGAGACCGGGCCGGGGCTGAAGCTGGCGGCGGGCAGGCTGGCCCAGCCGATCAGGGTGCCCTGGGCGAGGGCGCCCTGGGCCAGGGTGAAGAGTACGGCACCCAGCAGGGGTTTGATCCGAGGCATGTCGATCTCCTATCGAGTGAGTGTGGGGAGGGCGTCAGCGCGCCTGCAGGCGGCGGCGCAGCTTGAATCCGAGCAGGCCCAGACCCGCGAGCAGCATGGCCCAGGTCTCGGGTTCCGGCACGGCGGCCAGAGCCGCCACGCCCGTGTCCGGGAAGTCGGTGAACACCCCGTCCACGCCCAGGGCGAAGTAATAGGCCATCTCGGCCTGGGGGTCGGGGAAGCCGTAGCCGCTGGCATCGTTGCGGAAGGTCCAGGTATGCACCAGCAGCCCGGCGGCATGCGCCGCCTCGAGCACGCCGGTGGAGCCGTCCACGCGCCGGTCGCGGAGGGTGAGCACGCCGTCGCCGTCGCGGTCCACGCCATCGGCCACCGTCTTCACCAGATAGGGCTTCCAGGGGCCCACACCGTCGGCATAGGTGGCGATCTCGGCCAGGCCCGCCGGGGTGAGCAGGTCGGCGAAGCTGCGCGGATCGCCGGCCACGACGAAGTCATAGGGCTGGGCGTAGGGCGGCACCAGGCTCATGGAGCCGTCGGGGTTGACGTCGTCGGCATCAATGAGTTGCACCAGCCGGATCTGGGTGCGGCTGCGCAGGTATTTCAGATTGGCCACCTCGAAGGACTGGATGAACACCGGGGCGTTGCGGTCGTTGCCGTACTCGGCGTGCAGGATCTGCAGCAGGCGGTCCTCGAAATGCGTGGCCGGCAGGCCCAGCGACTGCGCCACCTGCGCGGTGTAGGTGGAGTGCTTGAGCTCCGGGTAGATGCCCACGCCGTGCTGCTTGGCCAGGGCGATCACTTCCTCCAGGGTCGGGATCTCGTACAGTCCGTTGTGGCTCTGGTCGCGGTTGGCGCGCGGCTGCACGGCGCGAAGCTGCTTGATCTCGGCCAGGGTGAAGGTGTCGGCGAAGTAACCGGTGACGGGCACGCCGTCGAGCATGCGCGTGACCTTGCGCGCGGCGTCGAACTTGCTCGCCACATCGGTGGTGGTGTCCAGCATGGGCTCATGCCGGGCGATGAGGTGACCGTCGCGGGTCATCACTAGGTCGGGCTCGATGAAGTGCGCACCCTGCTGGATGGCCAGGGCATAGGCCTGCAGGGTGTGCTCCGGCAGATAGCCGGAGGCACCGCGGTGGCCGATGACGATGGGAGACTGACCGTTGAGGGTGTTCCAGGCCCAGGCATCCTGGGCAGCGGGGCTGAGGCTGAGGGCCAGGACGGCCAGGGCAAGGGGTTTGAGGGGCATGGCGAACTCCTGTCTGGGTGGTTGGTTGTGGGTGCGTGGCGTAGTCACGCATGGCGGAAGTTAGGTGTCGAAGGTGACGGGAATTCGACGGGCAGGGATGATCCCTCTAGTCCACTACCCAAAAAGAAAGGCCGCCCATGGCGGCCTTCGGGATTGCAGCCGTGCGCTCAGGCCGACCGGCGGCGCGCCATCCAGCCCACCAGCCCCAGGCCGGCGAGCATCAGGGCCCAGGTCTCGGGTTCGGGCACGGGCGCGAGGGTGAGCTGGTTGCCGTTCCAGACGGCGGTATAGCCATCCAGGCCCGGGCCGAAGCGGTATTGCACCCCCTCCAGCCCCGTCACGCCGCCCGCCGCCTGCAGGAAGCGGTAGCTGCTCAGGTCCGCCGGCAGCACGATGTCGTCCAACAGCACGAAGCTCAGGGTGGCCTGGCCGAGGTCGGCCAGGCCGTCCACCAGGATGCGGTCGTACAACTCCGGGCCGGCGATCTCGAAACGGATCTCGCCAGCGGCGATGAGATCGCCCTCGATCCGCAGCGTGCCTGGGGAGTTGCCCGCGCTGAGCGTGGCAGCCTCGGCCAGATGGAGATCGCCGCCTACTTCGCCGAGGATTTCCATCCAGGCGCCCGGCAACACCGCCACGTCCCCGGCCAGGCGCCCGTTGACCCGCATGCCCCCGGCCTCGACCCGGGTCGCGTCGGCATAGCCGTGCCGGCCGGCGAGATAGAGCACGCCTTCGCCCAGCTTGGTCACGCCGCCGGGGCCGTTGATCAGGCCGTTCAGGCGGATGTCGTGGCCGTTGCTGTCGAAGCGGGCGCCGGCCGTGCCCAGGGCCACGTGGCGGTCGAGCACCAGGTCGTCCAGGGCCACCAGGGTTCCGCCGGCGATGAGCAGGCCGGAGCCGGGACCGCCCAGGTTGGCGTCGCGCTGGATGCGCAGGGTGTTGGAAAAGGCGGTGCCGCCGGTGTGGACGTTGTCGCCAACGAGGGTCAGGGCGCCGGGGCCGAAGCTCAACAGGGTGCCGCTGCCGCGCACCCGGCCGGCGAAGGTCCCGTCCTCCACCTGGTAGAAGGCCAGACCGGCTTCGGTCTCGAAGTCGCCGGGCAGGCTGTCGGTATTGCCCATCAGCACCCCGGCCAGGATGCGCGTGCCGCCGGTGTAATCGTTGCGGCCGCGCAGCCAGATCACCGATCGGTCGGTCTTGACCAGCTCACCGCTGCCGGTGATGTCGCCGGAATAGGCGCTGATGTCATCCAAGGTGCCGACGTCGAACAGCTCCAGGCGGCCGTGGTTCACCACCCGTTCGCTCAGGCTGTGCGGCCGGGCGCGCAGGGTCCCGGCCAGCACGGTGGTGGGGCCGGTATAGGTGTTGACGCCGGTCAGTTCCTGGAAGCTGTGGGCCCCGTCCAGGTTCAGACCACCCTCGCCCCGGATGCCGCCGCTGAACGAGCCCCAGCCGCCGGCCAGGATGAGGGTGTTGGCGCCCAGCCGGACCTCGGCGCCGGCGTCACCGCGCAAAGAACGCAGCTGCCGGTCGCCATCGGCGTGTGCGAGGTCGAGTGTGCCCGCCGCGATCATCACGGCCGTGGCGGGGTCCAGGGCGCCGCGGCCGACGAGCGCCAGCGTGCCCGCTGCGACGGTGACCTCGCCGCGATAGGTGGCGGCGGCGGTGAGGATGAGGCTGCCGTCGCCTTGTTTGGTCAGCGAGTAGCCGTGGCCCTCCAGCGGGGAGCGCAGGGTCAGGTCGTGACCGCCGGTATCCAGGGTCGAGGTGCCGTGGCCGGCGCGCAGGCTGCGGTCGGTCGCCAGATCGGCGAGCAGGATCAGCCGGCCGCCGTCCTGGATCGTCAGCGGCGTGCCCGCGGCGCCCAGGCTGGCGTCGTGGCCGATGGCCAGGTGTCCGCGGCTGATGCGCGTGCCCCGGTGGTTGTTGGTGCCGGTGAGTGTGAGGGTGGACGAGCCGGTCACCACCAGTTCGTTGTCGCCCTCGATCTGGCCGGCGAAGCTGGTGTCGGTGTCGTTGCGCAGGGTCAGTTCGCTGTGCGCAAAGCGCACCCGGCCCTCGCCCGACAGGTTGCGCAGCGCGGTGGAGTGCGTGCCGGCGGTATCCAGCAGGGCGCCGGCGGCCACTTCCACGGATGTGCTGGCTTCGATGCGCCCGCCGGCCAGGGCCAGAGTGCCCTCGAGGATACGCGTTGGCCCGGTGTAGGTCTGCGCGCGGCTCAGGCTCAGCACCCCGGCGCCGGTCTTGTCCAATCCGCCCGTGCCGGAGATGACGTAGTCGTAGCCGCCGTCGACCGCCTGGGCGAAGCTCACCCGCCCCCGGTTGACGATGTCCGTGGCCAGGCTCACGGTGTCGCCCTGCAGCACCCCGGCCTTCACCTCCGGCACGGTGTGCCAGACATTGGCGCCGGTCAGCCAGAGCCTGCCCTCGCCCTCCTTGTACAGGCGCTGCCAGCTGGTGAGGCGGCCGGTGATCTTGAGGTCATGGCCGTCGCTGTCGATCCAGCCGGGGCCACCGACCGGGGGCGCGTCCATCCTCTCGATGAACATCAGGGCCTCTGTGGGGTGATAGTCCGGCGCATAGTCCGGGTGGCCGATGATGAAATCGCGCCCGGTCTCGAAGCTGCCCGTGAGCCGCAGGCGCGCAAAGGCCAGGGTCACGGCTGCGCCGGGTCCGCCCAGGTCGGCGTCGCTGCCGGCAAACAGCAGAGTGGGGGCGTGACCAGGGATCATCAAGTCTTGGATGGGTATGGTATCGCCGGTGCGAATGATGACCGACCCGGAGGAGCCGCAGAACCAGCACCCTCCCGGCGGCAGGATCAGCGGCAGCTCGTTCAGCAGCGGGCGCAGGCCGGCCATGGCGGCGGAGAGCTTTTCGAAGGTTGCGGGGCCG
>Ga0209721_1001321_pt1 | contig 18770 bp, 18 predicted proteins | sample TshhotsprinmetaG_FD_184139 | JGI IMG/M metagenome (GOLD analysis project Ga0209721, IMG submission 184139) | Hot spring microbial communities from South Africa to study Microbial Dark Matter (Phase II) - Tshipise hot spring metaG (SPAdes)... | ecosystem: Environmental > Aquatic > Thermal springs... | reverse complement strand
TGACCTGTTACATAAGCATCTCTATTTGCATCAAGGAACCATTTATATAACGTTTTAGTTGTATTCGGAGCGTCTTTAGTGTTCATTCTTAAATAAAGATAACTTCCTGACTGATTGTAATAAGTGAAAAATACATTTCCTTCAGGTCTTTTTTTACAATCTGTTTGAGAATCACTGTTTAGCAAAATCCAAGAACTAGAATCTGGCCAACTTGTCGCTTCTGTTACTGGTGTTAACGAATTCAGTGGCGAAAATGCCATTGTTAAGATGGTTAATACAGAAATGATTTTGTTTATTTTTTCCATATTTTTTAAATTTTTTAATTTAATTTTTTATCTGACCTTTAGATTTTTGATGTCTCTTAAAAGGGCTGATATTTAAAAGCAAAAGCAATTTAAGGACATCGGCTGACTTTTCTTAAAGGTTATCATTTATAAAAAATTTTGTTAAGTAGGTTTTGGTTTTCCTGCTGTTGACTGTAAATTGCCTGAGGACCTTTAATGTCATCTCGCTCTAAATCTCTTTTTTTTGATTTCGCTATAATCTTTTTTGACTTCGCTATAATCAGAGTAGTTAATCAGAGTAGTTATATATTGTCACCTCAACACAGGGAAATTGTAGGCGGCATTTAGACCTAGGACATGACCTATCTCGTGGCCAGTGGCGTGAGCATAAAAAGCCCAAAACAATGTTATTACAAAATAAAAAGAGGGTTAAACTAAAACCCTCTCTTCTTTTCTAATGTGCAGTTGGTGCCAGCGATGATTTGGAAAAAGTTTTATTAGTTTTATGTCAAAATCTTCCCCTTGTTTTGCCAAGCATTTGCCTACTCGCTCTGCTATGTCTCTGAGAAGTAGCAAGTTGTCGTCTATCATTATAATCTCACTTTCTCTACTTAGAACATCTAAGACAACTCTGGACTTAAAGTAAACTAAAGTTTCGTTTTTTCTTCGCAAAATTATATCATTGTGAGAAAACTCATTCCTAACAAGCCAGTCTTGCAAGAGCTTTTCGTTTCCTTGTAAACAGCCAGAGACAATGATAAATTTGCTCTCTTCACCTATTAGGTTTTGAAACACCAAAAGGAATTGTTTTATTTTCCTGTCGGGCCTCACCCAAGAAGTTAACTTTAAAAAAAACCGAGAAAAGAAAAAAATATCTGCTAATCTTACCCACGCTCGCCGAGTGAGAAAAGCATAAATCCTTCCACCCTTTAGCGTCCCATCAACATCTACTATAAACGTCACTTTTTCCTCCTTTCAAAGATCTTTCAAAGTGTATAATTTTAACGTTCTTTTGTCAAGAAAATTTTTACTAACCAGCCAAACAAACTAAATTTTCCTTCCTGCTCTTTGATAAAATCTCTAATTCTTTTTTGTTCTCTCTCTGTTTCTTGAATTTGATTTTGCAATTGCAATCTGTCTTCTTCATTTTCAACTTGTTCCATCAATCTTTTTAATTGTTCCAATCTATTTCTGGTATGAACTAACTCACTTCTTAGTGCGCCAAGGTTTTTGTAGTCAGTACCAATCAAAAACATTTTAATTTTATTTCTGGTTTCTACGCTTTGGTGTTCTTGCGCTCTTAATTGTCCCCTATTTTTAGGAGGTGTTAAAGTTGGAGTGGTATCAGTAGAATTTCCCTGTTGTAATTTGGCTTGATTTTGTCCTTGCTTTGCTAAAATTCCGCCAGCTAAAGTCAGTGACAAAATAAGTGTGGTTGTTAAAACTAAAACACCTTTTTTCATGTTTTCAAATTTTAAATTGCGACTTTAACTAAAAAAATAAAAGCCACCCTCTAACTTTTTAATTAAATTGGAGAAATTTTTCACTCATCCTTGGGTGGCTAAATTATTTTATTTTTACACCAGAGAATAGTTTTGTCAAGTTAAACCATAAACTGCCGTTTTCAACGGCAGTTTTTGGGGTTTTGGAATTTTTATCTTGTAACCTCTATCTTTTCTGCCAATTCTGCGCCCGGAGCGCTTATAGTAATTCTACCGCTAGTACCATCTTTTGCAATTCTATAGCCAGTGTTGTATTCGGTAGGTGGTGAAGAAAGTGTTCCTTCTTTTGGATCAACCGGTATCTCGGGAAGATAATTAGGAACGAGACAAGGACGAATATTATAATTTCCTGTGCCACTTGCCATTAAAGTTGGTGTCGTAGGAATTTCTCCCGCTGGGCAATTAAAAACTCCCTTATTGTCTGCGATATTCTGACCAACAGCATTCAAAATAGCATTGACGTTTGACCATCTTTGACTATTTCTGGCTTGGGCAAATTGTCGAGCAGGATTAACTGCAATTAAAATAACCGCAGCTAAAATGGCAATAATTCCAATCACTACCAATATCTCAATTAAGGTAAATCCTTTTTTTGTCTTTTTATTTTTCATATTTTCATATTTTTTCATTTGATTTTTACGACCTTTTTATCCTTTTAAAGGATACAATATTATAAATTTTTGTCAATAGATTAAATTTTTGCCACTTCTTTCCAAGAGAGAATATTTAATTCATAATCTAAGCAAGCAATAATGTTGGTAAAGGAAGTTTGACCAATATCTGTTGGATATTTACCTTGAATTTTTACTTTGTAAAAAGAATTGTCTGGGCAACTGGAAATGTTTTTTGTTAAAGAAACAATTGTACATTCTCCCTTTTCGATGGTGATTTTTTCATTGTTGGTAGAATAAGAAGGGTTTTGAGCTAATTTTAAAAGCAAAAACTCAAAACAAGCCTCGGCTAACTGATTGCTTTGCCTTTTATATTCGGCATCTAAAACATTAAATCTTGCAAACAAGGTTGAAAAATTCAAAACTATTCCCACAATGACAATTAAAAATAAGATAATAATGGCAGAAATTATGGCAATGTATCCTTTTTCTTCTTTTTTTGTTTTTTGAAAAATCATTTTATTTTTTAAGAATTTTAGTCATTTCAAAATTGCGAGAAAAATTTTTGCCTTGGTCAGAAAGAGTAGATAAAATTAAATCCACTTTTAATTCGCCTTTTTGGGGCTGGAAAAAAGAAAGAGAAACAACTCTAACTCTTTCTGAATTCAGCTCAAAAAAATTTCCCCCTCCGCTATCAAATAAAATTTTGCCATCATTAAAAGTAGCTCTGGCAACAATTTCGTTATTATTTGCTTTTTTTACTATTAAATTACTGGAATTTTGACCAACGCTTGGTGTTTCAATTTTTACTTCTTTTTCTGAATAATTAAGCGCCCAGTTAATTTTTGCCAAAATAAAATTGCCTTCTTCTTGTAAAATCATTCTGGCTCGGGTTGAAGCGTTTTCTTCCAAAAGATAGTAAACGGCGCTAACAGCTGAGCCAATGACAATAGAAAACAAAGCTAAATAAATTACCACTTCAATTAAAGTAAAAGCAGGGTTTCTTTTTTCTTTAAGGACAAAAATTTTCTTCATTAAACTAAGGTATTGTTACTTGAAAGGAGACAGAACGAGGAGATAGGTCATCGCTGGTGCCGTTGACAGTAATAGTATAAGTGCCAGAAGGAGCATTGTTTTTGGTTCTTAAAGTGATAGTTGAAGAACAATTTGGAGTGCAAGAATTTGGATTAATTTGGGTTTGATTTATATGAAAAGCTTGACTATTTAATCCGCTAACACTTAAAGTAACTGCTCTTGGTGAGCCAGAAACTAAAGAAAGATTAACAGTAACTGTTCCGCTTGAACCTCTATTAATAGTGATATTTCCGTTAGTTGAAAGAGCATAAACAAAAGGGTCATTAACAATTAAATTAAAGGAGGTCTCTTTGGTTCCGGCATTAACAGTAATTGGATAAGTTCCGGTGGGAGTATTGGATGAACTATTAATATTAATTGTAAGATTGGTAGAGCAAGTGGGACTACACCCGTTATTACTAAAACTATGGCCTGCTCCAGCAGGCAAACCATTGACTGAAAGGTAAATTTGTTGAGTTAAACCAGAAAGCAAAGTGAGGGTAATTGTATTGCTTCCTGAAAATCCTTTAATTAAATTAATATTTCCGCTATTTGCAATGTTAAAATCAAAGTTTTGAGGAGTGACGATTAAATTAAAAGTGGTTGTAACTCCGCCGGTTCCTTTGACGGTAATAGGATATGTTCCGGCGGGAGTGTGGGGAAAAGAAGTAGTAATGGTTAATTGAGTTTGACAATTAGGGACGCAAGAAGCGGGATTAAAAGCAAAGTTTGCGCCTGATGGCAATCCTTCAAGAGAAAAAGCAATGTTGCCAAAAAAATTGGCAATAAGATTGGCTGAAATAGTAACCGTTCCTGATTGGCCTTGACTTAAGGAAATGTCTCCGCTATTTGAAAGGGAATAGGAATTTTCTGTTTGAGAACCGACGATGGCAATAATATCTTTTTGATTACCTTGGGGCGAAGAAATGGCAAGGTAAAAATAATCGCCAGAACAATTTAAAAAAGCTCCCCCGCCTGTTGGCGATCCTTGAGAAAATTCAGAAAGGGAAATTGAAGAATAAAATTGAATCGAAGAAGGATCAGAAATATTCCAAACTTGAAATTCTTTATTGGTTAAGAAAAAAGCTAAATTATTTTTTACTGCTAAACCATTAATGCTGTCACCAGAAGTAGGTAAAGGAAGAGAGCCTTTTGATTCCAGGGGTTTAATGGTTGGGTCTGAAATGTCTAAAATAAAAAATTCAGGAATGGCGTCGTTTTGACCGCTCAATTTAGTAGCTGTCCTGCCCAAATAAAGGTCATTATCTTTAATGTATAAACTTTTTCCATTTCCTCCGCTCGCTCCATTATGATAAAAATAACTTACTTTTTGAGGATTATCGGGGTCTTCAATGTTTAATACCGTCAATTGAGTTTCTGTTTCAGGGGTATCGCCTTCAGGATGAGCCAAATAAGCATATTTTCCCCGAACAATAATGTCGTTAATTCCAGCTCCAATTCTATAAGTTCCTCTTAAAATTGGATTAGTAGGACTAGCTATCCCCCCGCCTCCGCCAATGTCAATAATATTGAATTCTCCCCGAGAACTATTTGAAGCCACCTTTGCCAATCCTACATAAACAAAGCCACGATAATAATAAACCACATTTCCAGCCGGCAATTTACCACTGGTATTTTTAGCCTCAATTTTGATATTTTTTGTCATCGTTGGATTAGTGGGATTAGTTGCATCAATCACTTGCACTTGGGCGCAATTATGATTTTCAGAACAATTAGCATTAGCGCCGGCATAGGCATTAGCCACAAAAACATAAATTTTATTTTCATTTTCATAAGGAACAATGGTTAAAGAATTCAAGCCGGTGGTTACTGTTGACGAATTATCAACTCTTCCTAAAAACTCTGGGGGGTAAATTAAGTTTTGAGGTAAATTAAAAATATAAAAAGTAGAAGGGTCGTTTACGGTTGGCTCTTTAGCTGCCACATATAATTTTTGATCAAAAAACTTTAAATCGCTAATTTCAATACCATTAGCATTACTATTTGGAATTATATCTGCTGATTGAAACTCATAATGTTGAATATTTTTCCAATCCCCAATTAAATCTTGGGAACACTCATCATTGCCTTGCAATATCCTCTTATAATTGCTCAAAAGGGTGGTTAATTTAGAATAACGATTGCGACCATCAAAATTCCAACCATTAACATTGCTTGATACTTTTTTTATTAAACCAACTCCGTCCCAGTTTGATACTTCCAGCTGATTGTTTTTATAAATATTAACTTGGGGTAAATTTTTAGAAGTTAGGGAATTAAAATTTGCCTTTCCTTCAATTTTTGCTCTGTCTAAAAAAGACTGAGCGACCAAAAGAGCGCCTAAATCCAGCTGGGTATCCAAAACGTTGGTTTGACTTCCAAATGACAAAAAGACAGCTGAAGAAACAGCAATGGTAATTAAAAATAAGGCAATCAATATTTCGATAGTAATCAGGCCCTTTTTACTTTTGATATATTCTACCTTCATAATTAATAGAAATTATTGCTTCTTTGGTACCATTTTTTTCTCTTAAAATTAAATTATCTCCTGAGATGGTAGTAGTGGCAGAGAGGGGGAAAAACACTACTTCTGTTATTCCACTGTAAACTATATTTGGGTTTTTTTCAAAATCTATTTTTTGAGTAGCTTGATTAAATGAAGGACCTTCAAAAAGAAAAATTTTGTCTTGGCCAAAATAAACGCCGTGAGAATTTTCGTTAATGTTGGCTAAAGCCTTACTCCTCGCTCTTTGTAAAATAGAAATGACCTTATTTTTTTCCTCAGCTAAACCAGAAAGGCGATTGAAATCTATTACTAGAAAAAAGCCAACAGCTAAAATAAAAATTAAAATCGTGATTGAAACTATGACTTCAATTAAAGTAAAACCTTTTTTATTTTGGGGATAGATATTGGGTGACATTGTAAATTGGAATAATAATGGAAATAGCAATAAAAGCCACTAAGAAACCTAAAAAAATCATCAAAAATGGCTCAAGTAATGAAGAAAGGTTTTTAGTCATCTCATCAAAATCTCCCTCATAAAGTTCGGCTAAATAAAAAAGAGAGCGGCTTAATTTTCCTGATTTTTCGCCTGTGGCTATCATTTGGGTCATAATTTCTGGAAAAAGTTTTGGATTTTTTTCTAGTTGAACCTGAATTCTTTGACCTTTGGCAACGCTTTCTTTTAATTTTTCGATTTCTTTTTTGTAAACTAAATTGGTGGTCGATTGAAAAAGAATTTTTGTTGCTTCAACAAGAGGGACGCCGGCTTTAATTAAAATTGAAAAAGTCCGGCAAAAATTTGCCAACTGATAATTTTGAAACACTTTTCCGAAAATTGGCAATTTTAAAACGATGAAATCAACTGCCTTTTTAAAAGAAGACGATTTTTTTATTAAAATTAGAAAAAGAAAAATTAAAACAAAAACTAAAATGAGAAGATATAAACCATAAGCTTTTAGAAAATCACTGGCTAAGATTAAAATTTTTGTCGGCAAAGGTAATTTCATATTCAAACTTTTAAAAATTGGCAGAACTTTTGGGAAAATGAATAAAAGCAAGAGCAAAATTATTCCTAAGGTGGCAAATAAAATTAAAAAAGGATAAATGAGAGAGCTGATGATTTTATTTTTTAATTCTCTTTCTTTTTTTAGTTCTTGAGCCAAAAAACCTAAATTATCTCCTAAAACACCGGCTGTTTCCCCTACTTTAATTACGTTAATAAAAAAAGGACTAAAAGTATAACTAAATTTTTCAAAGCTTTTTGATAAAGTTTGACCGCCATTAACGCTTTTAATAATCTGGTCAAAAACCTCTCTCTTAGCTTTAGAACGAAAGCCCCTAACCATTTTTAAGCTCTCTAAAATGGGAACGCCAGCTTCAATTAGAAAAGAAAGACGTTGAACAATAAAAATTTGTTCTTTGAGAGAAAAACGAGGGGTAAAAATTTTGGTTTTATTCATAAAAAACTCTAATTATTTCTTCAAGGGTAGTTAGGCCTAATTTTGCTTTTTCAATTCCATCTTCAAACATTGACTTCATTCCTTTTTGAACTGCAATGTCTTTAATTTCTTTTGCCGAAACTTTCTTTAAAATTGCTCCTCTAATGTCATCATCTACAACTAAAACTTCTTGAATTCCTAACCTACCATAATAGCCGGTAAAATTACAATTTTGACAACCTTCTCCTTTAAAAAATTTTGTCTCCGGCTCAATTTTATAATTAAAAATTTGGGGTAAAATTTTAAATTTGTTTTCTTCAAGCTTTATTTCTTTTTTACAGCTTGGGCAAATTTTTCTAACTAATCTTTGACCAATAGCTAAGTTTACGGTTGAGGCAACTAAAAATGGTTCTGCGCCCATATCTAAAAATCGAGGCAAAGTAGTGGCGGCATCGTTTGTATGTAAAGTAGATAAAAGCAAATGGCCAGTTAAAGCGGCGTTAACTGCCAAAGAGGTTGTTTCGGTATCTCTAATCTCTCCAACCATAATGACATCGGGGTCTTGCCTTAAAAAAGCTCTTAAACCTCGAGCGAAGGTTAAGCCGGTGAGAGAATTAACTTGAACCTGGCTTACACCTTTTATTGCATATTCAATTGGGTCTTCAATGGTAATAATTGAAAGCTCTTTGTTTTCTCTTAATTTTTTAATCATTGTGTATAAAGTTGTTGTTTTACCAGAACCAGTAGGACCGGTAGCTAAAATCATTCCAAAAGGTTTTCTTAAGGCATGAAGAATTTTTTCCAGATTTTCTTTGCTAAAACCCAGTTTTTCCAAAGTAAATTCTTCCGATTGGTCAACTAATAATCTTAAAACAGCGTTTTCGCCATAATAAGTCGGAACAATAGAAACTCTAATATCAATTAAAATGTTATCGGGTGTTTTAAAACGAAATCTACCATCTTGGGCGCTATAGTGTTCGTCGGTTCTTAATTCAGAAAGAATTTTAATTCGGGAAATAATTTCACCGGAAATTCTCAAGGGAAATTTAAAAATATCTTGCATTGCTCCATCAATCCGATATTGAATTTCTAAATTTTCAGCTGTCGGATTAATATGAATATCAGAAGCTCGAGAAAAAAAAGCGTGCAAAATTAACCAATCAATCAAATCAATAATTGAAATATCAAAATCTTTTCCAATTTCCTCTTTAATTTTCTTTTCGTAATTTAGCTTTTGAGACATAAATAAACTAATCTTAATCTAACAATATTTTTAATTTTTGTCAAAGGTTTAATGAAAAAAGTGATTTTTTCGCCCATAACTACCAAAAAAATATAAGAAAGATTTCTATTATCCTCTTTTTGTCTAAACTAAGTAAGTTCGCTTTCTTTTAGTTAAAATAAAGAAAAAGAGTAACAGCTTGGGTTTTCCAAGTTTCAGGAAAGAGAAATAAATCAAAAAGGCTCGACGTGTCCGTCGAGCCGGAAAATTATGATGAGAAATGAAAGGTGTTTTATTTAACGACATTAGATAATGAAATACCACGGAAGCCCTGTTCTCGGCTAAAGCGAACGATTGTTTCGAAATCTTGAGAAGACCAGTTGTGGTCTCCGCTTTCATCGATTCGGTGAAAGAGCAAAATCAACCATTTTTTATTCTCTTTTGCCAACAAGATCCATTGCTGGATTTCTTCCACCGTTGTTTTAGCTTCAACTGAAACTGCTTGGAGGCGATAACGATCCTCGGGATTGGAAAGTGGAATGTCGTTAAGACCATCGGGCCAAGATATCCTTTGGCATAAATAATGTTTTGCTACAGCTTCAATGGTGGTTTGATTGTATTCTCCGCCAGGTGGAGCAAAGCTTACAACAGTTAAACCAAGACCCTCTAAGTGACGCTTTGAAACCCAAAGCTCAAATTCAAGTTCTGAAGGCGAAAGTTCGGTCAAATAACGATGACTGACAGTATGTGAACCAATTTCCCATCCTCTCTTTGCTAAATTCAACAATTGTTCTAAGGTCATATATCCTGATTGACCTATTGCCGAAGTGATGACGAAGACTGTGCCAACATATCCGTATCTCTCTAAAATCGGTAGTGCCTTCTCATAGACTGAAGCATAACCATCGTCAAAACTGAAAGTAATTATGGATTGGGGTAAAGCTTTTTCTGGCAAGTTTCTCAAATATGGCATAGCCAACAAAAGCCCAACTGCTACTGGTACTACCAAAAAAGGCAACCTCAAAATCAAATGCAAAATCGAACACGAAAACAATCCTCTCGGTCCGTACATCATCGATCACCTCCCTTTAGTGTCCCTTTACCCAGGTTTGGAGCTTTCTACCTAACAACCATTCTTGAATCAAAGCGTTCAAAAAAAGCAGGGAATCTAACGGTGCTATAATCCAGTAGTAAGGAAAGCTTACAAGCGCCAGCTTTAAATACTTATACCGAATACCCATTATGACAACGACAGAAAAGACAATAATTATTTCAAGAAACAAACCAAAAAAGAAAAGGAAAAAGTAAGGGTGCGACTGATATAATCGTGAAGCCAGATACCAGAGTAACCAGCCCCACAAAAGAGGATTAATGATGCCAGAAAGGAGATACCAGCTGACAAAAAAAGCCAGCCGGATATTTTTCAAAAGTCCTAAACGAGAAATTGCTATACACTGAAGGAAACCTCTGTTCCAGCGCATCATCTGCCCTTTGTATTGTTTCCAGTTACTTGGATCTTTGGGATAACAAACTGCTTTAGGACAAAACTTAGTTTTTTTGCCTTCTAAATGGCCCCGCCAAGTCAGGACCATATCTTCAACAATCGTCCCTTCAGGAAACCCACCCATTGCTTTTAACATCTTGGTGTTGTAGGCGGAAAAGCAACCAGAAGAGACCAGGGGAACTCGCCAGTATGCCTGGGCTGCTTTGTTAAGACCAATGTAGTAAAGATACTGTACTAAACGCGCCTTTTCCCAAAAGCTTTTTATTCTTTTGGGAATAACGAAGCCACAAGCAGAAAGAGTTTTTCCATCAGCAAGGTGAGGTATTACTATTTCTATCGCCTTTGGGTCAAGAGTAGTATCGGCATCAACTGTCACTACTACATCAGTATTAACATGTTGAAGGGCAAAATTCTGGGCTTTTGCCTTAGTGCCAGTATTGCGGGGAGTTCTGATTACAGTAGCGCCTAAAGATTGGGCAACCTCACCGGTTTTGTCTCCTGAACAATCGTCAACCACGATAAGAGAATCGATGGGATAGGTTTGCGCTTGAATGCTTTTTATGGTGTCGGCGATGGATTTTTCTTCGTCATAAGCAGGAACTATCACTGTTACTTTTGGTCTATAAGCGACATCAACCCTCTCTTTGCCTCTTATTCCTAAAAAGAAAAGAAACAAAGAACCCATTTTCTTTATCGCCCTTCCCATTTCCGTCCTCCTTTATTTCCTCTATGGGTATAAAACAGTCCCTCTAATTTCTCAAGGTGCTAAGGCGATATTATCAAATTTTCGCCATTTATGTCAATGTTTTCCTCTTTGTCATGTCTTGTCCTATTTAGTATTTCTGATAATTCTTTGGCATTTTCAATGGCAAAACCATAAGCATCGTTATTGAAGTAGCAATAGACATTTAAATTTTGCTTTAACCATTTTTTAACCTTTTGAGCTAAGGAGCTTAGTTCCTTTTTGGTGTATTTTGAGGCAAACAAAACCTTTGAACCGTGCATTCTGATGTAGACAAAGTCAGCAGTAACCACTTCGGCTTTGGGATATCTTGGCGAATCAGCAATCACCCAGGCAACATTGTATTTTTTCAAAAGGGAATAAACCTTCTCTTTACACCACCCCCTATCTCTCAACTCCACCGCCTGGTGGAAGGTTGTCTTCTGTTGGGAGGTTTTTAGGAAGGTTTCTAATCTGTTAATGCTAGATGGGGAGGCTTTGAAAGAAGGAGGAAATTGAAATAAGATTGGACCTAGTTTTTCTTTTAAATGTAAAGCATTATTAATGAATTCTTGCCAGGTCTTCTCTATTCCTTCAAGTCGTTTAATATGGGTGATAAATCTACTGGCTTTGACGGCAAAAATAAAGTCTTTTGGCGTTTGATTGTACCAATTTTGATAAGTGCTTGGCCGAGGCAAATGATAAAAAGAGTAATTGATTTCGGCAGTTTTAAAATGGCTTGAATAATGTTTTAATTTCTCTTTTGAGGGCAAATCTTCGGGATAAAAAATTCCTTCCCAGTGGCTATAAATCCAACCGGAAGTGCCAATAAAAACTTTTGCCATTTAGTAGAATTTTTTACTCAATTCTTCTAAAAATCCTAAAATTATAGGGTCGTCGCATTTTTCGAAAGCCCACTCCCAGAGAGGATTAACAGAAACTTTGTATTTTTTTTGATATAAAAGTCCCTGAAATAAAACTGCCAAAACATTAATCTGGTTTAAAAAAAGAGCTTCGGGACTGCGAATTGTTCTATATTCATCCCAAAGCCCAATGATTTCTTTTTTTAAATTTATTTCCAAGCCCGAGGTAAGTTTTAGTATAGCCATTTTTTCTTTTTTATATTCCCTAAGAAATCTTTTGGCTTTTTCGTCTTCGGGCAATCTTGGCCATTTTTGGAGAAGCGTTTTTCTCTCTCTTTTATCTTGAGGCACTTTTTCAAAATAGGGAATTGTATCGCCAATTTCTGCCGCCGAAATTTCATGACAGAGAGCCATTTTTAAAATTTTAGCCTGATTAAGTTGATGTTTTTCTTTTCCCAAAAGCCAACCGAGCAAAGCTACAGTAAATATATGTTCGGCAACTGTCTCTGGATTTTTTATTCCTAAAATGGTCCAATATGCTCTTGGTGTTCTCTTTAATTTTCCTATTTTCAAAATAAAATCTAAAATTTTTTCTAGTTCTTTTTCCTGTTTGGTTTCTTTAAATAATCTTCGTTTATAAAATTTCTTTTGAATCACTCTTAAAAAGTCCAAAAGCAGAGGGTCATAAACTTTTTCTTCGGCAATTTCCCACCAACCGCTACCGCTACCTTCTATCCCCAAGTATTCCAGAGATTGAATAAGATTTTCTACCCAATCAATCTGTTTGGTAAATTTTCCCTCTCGAGAAAGTCCTTTTTCATAATCCAGCCAACGAAGAAAAATTGTGTTTTTAAGTCCTTTCTCTAACGACCCAACTAATTTCAAAAGGGATTTTTTCTCATTTTCAAATTTAAGTCTAGACATCTTTTCTTTCTCCCGACCAAAAAGCCTAATCCCCTTCATTAGAATTTCTCTATCTTTCTTTTTTCTTATATCTAAGTTTTGGTAATAAAAAAGAGGGGTAATGTCCCCGGCATAAACTTCGCATAAATCGTGAGAAATGGCATTTTGGATGGCTAATTTTAAATTCAAACCTTTTTTCTGGCCCAAGAGAAAAGTTAAAAAGCTGACCCGAAAAATATGTTCAGCAATTGTTTCAGGATTTTTTATCCTCCAAATAATCCAACCAGTTCTGATGGTCTCTTTTAATTTATTAATTTCAATTAAAAATTTAAGAATGTTTTCCATCTATTTCAAAAAAATATACTCAGCCCTATGCTGAGTATACCATATATCTTCAAATCTTAAAACTAAAAAATGAATTTTTAACTAAGTTGATACCTAATTTTTTTTATTTTATAAACTACTCTTATCGGTGAAGTAATAACAACCTCTTCCCCAATTTTACGTCCTAAAAGGGCTTTTCCTACCGGAGACTCTAAAGAGATTTTTCCCTCGCTAGGATTGGCTTCTAATGTCCCAACGAGAGTAAACTCGTTAACTGCACCGTTTGTATCCTCTAAGGTTACGGTTGCTCCCAAATCAACGATATTTTGTTTTGCCTTCGGAGGAATTTTAATTATTTGAGAATTTTTCAAAATATAATCAAGCTCAGCAACACGAAGTTCCAAAAAATTTAAATCTTCTTGAAACGTCAGGTATTCGGGATTTAAATCTTCTGAATGTAAAATTTCGGGTCTTTCTCCTTTTGTTTTAGCAAGCTTCAGCTTTTTCAATTCTTCGTATTCCCTTTTTAATCTTTCAAGTCCTTCTCTGGTTAAATAAATTTTTTTGGGCATATTTAGCAAAAGAACCTCCTATTCTGGGAGGTTCAGCTTTTTAGTTATTGAACTTTCTAATTAACGTTTCTTCTTTTTACTAAACCCCCCTCTTAGCTCCTGTGGACATTTTTTAATTTGAAGTATAAAATTTCTGCTGGTATATCCAGTTAAAAAATTTAATCTGCTAATTTTTGTTAATATATTCATCATCTTTAATATCTTAATTATAGCCAATTAAAAAAACTTGTCAAGAGATTTAAGAAAAGATTAGAATAAATATTTCCAATTTTCAAAAATTTCATTTAAAATAATAATATGATTGAAATTGATGGGGGGTATCTTGAGGCTGGAGGCCAAATTCTCCGTACCTCTGTTGCCCTTTCGGCAATAAAAAAACTCCCTTGTCGGGTTTTCAATATCCGAAAATCAAGACCCAAACCGGGACTTCAGGCTCAGCATCTTCTGGGAATACGGGCTTTGGCTCAACTCTGCGATGGAGAAATAGAAGGCGACTTTTTGGGCAGTGAAGAAATTAAATTTTATCCTGGAAACATCTCTAAAGAACACATCTTGGTAAAAATTCCAACGGCAGGAAGCATCACTTTAGTTTTGCAAACTTTAATTCCACCGGCTCTTTTTTCCCAAAAACCAGTGAAAATTACTTTTGACGGCGGCGCTACCGATACTTTCTTTTCACCAACAATTGACCATTTTAGATTAGTTTTTTTAAAAATTTTAGAGAAGATAGGGGGAACAGTTAAAATAAATATTTTAAGGCGAGGATATTATCCTGAGGGTGGGGCAAAGATTGAGCTTGATGTTTTCCCTACAAAATTAAAACCCGTCCATTTAATTGAAAGAGGTAATCTAAAAAAACTTTTCATAATTTCTGGCGCTTCCAATCATTTAAAAGAAAAAAAGGTGGCTGAGCGTCAGGTAGCCGGAGTAAGAGAAGTTTTAGGAAAATTAAAATTACCCATTGAAGAAAAAACTGAATATTATGATACCCGTTGTCCGGGAAGCCAAATTTGTTTAGTCGCCGAGTTTGATGGCTCAATCATTGGAACGGACAATTTAGGGAAATTTGGTAAAAGAGCAGAAGATGTTGGAAAAGAAGCGGCTTTAGAATTATTAAAAGAACAAAAAACCGGAGCTTGTTTAGATAAACATTTGGCTGACCAGATTATTCCTTTTTTAGCCCTTTCTTTTAAGAAAAGCCAGGTTACTGTTTCCGAAATTACTAATCACTGTAAAACAAATATCTGGACAGTGGAAAAATTTTTAGAGGGGAAATTTGAAATCAAGGGAAATTTAATCAACTGGTCTCCCGACTAAGTGTTTAAAGTAAAAATATTTTACAATTTCATTAGCGGTTAAATATGCCATGGAAACTGAGACGATGATTAAAATTGAGGAAAGGGTTGGTAGAATAAAGTAAAAGTAATTTTGGCCAAATTTTGTGAAAGGCAAAATGAAAGAAAAAAGCCAAACGAAAATAGCAAGAAAAATCAAAATTTGGCTTGGCGATTTGGCTAACAAAAAGAATTTTCTCGTTCTTACCGAAAGGATGATGAAAATTTCTGTTAATACCGAGAGTAAAAACCAATGGGTCTGAATTACTTTTTCTCCTTGACTATAAAAAATCCCAAAAAAGATAAAATCAAAAAGGGAGCTAATGACAGCTAAAAAGAAAATATAGGGGAAGATCTGGGAGAATTTTTGGAGTTTTGGTTTTTTTAATTCTTCAACATCCAAGGTGTCGGTGGCAATGGCTACTAAGGGCAAATCGGTTAAAAGATTTAAAAGCAAAATCTGGGTTGGAAGCATCGGCAAAAAAGGAAAAAAGAGAGAAATTCCTGCCAGCGAGTACATATTTCCAAAATTACTTGAGAGAGTGGCTTTTATATATTTTTGAATGTTGGAAAAGATGTTTCTTCCCAACTTTATTCCTTCAACGATTGTTTTTAAATCGTCTTTCAGCAAAATAATGTCTGAGGCCTCTTTTGAGATTTCGGCCGCTCCCTTTACGACAATGGCAACGTTGGCAATTTTCAGGGCTGGCGCATCATTTATTCCCTCGCCAATAAAACCAACTTCATATTTTTTCTCTAAAGATTTTATAATTTTCAATTTCGTCTCTGGTAAAACTCGGGCAAAAATAGAATATCTTTGACAGGCTTCATCAAATTCTTTTTCCGGAAGTTTTTCCAAGTCCCTACCCAAAATCACTTCGTTTTCCTTTTCTATTAATTCAATTTCTCTGCCAATCTGGCTAGCCACTTCTGCCGAATCGCCGGTTAAAATTTTAATTTGGACTCCCAGTTTTCTCGCCAAATTAATTGTTGTTTTAGCGTCTTTTTTTAATGGGTCAACAAAAAATAAAAGCCCTAAAAATTCCAAACCCCTTTCGTCTTCTTCTGAATAATTTTCTTTCTCAAGTTCTTTAAAAGCAATTGCCAAAGCTCTTTTTCCCTCTCTTCCCTTTTCTTTTACTTTTTTCATTATTTCTTCTCTATCTAATCCATCTTTTACCAATTCCAAAATTTTTTCAGGCGCTCCTCTCAAAATTAAAAATTTTTTTCCTTCGTTTTCAACTAAGGTGCTGTTTCTTAGTCTATGAGGAGAAAACGGAATTTCTGAAATTAATTTTGCCTTTTTTAATTCCTTCGCCTTTTCTCCTAACTTTTCAAAAATAGCTAGGTCAAAAGGATTTTTCACAATTTCGGTTTCTTTTTCAAGTAAAGAAGTGGCGAAAAATGAAAATTCTAAACATTTTTTTTCATCCTGAGAAAAAATTTCCTCTAAAATTAATTTATTTTCAGTAATTGTTCCGGTTTTGTCGGTACATAAAATTTCGACGTTTCCCAGGTCTTCAATCGCCGTCAATCTTTTCACCAAAACGTTTCTTTTTGCCAATTTCAAGGCTCCATTTGAAAGAGAAACGCCGACGACAACCGGCAAAGCTTCAGGAACGATGCCGACAATTAGGGCCAAACAAAAAAGTAAAAAGTCAATCAAATTTTGTTGTCTTTTAATTAAGAGGTTGGCTAAGAAGATAAAAACAACTGTCAAAATGACAAATTTTAAAATTACTTTTGAAAAACTAATCATTTCTTTTTCGTAAACACTCGGTCTTTCAATTTTGGCAATTAACTTTCCAATTTTTCCGATTTCAGTATTTTTGCCAGTTGAAATTACAATCCCTTTTGCTTTTCCAGAAGCCAAAAAAGTTCCGGAAAATAAAATATTTTTTGCCTCAAAAATTTCTCTTGTCTCCTTTTCCAATTCTTCTGAAATTTTTGCCACCGGTTCGGACTCTCCTGTCAAAATTGACTCATCAACTAATAAATTTTTTGCCTCCAAAATCCTCAAATCGGCCGGGACAACATCGCCTGTTTCTAAAATAACGATATCTCCGGGAACCAAAAATTTTTTATCAATAATTTTTTCTTTCCCATTTCTTAAAATATTAGCATCCGGAGGAAAATATTCCTTTAAAAGAGAAAGTGCTCGTTGGGCTTTAAATTCTTGAAAGAATCCCAAAACGACATTTAAAAAAGCGAAGATAAGAATTAGAATTGAATTAATTTTTTCTCCAAAGAAAAAAGCCAAAATTCCGGCAGCAATAAGTAAATAGAAAAAGACAGATTTGAACTGCCTTAAAAGAATTTCAAAAGGAGAAATTTCTCTTTCTTTGATTTCGTTTGGGCCATAAATCTTTCTTAATGCTTCAGCCTCCTTTTCGGTTAAACCGCTTTCCCTGCTCTTTAAAATCTCCAACGTCTCTTCCTTTTTTTTGTTTGTAAATTTAGAAAATGATGTTTCCATGTTTTCTGAAACTATAAAGCGTCGAAAATAAATTCTTTTATTTTTGCCTTAACCTCCTGCCAGTTTTCTCTTGTTAAATAAAAGACTTCTGTATCTTTCCTTCTCCTAATTTTATCAGTAAAAGAGTCAGATGTCATCTTTATTGTCCCAAAAACTTTGTTTTTACTATTTAAAGCAACTTCAACTGCCTTTCTAAATTTATCAGAAAACATCTCTGCCTTTCCAATTTCATCAATTACTACAATTTTGTTTTCTTTTAAAGCATTTAAAATTGATTTGACGCCGATTTCTTCTAAATCTTTTATATTCACGCTGTATTTACTAACCCTATAGGGAGTTTTTATATTTCGATGAGCCAAAATTCCTTCTTTGCCATCCAAAGTAATTATTTTAAAGCCCAATCTTTTGTTTTGTTCGCGAATCTCAGAAGTGTAAAAACCGCCCCCATCCAATTTTAATTCCTTTAAAACCTCCTTAATTAAAGTAGTCTTTCCAGCTCCCGGCGGCCCACTAACTAAAACATTCTTCTTCATACTTAAATATATTGCGATCGCAAAATAATTAAGTAAATTAGGGACGGTATTTTTTTAAATTTTGGGGATTGAATTTTTTGGGGCAGTGAATTTGAGGCATAAATTTAACTTGAATAAAGTTTGAAAGAGGGCAAATTTATTTGAAAAACCGGAAAATAATATAAAAAATGATTGATAAAATAATGCTTATTAAAAAACAAGTTGTAATTGGAAAATAAAAAGTAAAATTTTCTTTTTTAATATAAATATCGCCTGGCAACTTTCCAAAAAAAGGGATTTTTGAACCAAAAAGAAATAAAATTCCAATAAAAATTAATAAAAATCCTAAAAATATTAAGATTTTACCAAAATTAGAAAGCATTTTTGGCGATTTCTGGTTGAAAATGCTGGTTGATTTTGATCTCAATTGGAATAAGTTCTTTAATTTTATTATTTTCAACTAAAACTTTCAATAAAAGCCCTTTCATTGTTTTCTCGGAAAAGTTTTGATCAAAAACAAAGTTGCCAAGAGAATAAGCAATATAACCATCTTTATATTGTTCTATTGGCTGAACAACGTTGGGATAATGACCAAATTTGCTCCTGAATCAATGGCTAACCTAGCAAAATATTCTTGTTCGGCCGTCGGAGAAGATTGATATTCCGGACCAAAATGCATTGAAACTATAAGCAAATGAGTTTTATCTTTTGCTTTTTTCACATAATCTTCGATTTTCTCATCCAACCAACAACTGCCAGATAGATTATCGTTGGCTTGCCAACTTTTTGATCCTAAATTGGTAAAAGCCAAAAAGGCAATTTTAGTACTTTCAATCTCTTTTATTATCGCCGAACAAGCCTCTTGTTGATTAAAACCACCGCCAATATAATCAATACCGGCTTCTTTTAATCTTAAAAAATTATCT
>Ga0209721_1001320_pt1 | contig 18771 bp, 14 predicted proteins | sample TshhotsprinmetaG_FD_184139 | JGI IMG/M metagenome (GOLD analysis project Ga0209721, IMG submission 184139) | Hot spring microbial communities from South Africa to study Microbial Dark Matter (Phase II) - Tshipise hot spring metaG (SPAdes)... | ecosystem: Environmental > Aquatic > Thermal springs... | reverse complement strand
TAAATAATTTTTTGAATATTTATTAGTTTGCATTAGGAAAATTAAGTTCATATAAATATCATAATTTCAAGGTAACTTTATGAAAAAATCATTACTCAATTACTCACTAATTCTTTTTTCCTTTTTATCCTCTTTTAGTTTTTCTCAAAATTCGACTGTTCAGCAAGTAATTAATTCTGTTAATCAGGATTCATTAATTTACTTTGTCAGAGAACTTTCGGGAAACGTACCAACAGTAGTTAATGGACAAAATGTTACGATAGTTTCCCGACATAAAAACAATGCTGCAAATGAACTTGCTAAAGATTATATAAAACAAAAGTTACAGCAATATGGTCTGAATGTTACTATTCAGAATTTTAGTTCTACTGGTAACAACGTACTCGGGACAAAATTAGGAACAACATATCCTAATAGAAAATTTATCATTTGTGCACATTATGATGATATGCCATCGGGTTCAATTGCTCCCGGTGCAGATGATAACGCAAGCGGAACTGCCGCAGTAATTGAAGCTGCAAGAGTTTTATCACAATATTCTTTCCCATACACTTTAATTTTTGCTCTCTGGGATGAAGAAGAGCAAGGATTAGTCGGCGCTACTTATTATGCAACTCAGGCACGAAATGCTAATGATTCGATTTTGGGAGTTATAAATATGGATATGATTGCTTATGATACCAATAACGATGGTAAAGCTGAAATTCATAATCGTGCTGTTGCAAACTCAGTTGAACTATATCAGAAAATGGTTGAAGTTAATTCAACCTACGGAATTAATCTAAGTATCATCAATAAAAATCCCGGAAGCACTTATAGCGATCATGCGGCTTTCTGGTCAAAAAATTACGGTGCGATTCTTCTGATTGAAGATAATAATGATTTTAACGCTTATTATCATACTGTTAATGATCTAGTTCAATACTTTAATGTTCCATACTTTGTTAAATCTGCAAAACTTGCAATAGGAACATTTATTACTTTGGCAATGAATCTTAATATGCAGATCGAACATCAGCCAATTTCATCAACAAGCATTTCAGCTCCTATTCAAACTACTGCTCATATAAATACTGGATTTCAGATTGGTTCAGGAATAACAGCTCCACGACTTTATTACAGAACTAAAACCAGTTCCGGAAATTTCTCGGATTTTATTTCAGTAATCGGAACAAATTCCTCTGGGAACAATTATTCATTTACAATTCCACAAATTCCATTAGGAACGATAGTACAGTATTACATTGCTGCACAGGATGTAAATTCAAATTTGGTTGTTACATTACCACAAGGAGGCAGTGGATATAATCCACCTGGAAATATTCCACCTGCTAATCTCTTTCAGTTTTTCGTAGCAGAGAAAAGTTTGGCTATAAATGATAATGCAAGTAATTTAAACAATTGGACGTCAAGCGGTCAATGGGCAACAACTACTACAAAATTTGTTTCTGCTCCATCTTCTTTCACAGATTCTCCTTCAGGAAATTATGCAAGTAATACTACTGCAACTTTAACTTTTAATGGCAATGTTGATTTAACCGGTGCTCTCGGCGTTGAATTAGAATTTGCTACCCAATGGGATATTGAGACTGATTGGGATTATGGACAAATTTTGATCTCTACTAATAATGGAACGTCTTGGACTCCTCTTGCTGGTTTGTACACAAATCTCGGAACTGGTTCATTTCAACCAAATGGACAACCTCTTTATGATGGAACTCAAACAACTTGGGTAAATGAGAGAATTAATCTTAGTTCATACATCGGACAGAATGTTAAATTCAGATTTTTACTCCGTTCCGATGGAAGCGTGAATAAGGATGGATGGTATATTGATGATATTAAACTTTCTATTTATAGTTCAATCGTCCCTGTAGAATTTCTTTCATTTACAGGAATTGCAGATGGTAATAACGTATTCCTTAATTGGAGTACAGCAACTGAATTAAACAATAAAGGTTTCGAAATTGAAAGAGCTACTAAAATATCATCATCAAATCTGATTTGGACAACTGTCGGATTTGTAAACGGAAATGGAACAACGAATGAATTAAAAACATATTCATTTACTGATAAAAATGTTCCAGCAAATTCTTACATATACAGATTGAAACAAATTGACTTTGATGGTACTTTCGTTTACAGCCCCGAGATTGAGGTTAACATAGTTTCCCCTATTGTTTTTGAATTAAGTCAAAACTATCCTAACCCATTTAATCCTGCTACATTGATTAAATATCAGATTCCTCAAGATGGTTTTGTTACATTGAAAGTTTATGATGTATTAGGTAGCGAGGTTAAATCTTTGGTGAATGAATTCAAAAAAGCAGGGTATTACGAGATTGAGTTTAATGCCAATGACTTACCAAGCGGAGTTTACCTTTATAAACTTCAGTCAGAAGCATTTAGCTCTGTTAAAAAAATGATTTTAGCCAGATAGATTTCTTTTAAAGATGTCCCGTTTTTTATCGGGACATCTTTTCTGATTTCATCTTATTAACCTTTTATTTACCACCAAATCCATAGTCATAATTTTTAATCTTTTGTCTTATTTTTGAGTGTTTAATTAGCAGATAAAAATTGCATCAAGATATTTTCAACATATTAGTTCAACTACTGCTCTTGCTTGTGAGTGCAAGAGTGTTAGGAGAAGTTTTTCTAAAATTCCGACAACCCGCAGTTGTTGGTGAAATATTAGCTGGAATAATTCTTGGTCCCTCTTTACTTGGAAATTTAGATTTTTTAGCTCCGTTAGTAAATCTTTATTCATATCCTTCTCTGATGTTGGAAATAATTTCTCTCATTGGTGCTCTTCTTTTGCTCTTTATTACCGGACACGAAATTGATTTAGGACTAATAAAACATCATTCAAAAAGTGCAACTGCAACAGCAATCGGCGGATTGATAATACCTTTCGCAAGTGGATTTTTAATAAGTTATTTAATCCCAGATAAATTTCTTACTCATCCATCTGAGCGATTAATTTTTTCATTATTCATCGCAACTGCGATGAGCGTGTCTGCAATTCCTGTGATTGCAAAAGTTTTAATCGATTTGAATTTGTTGAGACGGGATATTGGTCAAATTACAATTGCAGCTGGAATGATTGATGACACTATTGCCTGGATAATATTAAGTGTTATTCTCGGATTAATTCAACTTGGAACAATCACTTTTTCTGTTGCTACATTTGCAGTATTGAAAGTTTTATTATTTGTAATTATTAGTTTTTTTACTGGAAGAAGTATTGCCAAATTTTTAGTTCAATTTATTCAGGATAAAGTTACAAGCAGATATAAAATTATAACATTAATTTTTTCATTTATATTGTTCTTATCAGCCATCGCACAAGCGATTCAACTTGAAGCAGTATTTGGGGCTTTCATTGCTGGAATTATTTTCTCACAAATTCCAAGCTTACCTAAAAATGCACTTGTAAGAACAGAAAGTATAACTTTCGGAGTATTTGCTCCGATATTTTTTGCTTCTGCAGGTTTGAAGGTTGATATAAAAGCTCTTTTTGATTTTGAGATGGCATACCTCGCAGCACTTTTAATTACCGTTGCAACTTTGAGTAAAATTTTTGGGGCATACCTTGGAGCAAGATTTTTGGCTAAAATAGACACTTGGACGGCTCTTAGCTTCGGAGCGGGATTAAATGCACGTGGAGCAATTCAAATTATTATTGCTACTATTGGTTTGTCATTCAAAGTTATCACTCCTGAAATTTTTTCAGTAATTATTTTGATGGCTGTTTTGACTTCTTTGATGTCGCCTGTTCTGTTAAAATTCACTTTAAGCAAAGTCATTCCTCACGAATCTGAGTTGAAACGACTTGAGAAGGAAGAAATTACAAAAGGTTTGCTCTTTCATTCTCTTAACAGAATATTACTTCCTGTTCGATACAGAGCTGATTATGAAAAGAAAATGATTGAAGCCAAAATAATTCAACGGCTTTCATCGAAAAAAGAATTGAATCTAACCCTTCTGACAGTTACGAATGAATCCGAGAAGAATTTGGCAAATGATTTTCTTGAAAAACTATCTGGGTTATTTAAGAATTCAAACATCAATAGAAAAGTTGTAGTGTCTGATAGACCTTTGGAAGTTATTCTAAATGAGGCTGGCAAATCTTATGATTTAATTTTAGTTGGTGCAACTGAAAAAAACACTCAAACTCAAAAAATCTTTAATCCGTTAGTTGATGATTTGATTAGAATGTCTCCTTGCAGAAGTCTTGTTATTCAAAGTTTTGGGTTCATCGAAAATTGGCAGCCAACTAGAATTTTAGTCCCTTCAAATGCAAGTCTCTCCTCAAAACGCGCAGCTGAATTAGCTTTTTCACTCTCAACTTCACATGAACAGGAAGTTACTATTATGACAGTTATAGAAGACAAAAACGATGATTACAATCTTGATATCGAAGGAAATGTAAAAGAGCGTCAGAAAAGTTTTGCTTTGCAAAGTCTTAATGAATTGAAAAAAATTGGCGAAACACTTGGAATTAAAGTTAACATTTTAGTTGAATTTGGTTCGGATGTTGAAAATGTAATATTGAACAAAGCCAAAGAATTGAAATCTGATTTAGTAATTGTCGGTACGGACGTAAGACCTGCAGGTGAATCTCTTTATATTGGACCCCGCGTAGAACGAATACTGAATAACTGTAGTTGTCCTGTCGCTGTATTTAACACTCAATAGTTTTAATCGGAATCTATAAAAAATTTATATCATCTTATTCAGTGTAATTTTCAGGAGAATTAAAGATGATAGAAAAAGTTTTATCTGATTTGTTACAAAATCCTGTATCAGTATTAAAGGAAGAAGAATTAAATTCTTTTTTATCAATTGTAAAAATTGTAAAAGAAGAAGACACTCATCTATGTGATTACATAAGAATAATCCAATACGACAATGACATCTTTATTCAGGAAAAAAATAATCGAAACGAAATACTTATAAGAAAAATGAAATCAATTGAAGAAGCAGAAAGTTTTGTTCAGGAAAGATTAGATTATTATGACAGAAAATGGGACGGCTGTGGCTGTAAAGTAGATTATTATTCATAATAAAAGCGAGATTGTTTCTAAATCAAACAACCTCGCCTTTATTAAATAAGCAATTATTATCTCATCAATACCATTTTAATAGTGTTTGAAAATGAACCTGCGTTCATTCTGACATAATATATTCCACTTGAGAGATTCTGTCCATTAAAGATAACTCTATAATTACCCGCACCTTTCTGTCCATTAAATAATTCTGAAACCTTATTTCCTACTGCATCATAAACTGTAATGGAAACAAAAGCTGTGTTCGGCAAAGAAAATTCTATTATTGTTTCTGGATTAAATGGATTCGGGTAGTTTTGTTTCAAAGCAAACTCAGTAGGTAAATTGTTATCTATTATTTCAACGGAACTTGGAAAACGAGTAACTCCCATCTTAGCTAATGTTGATGAATCAAGTGGCTCAGCATAATACAGATGAGAATTATCAGTGGTATTCTTCAAAAATACCCAAAGGTTCGGATCACTTGGGAATATATTAGGATCACCGGTATAAGTTACGTGATCAACTTTGAAAGCTGTTTTCCAATCTCTAACCAATGGAACCACCCCTGTTGGACCAACTATTTTCTTTGTATTAGGATCCCACGTTGCAAGAGAGATTGTGCCAGTGTTGTTATATTGAGTTATAGCCGGAACACCTGCACCTATATTATTATGACAGTCACTGCAAGTTGTTGCATTTTTCTTAATTATGTGAGAAGTATAACTCGATATTATATAGTTAGATTTATTATTGTAACTATGAGTAACAAATCCTCCTAAATGAACTTTTCCTTCTTTTTTAACAAGTAGTCTGTAATCTTTAATCTGATTAATTGCTCTGTTTTTACCAGTGGCTACAGCAGTTTCAAAATGGCATCCAGCACATGTTAAAATAGAGACTGCATGACAAGCAGCACAATCAACTTTAGCATTGTGAAGACTATGAGATGTATTAGAAGGAAGGTTTGAATGACAATCAATACATTTAACTTTTACAGCACCCGGCTGTTTTGCTGAAATATAAGCAACACCGTCATCGCCATGTAGCTCTTGTTTTGAGTGGCAATTCGTACACTTCAGGTTTGCATTTGTATGAACATCTTGATTCGGGTAAGCTTGTCTTTCATAACGTTGTCTGCTGTGACAATTCAAACAAGTTTGTTCCAATACAGAAGTGCCTGCTGCAAAATTATGGCAGTCATCACAGCTTGGGACGTATGTAGCCGGATTGATTGGATTTCCATTTGGATAAAATCCTGTAATTGAGTGGCATTTTTGACAAGCTAACTGAGACATTGGAATGTTGGTTATTAATTGCATTCCTCCGTTCTGGGATTTGTATGCTGTATTTTTACCTTCTCTGGTATAATGCAGACTAGTAGTAAAATTTTGCTGCGAAAAGACAGAAACAGAGAGTATCAAAAAGAAAATTGTTAATTGATGTTTCATAGTACCTCACCTTTTGGTTTTAGTTTTCAATTTAAACTTTTATTCGGTGAATAAGTTGAATTTATTTTTATTTTGAATTTGGAATTATTCAAAGAACATTTTCTAACTAACTTTCTAATCAATTTAATTGCCAAATAAACTAACTTGAATATAAATAAAAATGTCAATTAATTGAAAAAACATTCGATGTTTTACATAAAGCAAAACTATTCAATTGTTATTTTCTAAGATTTAAGAAATATCACCAAACTATTTTCTCTGATTGAATAAACATAATAAAAAGATTACTATTGAAAATTTGTGGGAGAAATCGGTAATTATTCTTGTTTAGTTTTATGAAATATTTTTAATACTGAAAGGAAATGATTAAGCAATATTCCCTATTCAATTTTTAGTGGTGATTTAACTGAATCTCTAAATAGATGAAGTTTTACTCAGTTTCTTTTCTATTACTACTAGAATAAATAACTCCTCCTGTAATTGATAAAATTGTTTGACTTTTATTTAATCTAATAATACCCGGATTATTTCGCTTTTCGGAAAACTTAGCATAATTTTTTATTCATTAAATAGCAAATAATAACATTCAACATATTTTTTTTGAGAATAAAGTTTCTTAAACATTAGAAATTGATTTAATATTTTTAATTGAATGTGCAATTAGTTGCATTAAAATAATTTTTTACTTCATTATGCAGTGGCATTTAATATGTGTTTTTGAAAACGCAAAAATCTTAATAATAATTAAATAACATTCACTTTTAGGGGATTACTATGATTAAAATAGCTATAATTGACGATGATCCGGATATTCTGGATGCAAGCAGTCTCGTTTTACAATCTAAAGGATATGAAGTTGTTACTGCTTCAAATCCGGACGATGGATACAAGCTAATCAAAGAACAAAATCCTTCGCTTATAATTCTTGATGTAATGATGAATGAACCGGATGACGGTTTCTTTCTTGCTCAAAAACTTAGGAGAGAAAAAATTGATATTCCAATCATTATGTACACTTCAGTTTCTAAAACATTAGGGCTGGAATTTGCAGCAGGTGAAATGATTCCCGTTGATGATTTTGTTGAAAAACCAATTTCACCAGATTCATTAATTCAAAAAGTTGAAAAACTATTATCAATTCATAAGGAGTAGGCAATATGTTAATAGTTGAAAAAAATGCTCTCTCTGAAGAAATTGAGAGTTATGTTAATAAATATGGAAATGATCGTTCTGCCTTGCTAATGATTCTACACGAAATTCAAAAAAAACACAGACACATTTCTGAATTTGCTCAACAGGAAGTAGCAAGATTATTGAACATTCATCCTGTAGAAGTTTATAGTGTAATTTCTTTTTTTGCATTCCTTAATGACAATCCAAAAGGCAGAAATCTTGTTCGGGTTTGTCAAACAATTTCGTGCGATATGAAAGGCAAAAAACAAGTAGTTGAAGCTATTGAAAGAGAACTCGGAATCAAAATCGGAAATACTACCAAAGACAATAAATTCACAGTTGAATATGCTAATTGCCTAGGATTATGTGATATGGGTCCTGCTATGGCAATTAACGACAGAGTTTATACAAATCTTACTCCGGAAAAAGCTGTTGAACTATTGGCAAAGGTTAAATGAGGTAAATATGGAAAGCATAATTTTTAATCCTAAGGAAAAGAAAAGAACCGGACCTGTAATTTTCTCTGAATATAAAAGAGGAGATGCAATCAGAAAAATAATTACAATGTCTCGTGAAGATATTTTATTTGAATTAAAAGACTCCAAATTAAAAGGTAGAGGTGGAGCCGGATTTCCAACTTCTACAAAATGGATGTTAACTGCTGCTGCTAAATCAGACCATAAGTTTATTGTTTGTAATGCTGATGAAGGCGAACCAGGAACATTCAAAGACAGAGTACTTTTATCCGAATATCCCGAACTGGTTTTCGATGGAATGGTAATAGGTGGATACACAATAGGAGCTCAACAAGGAATTTTATACTTGCGTGGTGAATATGAATATTTACTCAAACCATTAGAAGATTACCTTGAAGATATGAGAAAAGACAATCTTTTAGGAAATAATATTCTTGGAAAAGAAGGTTTCAATTTTGATATCTCCATCGTGCTCGGCTCAGGGGCTTATGTTTGTGGTGAAGAAACTGCTTTGATTGAATCACTCGAAGGACACAGAGGAGAGCCAAGAAATAGACCTCCCTATCCTATAAACACTGGCTATTTGGGAAGACCAACTTGTGTTAATAATGTTGAAACTCTTTCAGCAATTACTCATATAGTAATGAAAGGTGGTAGTTGGTTCAGCAAGTTCGGTACGGATAAATCTTCTGGTTCAAAATTATTTTCTGTTTCAGGTGACTGTGCAAAGCCAGGAGTGTATGAATTACCCTGGGGAATTAAAGTCTCTGAATTATTAAAAATAGTAGAAGCAAAAAATACTAAAGCTGTTCAGATTGGAGGAGCTTCCGGTTACTGTATTCCAAAATCACAATTTGAAAGAGCTATTGCATACGAAGATATTCCAACAGGTGGTTCTGTAATGATATTTGATGAAAGTCGGGATATGCTTCACGTATTGAAAAATTTTATGGAATTCTTTGTAGATGAATCTTGTGGTCAATGCACTCCTTGCAGAATTGGTAATCATAAATTACTTGAAGGAGTAGAAATGATTGAACGAGGTGAATATACTTTTTCATATATAAATAAATTAAAAGATCTCGGTAGAACGATGCAAGTAACTTCAAAATGCGGATTAGGACAATCGAGCCCGAATCCATTTATATCAATTCTCGAAAACTTTAAAGATGAAATTTTCAATAGGAGCAATGGAGGTAGAAATGGAAGATAAAACAACATTGAGGGCTCCGGTTAGCCAAAAGCCACATAAAATAGAAAAGCCTGAGCATCCCGAATATATTGGCGGCTCTATTTCTGTAGAAATAAATGAAAAGAAAATTACCGTACCTTTTGGTACTACTATTCTCGAAGCTTGCAGACAAAATCAAATACACATTCCGACATTGTGTTATCACGAAGATTTATGTGTTGCTGGAGTATGCAGAGTGTGTGTTGTGGAAGTAGAAGGAATGAGAACACTTCAGGCATCTTGTGCATTTCCTATCACTCAGCAAATCAAAATTAAGACTGCAACACCCGCAGTGAGAAAAGCAAGAAAGCATATACTTGATTTAATTTTAAGTGAACACTACGGTGAATGTTATTCTTGTTTCAGAAATAATAACTGTGAACTACAATCATTAGCAAAAGAATATGGAGTTGATCATTACAATTTCGGACATATTGAAAATCCACGATATGAAGTTGATGATTCATCCTATTCTGTTGTTCGTGATATGGATAAATGTGTGCTTTGTAAACGCTGCGTTAGAACTTGTATTGATTTACAGGAAGTTGGTGTGCTTGAAGCAATTAATAGAGGACACGAAACTAGAATTGGTACTTTCCTCGACAAACCATTAGCAGAGGTTATTTGTATAAATTGTGGTCAATGTATTAATCGTTGTCCTACCGGAGCATTGAGAGCAAATGATCCGAGAGATGAAATCTGGGCTGCTATTGATGACCCAAAGAAACACGTAATTATTCAGACAGCACCTTCTCCGCGTGCAGCAATTGGTGAAGAATTTGGATTAGAACCAGGAAAATCTTTCACTGGTGAACTAAATACAGCACTAAGAAGAATCGGATTCGACAGAGTATTTGATACAAACTTCACTGCAGACCTGACAATTATTGAAGAAGGAACAGAGTTAATTATCAGACTTTATAAAGCACTTGTTAAAAAAGAACAAGTTGCATTACCTCAGTTCACTTCCTGCTCACCTGGTTGGGTAAAATATCTTGAACATTTTTATCCTGAATATATTGATAATCTGAGCTCTGCAAAATCTCCACAACAAATGTTCGGAGCATTGATAAAAACTTATTATGCTAAGAAAATGAATCTTGATCCTGCAGATATAGTTTCCGTTGCTGTTATGCCTTGTTCAGCTAAGAAATTTGAATGTAACCGACCAGAGATGAATTCATCTGGATTTAAAGATGTAGATTATGGACTTACTACTCGGGAACTTGCACAAATGATTAAGGAAACAGGCATTTACTTACCCGAAATGCCAAAATCTCATTTTGATGATCCATTTGGTGATGCCTCTGGTGCAGGATTGATTTTCGGTGCAACTGGTGGTGTGATGGAAGCTGCTTTAAGAACAATAATTGAATTTGTAACCGGTAAAAAAGTAGAAGATGTTTTTGCAAATGCGGATGTTACTCCAGTAAGAGGATTTGAAGGTGTTCGCTATGCTGAACTTCCAATTACAGAAGTTGGACCTGTTCCTGATTTAATAAAACATCTTGTTCCTGATTGGAACTGGTTGAAAGGAGCAACATTAAAAATTGCAGTTGCACACGGAACTGCAAATGCTAAAAAAGTAATGGACGATATTAAAGCTGGTGGAAAATTCAGCGAATGTCATTTTATTGAGTTTATGGCTTGTCCTGGTGGATGTATCGGTGGAGGTGGACAACCAATTCCTACAAGTCCGGAAATCAGAAAAATGAGAGCAAAAGCAATTTATGATGAAGACAATTCTTTACCGATAAGAAAGAGTCACGAAAACAAATATGTAACAGATATTTATAAAGAGTTTCTTACAGATGGCCCATGCGGACATATATCTCATAAACTGCTTCATACTCATTATGTAAAAAGAGGCAAATACATAGCTTAATTATTTGTAATGTGTCAGCCTTACACACATGAATTATGCTCCGTGTAGGCTGACATTTATTTTAGAGTTCTTTAAATACTAAATCAACAACAACAAAATGCTAAAACTTATTCCTGATTGGGCTACTCACGATGAAGAATTCTGGTTATCCATCAGAAGAAGAAACTTATGGTTTATTAAACTTAGATACGCCACTGTTTTTGTCCTTTTCATTTTTTTACTTACTCACAAATTATTCCTCAATATTGAGCTGACAAATATTCAAACAAATGCTCTCATTTATATTGCTACGATTATATTGATTTATAATTTGTCTTTTCATTATTTCAGAAGATACTTAAAACACGATTCAAATGCTTTCAATCCCCTTCACCTATCAATTCTTCAGATGGTGATGGATTTAATAATGTTACTGATGATGGTTTATTATTCAGGCGGAGTTGATTCACCGATTTATTTCTTTCTTATTTTTCATATGATAGTTGGTAGTTTAATTCTACCGGGTATAATAATTTATTCGTTCGCAGCGGCAGTCATTACTGCTTTCTGGGGAATTACAATCGGAAGTTATTTTAATTTGTTCGAACATCACCAAATAAAAGGATTTCTACAAGCAAGTAATTATCAAAATTTTAATTATGTGTTGAGTGTAAATATTGTTTTTGCAATGGTGATAATAATTACAGTAGTGCTTGCGAATTACATTGCAAAACAGTTATATAAAAAAGAGCAACAGTTGTATTCTTATATTGAAAAACTAAATCAAGCTGAACAAGAGAAAACAAAATACATTCTTGGAATTGTGCATGAACTCAAAACTCCTCTTAATGCACTTCACGCTTATCTCGATATTGTTCTTCAAAAATTTATTGGACCATTGGATGAAGTTGTTGAAGAAAAACTTATACGTGCCAAACGTCGTTCTGATGAAGCAATTGAGATGATAAATACAGTGTTAAAAGTTTCACAGATGAAAATGATGGATGCTATTTCAGTTGAGGAATTTGAACCTGCAGAAATAACAATCTCTGCCATCAACAGACACGAACCTTTTGCAAAAAATAAATCAATTCAAATTTCTTACTTCGATGAGAGAAAAGATAAAACCATAAAAGTAAAAGGTGACAAGTTCTTGATAATGATTGCTTTGTCAAATCTTATCGGAAATGCTGTAAAATATGGTTTTGAAAATGGAATAGTGGAAATTAGAATTTCCAATTCAAATGACTGGCTGAATTTTGAAGTTTGTGATAATGGACCCGGAATTCCTGAGAAAGAACATAAAAATATTTTTAAGGATTTTTTCAGAGCAAGTAATATTCGTAAAATGGTTTCGGAAGGAGCTGGACTCGGGTTATCTTTTGTAAAACAAATTATCGACAAACATAACGGGCTAATTACTTTTGAAAGTCCTTCAAGATTAAAAGAGCCAAATAAACCGGGAACTTGCTTCAAAATCTCTCTCCCTATTAAATAAAATTTTTCTACAGCTTAAACGAAAAAATATGACTTGAGAATGCCTTCAATTCAATAAATAAACCTTGCTCTTTTATTTCCTCAATACTTCTTTCATAACTGACAGAATTCAGTTCGTCAAAAAGATTTAACAACATCCCATTTTCAGGAACGGAAAACTTAACTCTGCATCTTGAAGTTGAACCAGAATAATTTATAGCAACTAATCTACTTTCGTTTTTATAAATCCATTGCCATGCGAATATTTTTTCGTAAGTTGAGTCATTCTCACTTACCTGCAAAGTTTCGACTTGTTTCCACTTTCCTAATCTGAAAACATCTGCTTTAGTAATTCTTAGAAGTTTGTAATAATAATTTTGAACTCTTTCATCTACTTTTTCAAACTGTTCTCTGCGTAATTGAACAGGTAATTTAATTTTCTTCCCTTCAAACTGACCGTCGTGATAAAATATCATTCCTCTAATTGTACTTATAACTGTAGCAGCGGCCAAAGATTTATCTTTACCAAATCTCGATGCACACCTTGGTTCATCGTGATTTTCAATAAACCTTACTGATTTTTTCTGATAGTCTTCTTCTGCATTGAGATGATCTTTAACTCCACGAATTTCATCATTCGAAAGTCTGTCGAGAAGAGTTTTGTCATAAGTGAAATCAAATCCTAATTGTTGAAGCTGCCATTCAAGATTCCAGTAAGCTTCTGCGATAAAAATAAAATCCTGCCGAATATTTTTTATAAATGATATTGCTTCGTACCAAAATTCTTTCTCGGGTTTTTTGAAATCATATTTTCTTAAAGGACCAATCCACGTATTGTTGAAGACATTGTTCAAAGTAAGCATAGCCATATCACATCTAACCCCATCAGCGAGCGAAGTAATATTCTGAAGGATGTTAATCATAAAATCACGTGCAGTTGGATTAAAATAATTTATCTGAACTGTATCCTGCCACGCAAGGAAAAGAGGATCTCTGCCGTGTGCATAATATTCATCTTCAAAATATGGAGATTGAAAAAACGTATGTGGATCATTTTTATAAAAATATTCGTCTGCAGGAACAAAAATATCTTTGTGAGTTTTTAATAAATCTGTTCCGATGCTGAAATGATTGCTTACAAAATCAACAATAAGTTTTATTCCAAATGAGTTAAGCCGTTCCTTGAATTTAATTAAATCTTTTTCTGTTCCAATCTCAGGATTGACTGTGTATTCAGAAATTGCGTAAGGTGAACCAATAACATCTTCTTTCCGCCAATCTTTCAACGCTTCATTATAAGATGAAACTAATCCCGACTCAAAGCAATATTTTGAGATAATATCTTTATTGATTTTCCAAATACCCATAAACCATATATAATCGAAACCTAAGTTTGACCATTCTTCAATTTGTGAATCGGGGATCTGATTGAGTGATTGAAAATTCTTCTTTCTTAGCCAAACCCGAGTGTTTATTTCAAGTATTCTTGGATTATTGTATAACATTTTACTTTAAATTTAGAATTAAAAATGATGTCCCTTTAACTTTTGTTTCAAAGGAATTATTTTTTATTTCATATTGATCACCGGAGAAAAGATCATCAGCTTTTGTAATTTTATAAATAGATGGGATTTCAATTGCAATATTTTGTTCTGATTCATTCTTATTAAGAATAACAAGAATTCTTTCATTCATATCAGAACGAATAAATGAATAAAATTTTTCATCGGCTTTTAATGTTAAAAAATCTCCGTATCTCAAAGCTGTATGCTTTGCCCTGATATTTATGAGTTTACTTACATCTTCTAAATTTTGTTTCTCATACAAATTCAGTTCATCATCAAATCTCATCATTCTTCGATTATCCGGATCTGATGCTCCGGTCATTCCAATTTCATCTCCGTAATAAATAATTGGCACCCCCGGAATAGATATTAGATAAGCCATGTATAATTTCAGCTTATCATAGCTTGACGGATTATCAACAACAGGAGGATTTGTCCATCCGATTTCATCTGCACGTCCATCGTTAATTTCCAAATCACCATCTGCATATGCCATATAACGAATTTTATCGTGACTATCCATCAGATTTCCCATTAGATTATTATATCCGAACACCTGAAAACATTTCTTCATTTGATAATCAAGTAATTTGAAAGAGGCATCCTGATTCAGAAAAGTTGGAATTGCAACATCATATAAATTGAAATTGAACTGTGCATTCAACTGACCATTATTCACATAGGAAGCAATTAAATCAATCCCGCCAAAAGTCTCTCCAATTTGATAAACTTTTTTCTTTTTAGGAATTTCAATATTTCGTTTAATCTTTTGAGTAAGTAATCTCCAGAATTCATTCGGGACGTGTTTGACTGCATCGTGTCTGAAACCATCAGCACCAGTAACATTTAACCACCAGACTGCGTTGTCAGTCATATATTCAAGTGCTTCATAAGAGCCAATGTAATCAAACGATGGCATATATGGTTCAAACCATGTAGTTAAACGATATTCATCCCATAAGCGTAAATTCTTTCTTCCATTTGGTAACTCGAGAACACCGAACCAATCGCGATGTTTTTTCCAAAGTGGATTTTCATCGTGAATATGATTAGATACAAAATCAAGTAAAATTTTAATCCCGTTTTTATGAGCTGTATTGATAAGTTCACGGACTAAATTCATATCTCCGAAATGCTCTTCAACTCTTGTGGTTGAAACAGGCCAGTAACCGTGATAACCTGTGTACCAGCGATGAGGTGCAGGATATTCTCTGTAAGCATTGTTTGTGTTATCAACAATCGGAGACATCCAGATTGTGTTTATTCCAAGTTTGCTAAAATAACCTTCATTCATTTTGTTAATAATTCCCTGAAAGTCGCCACCCTGATAATTCGCTGGTGTAAAAAGTGAATCGTGTTGAATCGGATTGTCGTTCGATTTATCACCATTTGAAAATCTGTCTATCATCAACGAATAAATAATTTTATCATGATGAGTTTTGAATTCAGTTGTGCCGGCAAATTTGCCATCAATAAGTTGAACCGTTTGAATGTTCGATGCTTTTCCACTTTTATTTACAGCTAATCTGATAAATCTATGTCCGCTGAGATTTGAATTTATGTTAACAATAATTTCATTCCCTTTGATAGACAACTCTTTTTCAGATATTTTCTGATTATCTAAAAGTGCAATCACATTTTGCTTTGTAAGTTTGAATGATTTGTCGATGTGTTCAAAATAAAATTTCAAAGAAAGGATATCTCCTTTTTTTTCATATCCTAAAACGTGAAGGAAAATTTTTTCGCTTTCTGATTCTTCAATTATTCTGACTGAATTGTAATCCCCTAATCCATTCGGAACTTTAACTGGATTTTCGGGATCAATTAGTTCTTTCCCATCCACAAAAAATTTATACTCATATCTACCAGGGTCGAGCGGAATTTCAATTTCATAAATTCCATCTCCATTCTCATCTTTCATCGGAAGATTTTGTCTGTTCCAACTATTAAACTGACCAAAAAGATTTATTTGCTTATCATTTGCTGATGCTTTGTAAGTGAATTTGTATTTATTGCTTTTGAATTTCTGAACTGGAATAACATAATCTTTGTTGAAATATCTGAACTCAAGAAGAGTGATTCCAGAAAAATCTTTTCGAGGAATTAAATTCAAGTGAAGTGTATTTGCATCATAAGTGAAGGAAATGTCTTTGTTTTGTTTCCATTCTATCGAATAATCGTCTGAAAAAAATAAATCTGAAAGTAAAACAGAGACAGTATCTTCCTGAGGGAGATTTACAGGTTCAATTAAATCAAAAATAACTTGCGATTTGATCAATCCTGAAACAAAAAGTAAAATCAGGAAAATTGGTTTTATCATAATAAATCCACATTTAATTTTTTCTTTACCATAAACTTAATAAATACACAAATAAGGTTTAACTGATTAGAATGAAATCTTTTCAGTAATTTTGCATTAAAATTTAATAGGAAACAATTTCTTTCATGCCAAAAATTAATGAAATATATTTTTCGATACAGGGAGAAGGAACAAGAGCAGGAGAACCTTGCGTGTTTGTGCGTTTCACCTATTGTAATCTACGATGCACATATTGTGACACCGAATATGCTTTCTATGAAGGAAAAGATTTAACTAATGAAGAGATTCTTCGGGAAATAAAAAAATTCAATTGCTCGCTTGTTGAAATAACTGGCGGAGAACCATTAGTTCAGAAAAAAGATTGCCTTGATTTGATGAAAACTCTTTGTAATATGAGTTATGATGTAATGATTGAAACTGGTGGAAGTATTTCAATCGCAGAGATTGATAAGCGAGTTAAAATCATTATGGATTTGAAATGTCCATCAAGTGGAATGGAGAAGAAAAACTTGTATGATAATATAAATTACCTAAAACCATTCGACGAACTAAAATTTGTAATTGGAAACAGAGAAGATTACGAATGGAGCAAAAAAATTATTCAAGATTACAATCTTGATAAAAAGTGTATCATTTTATTTTCACCTGTATTCGACAAAATACAACCGGTTGAAATAGTTAATTGGATTTTGGAAGACAATCTCAAAGTCAGATTTCAATTACAACTACATAAATACATTTGGCATCCACTAACTAAAGGAGTGTGAATTGAAAATAGCAAAAGAGTTTCATTGGGAGATGGGACACCGATTACCTGAACATTTCGGGCTTTGTAAAAATATCCACGGTCATTCTTACAAAATGATTCTTACTGTTGAAGGAGAAATGAATGAACAACAAATGATTATTGATTATTATGATTTGGAAAAAATCATCAATCCAATTATTCAGGAATTTGACCATTCATTTATGGTAAACAAAAATGATAATCTCGTTTTAGAATTTTTAGAAAAGTTAAACTCGAAAAAAGTAATAGTTGACTTTGATGCAACAGTTGAAAACATTTGTCTGTTCGTTCTAAATAAAATTAAAGCAGCAAATTTGCCTGAAAATATTAAATCTATTTCAGTCAGAATTTATGAAACTCAATTCGATTATGCAGAGGAAAGTTTAACTCTCAACTGATGAAAAAGAATTTCAAATCAAATAAATCATCAAAGAAATTCAGAAGATTTAAACTCTTTATTGAATACGATGGAACGCGTTATTCTGGTTGGCAGGCACAGAATAATTCAAAAACAATTCAGGGTAAGATTATTGGATCAGCAAAGAAAATCTTTGGAGAAAATTTTATTGACTTACAAGGCTCCGGCAGAACAGATAGTGGAGTTCACGCTATTGAACAGGTCGCTCATCTGGATGCTGATACTATTCTTGCTCCCGAAATTATAAAAATGAAATTGAATGATGAACTTCCTACCGATATAAATATACTTGAAGTTGAAAAATCAAACTTAAATTTTCACGCACGACATTCAGCAAAAAACAGAGTTTATTTGTATCAGATTTCGAAAAGACGAACTGCATTTAATAAAAATTTTGTATGGTGGATAAAAGACAAATTAGATTTTAATTCAATGGAATCAGCCGCAGAAAAGTTTGTTGGAATGCACGACTTTATTTCTTTTGCTGATAAGGATTCTGAAGATAAATCGACAAAAGTTCTTATTCAGAAAATTGAAATGAAAGAAGATAAAAATCTTATTTTAATAAGAATTATCGGTTCACATTTTTTGTGGAAAATGGTTAGAAGAATTGTTGGTGTTTTGGTTGAAGTTGGAAGAAACAAAAAAAATATTTCTGATATAGAATTTTATCTTAATAATTATTCAGATGAACCGAAAAAATTTACTGCCCCACCTTCAGGATTGTTTCTTGAAAAAGTTCTATATGATGATAAAGTAGTTTTGAGTGAACTGGATTCTACCATAAAAATTAAATGACCTGCAAAAACAATAAAGGAATTCTAAATATCTATACTTAATTTAAGTTGACCTCCAAAACCATCTTGGATAATTCTAATAAGTGTTGAAAGCCTGATATCACTAGCATTGTTCTCAATTCTCGAAATGTAATTTTTAGTTGTCCCACACTTTTGCGCAAG
>Ga0209721_1001318_pt1 | contig 18788 bp, 22 predicted proteins | sample TshhotsprinmetaG_FD_184139 | JGI IMG/M metagenome (GOLD analysis project Ga0209721, IMG submission 184139) | Hot spring microbial communities from South Africa to study Microbial Dark Matter (Phase II) - Tshipise hot spring metaG (SPAdes)... | ecosystem: Environmental > Aquatic > Thermal springs... | reverse complement strand
TGTTATTTCCTGCATGATAACTTCCTCCTGCGGGACATTGAGGATTGGCTATACACCTCTGAAGAGAGGAATTGTAAGTATAGCCCGCAGGACAGCTAACCGTTGCCGACCTTGTGCAAAGATTAGCGGTTGCATCGTAAGTAAAGCCCGTTATAGCACATGTAGGGTTTGCTTCGCATCTTTGGGTAGCGGCGTTCCAAGTAGTCCCTGTTGGACAGGTAGGGCTTGCACTTACCTCACACCTATCCCTTGTTGGATTATAATTGCCGGGTGAAGGACAAGACGGATTAGCTTCACATTTCTGAGTTGCTGGGTTATAAGTATAGCCAGTAGGACAGTTCACAGAAGGCTGAGCTTCACATCTCCCTGTAGTAGGGTTAAAAGTCCCCCCCGGCGGGCATTGAGGGTCAAGTTCGCACTTCCCTGTAGCAGGGTTATAGGTGTATCCAGTAGGACAGGAGATATTCGGCTCCGTTTCACATTTACCTGTTGCAGGGTTAAAAGTTCCTCCTGCTGGACAGTCAGGAGCTTTTTCACACTTTCCTGTAGCAGGGTTATGGGTAAATTCAGCAGGACACAGCATAACTACCACGCCAGAACACTTATTACCTGACGGGTCAAATAACACTCCGGGCGGACACTCCACCTCTTTCACGCAAACATGAATAGTCGGATTGTAGTAGTATCCGTCAGGGCATTGTAAAGCGCTTATCACTTCGCATTTGCCTGTTGAAGCATTGTAAAGCCCGCCGCTTGGACACATGCAGGCACCGCCACATTCACTTTGACACATCGGCAAAGTGTCATAAACTTGAGAGTTTTGAGTGCATCTGTATTTGTAGAAGGGGCTTACAACCCCTCCTGTTTCTTTGCATGTAGGACAGGGGTCAAGCTTCGCCAGTGTGCAGTCCACCTGATTAGTCGGGCTGTATATGCACTTATAGGTATAGGGGCTGTCGAGCTTCACGCAGTTACCGAAGCTAACCCTTGAGCATGGAAGCATCTCTGAACAATCGTCAATTTGCCCGTTCCCGCTTGAGTCAACTCCGCATCTGACACCATCATAGCCGCTTTGCTCTGTGCAGTGATAATCACTCTCAGCTTGAGCCAGACCTGTAAAGCATAGAACGAAGAGTAAGGATAGCAGAGTCAAAAAGATTCTCTTAATTAAGGCATTCTCTGTCATTGACAGCCTCCACTAATGCGCTTAAAACCCCTGCCGCCAAGCCGAAACCATCAGGGCAGGCGCAATCTTTATACAGTGTTTCGTCAGAAGCAAGAGGACAAGTATAAGTAGTTGAGCCATGAGCAGTAATCTTGTCGCAGGTCTTCAGCAAATAGTCATTCTTCACGTTACTTTGAGCTTGAGGAGCTGCTGGCTTTTTAACCATGCAGGAGATTTCGCAATCATCTCCCTTTAGTTCATCGGGGTCGAAAGTGTCAATTACGCAGTCGCAGTGCTTCACGATTGAATAACCGCCATTGGGACACGAATACTGGTCGTTGCCAATTTTATTACAATCTCTCGTTTCATACCTGTATCCTTTAGGATGAGAGGCGTCAGGAATTTGTAAAACACAGCCAATCCTGCACTGCTCAGGCTCTTTACAGCCTCTATGAATTTCTCTTTTTCTTTCATACTGCTGTGGCGGGAAATCGTTTATTGTGCAGCGAAGACCCGTTTTCGTGGCAGGAACGTCGTATTTGCACTCAAGCTCAAAATATTCCACCCTTACACACACAGGGTTTTTCTCGCACTTTTTAGTTGTTGAATTATATTGAGACCCCACGCCGCACACGGGATTAGCTTGACAAGGACAAGGCGGGTCTTTTTCGCACCTGTTGCTGGATGAATTAAAAGTAAAATTAAGTGGACAGGATGGCTCTTCCTGACACTTATTTACTGCCGAATTATAAGAGTAACCTTTAGGGCAGTCCATCTTGCCTCCTCTTGCCTGACATTCGGCATTAGAGTTGCTGTATGGTTCAAGAGCGTAATCTATCTCCACTATACAGGTTGGTGTTGTGTCCTTGTTGTAAGTGGGTTTCCGGTAAGACACTTTGTCTGAGTTCATGTTGTCAGCCGTATCTGTTATAGGCTTAACCCTGTCTGCATGAGGCGTATAACTGCTGGAGCCTTTGCATTCGTAAGTTCTCTCTATTCTCCACCAAGGCTTACAGACAGTCCCCACAGTGGGGTATGACTTACAAGTTGTCTCAAGAGTGTTATTCGTAGGATTTCCATTAATCTTCGTCTGCACTCTGTTGTTCTGAGCGTCGTAATACCATTCGTCAATTATTTTGCAATTATTTTGTTCATGTGCAGCACAACCGTCATCTATAGTCTCTCCAATAGGGGGAGAGACAGTAATGGAGAAAGTATTACATGCAGGAGCGTTATCAACGTTTACAGAGTAAGTGCAGTAAGAGTTATCAAATGCGCAGTTGTGAGAGAGCCATACTTTCATGGGATTCACCTCTGACCAGCATCTTGTATCGCCGCCCATGTCGTTATATGCTGTGTTGTCTCCGTCCATTCTTCTGTTGACCGAAAATCGCCCTATTTCGTGAGCGTTGGAGTTGCCTCCGTAAGGCAATGCTCTTTTAATCTGAATATCGGGCGGGTGGTTTGCCTTGACTCCGCAAGGCGCTCCTTCCCAGTAAGCCCACGCTTCAAGAGATAAAGCCTTTCCGTAAGAATCGCATCTTGCCCTGAACATCGAGTTGTAATCCCATCTGCTCTGTGGATACTGGTAACAGATTTTATTGCTGTCTGAGTAGCCTGCGGCATAATAAAGGCTGTTAGCTTCACAGATTATCCCGTTTTGAGGTCCCTTTTGGTCTATCATGTTTCTCGTTATAGAGCAAGAAACTGTCCCGCCTGAAGTGCCTGCAAAGTTCTGCCCTCCTTTTTTGACTCCTGTATATGCCTGACAGGATGGGTCTGTGCTGTTTGCTCCGCAAACGACTGTTTTTTGAATAGCAGCATCCGTCATTGTATAAGGGTTATTGAAATATTTAGTCTCTGGAGTCTCTTTGTTCTGCCCTGCACAGTCTTTCACTTCTCCCGCATAGTAAGTAGCCGTATGTCCGCTGAAAGATGAATTGGTTATCATCTTGCCTGTTGCTTCTGCATACAGCTTAGAAATTGCTCCCCCAGCATAAGTAGGAGGTTGTGCAAGGGGATCAAGGCAGCCGTTTAACTCTCCAGAGGATACTGAACTCACATACCCAGAACCAGACACATTCCATCTATACCAAGAAGTAGTCCCTATTCTGTATCCGTCTATACAGACTTTAGAGATTCCGCCGAAGGAGTTTGTGCTGTCTAAAATCCCGTCATTGTTGGTATCTGTCCTTACGGTGATTGACGAAGCGCTAACAGTAACTTCTACTGCGAGTTTTTCATTTTGAACGCTGCCCTGACCACAAAAAGTCGTAGCATCACCGGTCTTAGTGTTATCAATAGTAGAAAGTTGAGTATTTTCCTGAGTAAGGGGGTTGAACAGCCTGTTTTTAATGGCATCCCCGCTGCCGACCTGAGACTTAAAAAGACTGTCTGAGGACTTTGCAGCGTCCTTGCTTGCAGGGTCGAGGCAGAATCCCTGAGAAGCTATAAGTATTATTAATATTGCGATTAGAACAGTTATTATTTTAGGGGTGGGCATACTTCGTCCCTCCTGATTTTTTTATGAACTTTTCCGTCCAAGTAAACGACTACATCTTTGTCAGTCTTAACTTTCATTTTGTTTTCAATACTGCAATCTTTAAAGAACTCGTTTTTTACGAAATTAAGCCTTACCTCCGTGGCGCTTTCAGTTTTAGACTCATATGTGTAGCAAAAAGGGTATGGAGCGAGTATGTAGCAAAACACCCCTACCACAAAAAGACTAAAACAGGCAGCAATCTCTTTTGTTGTACACCATCCAAACAAAGTCATCTCCTTTAAAAGGCGGATTTTTAAGAGACGTCCATATCAAGCCGGGCTTTCCTATGACTGTCCTTAGCTTCATCGGGACAGGATAAAGAAGTAGAAGGTTATACTGCCTTTTTACCCACATCGGCATAGGATATCTCTGACACCATCCTGTTACAGTAGGGGGTCCTATCGTCCCCCATAAAAGCAATTGCCTGTGGAGCTTTGCTATCATCCTTGAGGCAATCCCTGCTTGTGCTTGAACATAGCCCGCTGAACTCATGTTTTGAGACATCGGATAGGTTGAACCCCAAGCTCCCATGCACCAAAAAAGAACATCAATAGAACGCTGGGTTGTAGCGGCTACACTATCCACAGCACACACCTCTTGTGCTATCGGATTTGCCACCAGAAATGCTTCGGGTCCGAGCAGAGTCGCCCACATATCGTTTTGCCAAAGAGGGTCGAGTTCCGTGAAATACAAGAAATCGAAGCTCCTTAATGCTTGAAGACAAACAACATCTAAAAATAAGCCGAGAATCATCCATACTGGGTAGATAATCATGTGAACTTGAGCGGCGGCAGTCCTTTCTTTGCTGACTGTTTCGTCTTCGCTTTTTCCTTCTGCCATTGTGTTGAATGGCACAGGCAGTTGAAGCCCCGCAGTAGGAGAACACCACGGATGCTTTACTGTTTCCATGATATGCCCTGCTTCCCAGATCGAGAATTTTATACCCACCCTTAAAAATATTGGGGGAGGCATTTTGCATATGCAAAGGGGAAAGCCGGGTATAGAGTTATAATCGTCAACCCCTTTTAAATCAATTATTTTTACACCCCCAATTCTAAGAGGGAATATGTTGTAGAGAGTTGCCATGCCTGTCGTAAGAATTTTGATGGCTGTGCCGGGATTTGCCTTGCATCCGGGCTTGGCTGAAGCCAGAGCTTTCCCCTCAAATGCTATCGTAATAAGCATAATAGCTATAAGAAAAAGACATATTGACTTTTTAATTATTCCCACTTTTTGCCTGATTTGCCTGAGTTTTTACAGAATGAACATCCACTCTAATCATGTTTTTTTCTCTATATACAACGCTGATTGTATTTTTAAGCTGTAGTTTTTCAGCCATAATTTCCTTGAGATAGAAAACTGGTCTTTTAAGCTCATCTGCGAGCTTGATGAAGTCGCCTTTAGTCGCTAAGAGCATAAAGTTTTTCATTCTTGGGTCATTTTCTTTGAGTTTCCTCTTTACCCACTCTTTTTCTTTCGGGCTGTCACCGTTGAAAATTACCAGAGTCGGGGGATCAGTAGGCATATAGTCAAGGGGATTGAAAGTATATCCTTTTGGATAAAGAATCCCCTGAACTTTTCCGTCCCCGCCAACTCTTGGAATGTCAGTATCGAGGGTGTATGTCATGTCCACGAGATAGGAAAAGCTTTTGGACGCTTCAGGCAAACTCACCATATCCGAAGGCTTATAGTTCCTCATCTTCGTTTCAAGCTCTTTTCTTATTTTTTCGGCATCAGCTTTTTTGATTTTCTCCTCTATCTCGACTATTGCGTCTTTTTCCTTAATGGAATAAGTGTTTCCATAAGTCCCAAGAGGAGTTACAGCAAGCATTACCGACATAACTATTCCTAACATTTTTTTCTACTCCCTGTAATAGGTAAGATAGCCTTTCAGCAGATCGATGTTTTTGGCTTTGGGCTTATATATGCCCCAGAACCAGAGATAATGGAGATAAAAAAACGCTGGAAGAGTCCTCTTAAGGTGAATATAAATTCGTGTCAAGATTACAGCTATTATGATACCTGTTATCAAACTTCTTGCAGGAAGAAAGACAATGAAACAAAAAGCCATAGGCGCTATCTCATCAATTTCCCACAGCAAAAACTGCGGCGGGTTATCAGCCCATTTTGGAAATCTTATTTCTACCATGTTCCCCCCCTTGAAAAAAAGGGGGGCATCCCCCCCCTTTTTTTTAGATTTAGAATGTTGCGCCACCCAAGCCGGTCATGATTGAAGGCATTACGAATACGAAAGCGGCTACTATGAGTCCGCCGAACAGCCAGAAATACTGCCCGGACTGAAAAGCTCTGATTCCGCCAAGGATTCCTACTGCAAGTCCAAAAATGATTGCAGGGAGACCTGTGGCCCATCCCATAACACGGTCGTATATGCTCTGGAACTCTGTGCCCTGGCTGGTATCTGCCATTGCCGAAGCCGCTGTTAATACGGTTAATGCCATTACCATTAAAGCTAATTTTTTCAATTTAACCTCCTTGATAGTGTTATTGTGTTTGTGATTTTTACTTTCCTGCTTTACGCAGGGGAAAGCCTGAAACAGGGCTTCCTTGATCCTTTTACCCTATGTGCCTAAACCCCATAGGCACACAAAATCCTCGTGTTATCGCTCACCTCCCTTGGGTTTGAGTTGTTGACTTTTCTTCAATCGGCTTTTCTATATGACTGCCTACTTTTAAAACAACGCCCGGCACTTGAGATGCAACAATGATTGGATTGAGTTTTGTCTGAGCAGGGCATTTCTCGCACAACACATGCCTTTTGTCTTCAAGCACTTTGACAGGGCTTTCAGCGGGCATGGCAGTCTTCATGACTGTGCCGACTTGTGCAAAATCGGCGCAATAAGCCGTTGAATAATAAGCAAAGACTAAGAATGTAACTGCAATTGTAACAAGACGCAAAGTCATTCTTTGCCTACGGATACACTCTGGCATGAGCCAGAGGTGACGCCCCTAAAAAGGGGGTGAGAGGGCTTAACATCCGCCCTATAACGACCTCTCTATAGCCGTAGAAACTATAGAGGTAAACGCCTCAGATATTGTGGTATTTCTGAGGGTGAAGGGGAACTACTTTTTAAACCTTTTGTAGTTCTTTTTTGCTTTCATAGATTTAACCCTATTCACTATGAACGGGTCAATAGATACTACTGTTGCCTCCATTCTTTGAAGCATTTTTCGTGCTCTTGCAGGAGTGCATTTATATTGCAACTTTCCGTTATTTAATACTGTTATTAGCTTGCACTTTTTTGGCATATAGTAAGTTTTTATATACCCTCCAAGCGTATTTTCTCCTTTTCTCGCTGCTTACGGCGTTGTAGCAGCCGACAGCTTCCCACGTCTGCCCATACCTCTTAATGCACTGGGCTAAGATCCAAGCGCCAACCTTGACGTTAGTGCAAGGGTCTGAAAGGGACAACCATAAATCCCTTCCAAGAGTCTTGTAATGAACGGAGTTAATCTGCATCACTCCGTAATCGTAAGAGCCGTTAAGGTTCTTATTAATCGCCTTCGGATTAAAGTTTGACTCCGTTTTGGCTATTGCATACAGAAGCATAGGGGAAACCCCATACATAGCTCCCGCTTCTTCAAAGCAGAATGCCCAAGAGTCAGTGGCGATTAACGCTATAAATATGCTTATAAATATGCTTAATATAACTGTTCTTCTCATCATTTTTGCCCCCACCTTTTCAAGCCCCCTTAATAAGGGGGCTGAAAAAAGTAGGAGGTTAGGAGGAGAGAGTATCAATGTATATACTGGAGGGGGTAACCCTATTTTCCCCTCCTTGTGAAAATTTTTTTACAAAAATTTATCAATCAAGATTTTTCCCCCTGTTTTTGCCTCTTTTGAGGGTTTTGCTTTGACTTTTTTTTCTTTGATTTTTCTTTTAGCCTTTTCTTCTAAAAGAGCATTGACGGTTTGCTTTCCTATCTCGGAAGCCAAAAAATGAGTCAATGCCTTTTTGACCAAATAGGGTTTCTTGCCTTTTGCGCTCGTCAATATATCTATCAATTCTGGGTCGTATGTTGAAAACTCTACCCTGAAGAACATGGCTTCTCAGACTCAACACTTGATTGGCAAGTCTTGCTACTTAGATTGAGCATCTCTTGTGCTTTAATTCTGAAACCAAGAGCATTTGCAAATTCTGGCTGGGGAAGTATCTCAATCTTGACCTTGTCTGATTTAACCCTATTTGTCAGCATTCTTGCCCCGCCCCCAAAGAAAACTATCGTATCGAAAGTGATAACTCCACTGTGAGCCTTGAGATCACCTATGATTAGTTGGAGCAAGTTCGCAAAATAACCCTCTGATACCTCTCGTATCTCAGGGGTTAGGTCTATTTTGTCGAATCCAGATTGAATGAAGCCTGTGCGAATCACGTGATTAAGTTCAATAGGGGTGAATGACTTTCCTGAAAAGCCTTTTTCCCGGAGTATCGGCAGAAGATTGCTGACTGCCATTTCGTGAATACCTTTTTTGTAGAATGTTTTGCCAGTGAGTATCTCTTTCTCTTCGCAAGAATAGAGGGTGTAGATGACTGTGTTGAAACCTATATCTATACCCAGTATATTTCCCTTGCACTCATTATTAGCAAGGTAAGCCTTAACGCCGCCAAGACCTTGAGGATACACAAAAACCTGAGAAAACTGATGAGCTTTAGAGTTTACCTCAAAGCTCATCAAATCGTTGGTCAGCCGAGTTAGGCTGTTTGGCTTTCTTTTGTAGGCTTTCTCCGTCTCAGCTTTCCAATGCTCATACGGCAAGCCAACAACAAGTGTGTCTTTGCCGTTGCAATAAGCATCAGCTTTGTTTAAACAAACCCCTACAAAAAGGGGATACATATCAAGCAATTCCTCAACTGTCCTAATGTAATGGCTTCCAGTCTCAAGCAACGCCCTTTCCCCGACAATATAGCTGTCTTCTCCGAATTTGTAGCTTCCTGAACTGTCTTCTTTGGTTTTTCTGTAGCAGCTTGCTACCAACCCTTGACTTGTCTCGTGAAGCCACTTTGCAGAACTAAACCCTAAATCCACAACGAATATGCTCACTTTAGCCCCCCTTTTTTGTCCTTTAGTATATATACTGAAGGGGGTAACCCCGAAACGTTTCGGAAATGTTTCCGAAACGTTTCTATGCATTCAACATCGGTTCAACCTTTTCAATTTTTTTCAGCTTTTTCTGCTTCAAAATCTCAAAAGCTGACACTTTTTCGCCAAAAGCTTCAGCGACGAAAGGAGTAAAATACCCATCAAATGTCTTGCCGTCAGTCATTGTTATCACAAATCTCCCCCCAAAATACTGGTCTTTTATCAACCCTCTTGCTATGGCATCTTTGTCCCTTTTAAGCCTTTGGATGATTGAAAACATTACGCTGTGCTTCATTTCCCTTGAAGTGTCCATCAAAGCTATATTCGGGTCATTCTTGCCGAGCTTCTTAGCGACTTCCTCGATTACTCCTGTCTGAAAATACACGTAACCATCGGGCATCGAGAAAGCGTTCCATCTCTCACCCCAGAGGCGGTTGATGTATGGCTTTAGTTCTTTCAAGAAAGCTTCACTATCAAACCACTCAAGAGGAATTTCCTTTGGGATGCTCTGTTTATCCTTTGCTTCTGAAGAAGTTGCTGGCGAAAATATGTCTGCATCTGGCTGTGAAGCCTGTTCGGCAAAAACGGAATGAGACGACTCGTTAGGAACTGTGACTTGCTCTAACGAGGGAACTGTCGCTTGCTCTAACGAGGGAGCTGTCGCTTGCTCTGACGAGGGAGCTATCGCTTGCTCCTGCTTCGCAGAGGAAACTGTCGTTTGCTCTTGCTTCGCAGAGGGAGCTATCGCTTGCTCCTTGATGTTTTGTTCAGGCTGAGAAGATTCATCTGACACAATCTCTTTTGCAACCCCAGACATTTCCATTCTCCTTGATGCGTGGTCTGCTTCCTTGAGCTTCTCAGCAAGCAATCCCTTAGTTACCCGATGATGTTCCAGAATTGCCTTACTTATCTCATCCCTAAATGGAAGCTCTTTATAGCCAGCCAATCCTTCAAGGATTGTGATGCTGATAATAGGGTGATCACCCATTGAATACAATTTGCTCCTTGCAGAGGGCAGTTTCCCCAAGTCATGTCCCAGCGCTGTAATGAGGACTTTAGGCAGCATGGAAGCTGAATTTCTGAAGGCTTTTATCATGTGTTCAGCTACATTCAAGGCGTGCTTATACAAGGGTATTTGAGCGAGAGCGTCAAAGGTGTTTTTGGCTATAAGCCCTTCTGGTTCGCCCTTTGTGTTTACAACTGAAGGGCAGTCCCCTTCCTTATCCAAAAGAGAGAGAATCTCTCTTATTACTTCTCCAGAAGTAGAGTTTGAATAAGTCCGCCCCCTGACATATCTTTCGTATAACTCCTGAATTTCTGGGTGCTTATAATGAACTTCTTTTTCTTTTTCGACTACTTGCCCGTTAGCGGCTCTCCAAATACCTACAAGTTCATCTAACGATAGAGTAATATTTTTATGCTTCGTCCAAATGGTTGAAAGGGCTTCAATGGCTATCGTTTTCTTATCGCCATAAGTCCTCGAAAGACGCATCGCCATCAGGGAGCTTACAACTGCCGTTACACCGGCAACAACTATGATAATCTCAAGTATCAAGCAACTGCCTCTTCTTTTCTAAGCAAATCGAGCTTGATGTCTGGAAACTTTACTCGAACATACTGCTTGGAGACATCATCCGTTATCCCCATATATCTGCCATCGTAGCTCATCATGTAGAACTTTCTTTCAGGAAGACCCATCACATCAGACGGCTTTAAAGCTGGTTCTTCAACCTGCCTCATGGTTATTCCGCCCCCTATACTCAATATCGGCGAGTATTTCCTTTGTTCTCCAAAATGCTCAACGACATACTCGGCAGTCTCGTAATCAGGCACCCTCATAAAAAGTTTTGTGTTTGTGTTATCCAGTATCACCTTGCCCGGCTCTTGTCCAATCGTAGCGTATAGCTGATTAACGCTCTGGCAAAAGCCGTGCATCCATAATCCAGCTCCGCCAGCTTTTGCAAACATTTCCTCTATTCCGTGATAGAGGACGCTTTGAGCCTCGTCAACATATACGCACAGAGGGGGATTAATAATTTTATCCGATGCGAGCATTCTTCCCACAAATGACTGTATCATTGACACAACAACCTTGCCTAAAGTGCAAGAGGCTTTACGAGTCAGCAAAGAAGCAGTCTGCACAACGAGGATTACTCTTTGTCCATTTTCAAGCCGTTTAATAAATCTGTTTTCGTCAGCCTTGCCTATGATTTTGCCTATATTGCCGGTGGTCAGTTCCATGAGCGCCACCCGCAAGGAGGATGAAACTTTGCCGTAGTAGTCAGCGGGGCTGTCAAGAATCTTCTGTATGTCTAACGACAACTGTTTTGCCTCTTCTGAATCAATAGAATCTATCTCCACCTTAAGCCTTTCAAGCTCTGAGCGTGAGACTTTGTTCTTCACATCGTTTAAATTGAAGTGAGGAACTCTCCCTTCATTTTTTGCAAGCAGAAGTAGAGCCATCACCACCGCAAGGCTGATTTCATACGAAACATTGAAAAAGAACTTTTCTTTGCCCACTTCTACCCCCGAAACGATATGCCCTACAAGCTCCTCTGGCATGAAGTAGTAAGCCAAAGGATCTATAATGGCGCTGTAATCAGGGAAAACAGGCGTAATAAGCATAAGCTCATTTTGTCTTCTTTCTTCAAATGCGACCTGAACGACCTTTGCAAAAAGGTCATGGTCTATTTTAGGGTCAATGACCACCACACTATAACCCTTCCTTATGTCCTGTTCTATCATCAATTCTTCGAGTTTGGTTTTGCCGACCCTTGTTGTGCCAAAACACCAAAAATGCCCTTTTCTACGAGAATCGGGCAACACAATCCTTTCAAGTTTAGTTCTTGGTTTGTTAAGCTCTTGCCCTCGACCGATAACAGTTATAGGCTCTTTGCTTTTAAAAAAATTGCACAGTTTTCTAAAACCTAACAACTATATTCTCCCTTAATTCTTTAGAGACCGCCGAAATGCACTCTTTAGGCAGTCTTTTGCTCGCAATGACTTCACTTAAAACCCCTGCTATTCTTCTTTTGCAAACAACGTTTATGTCTTCTATGTCCATGCTTATAAGCTCTTTCTGTAAAAGTCCGCTTACAAGGCTTTTAGATGTTCTACTCAATAAGACTTCGTTTCTCATGAAGTCATGAGAAAGGATAACTTTATTCACATAAAAACTGTAATACTCCCCAAGCCTATACTTATTGCGTTCTTTAGGGGTCTGATGAGCCTTATTACATACCCCATAGAAAGTACAATCGCCATTATTTATCTCGATATATATGCTTCCCAGAGCGGATTTCCTACTTATAATTCCGCCGATTACTGAATTGCTCAGGCTCTTTATAGCCTCATACTTTTTTACCGCTGACATTAGATACAACTCCTTAAGCAGTTTAGATTTAATTAGCCTCACAAGTGAGCTATTAAGTTTGCTTGCATTAATCACTTGCGTATTTTTGTCGTATATGTATATTTCGCCTCTGTTGAAGTGAAAATCAGCGTCTTTTTGTGTAACTCTTGTTATTACTGCCGATACCACCTTCTCGACAGATGTAATAACTTCTTCGCTTGTTAAGTTATATTTCGCTGACAGCGCTATTATATCTCTCTTTTGCACTACTTTGTTCACATCCCCCCACAGGAAGCCTGCGACTACTTCGTCTTTGAATCGAACCAACCTTTTCGAAGCTCCTTCAGCATCGCAAGTATTCTTGGATTAGAAGTTTTGGCGTGTATTTTTTCGAGCGCATAATCGAGTGAGACATCGCCGTATATCACATAAGCGTTAGGCGACCCTTTAAGGTTTTCAGGCATCCCTTCTGATGATTCAATATCAGCCGCAGAGACGCCCCAAGCAAAAACAATAGCGGGAACTTTGGTGATTTTATAATGCCTATAAAGCATAGGGTCTATAATGAACTCTACAGCAAGCTCCTCATCTTTAGAAGGGGCTATGACATCCTGAACGAAATGTGCAGTGGGCATCAACTTTGCACACCCTCCAATACAGCCTCTCAAAACCATTTGGATATTAGGTTCTCTTAATTTATCAATTGACCGAGCGTAATTTTTAAGCGTGGTTTTAGGTATTGAAGAAGACACAAAGATATAAATTCTTTCGTCTTTATTGAGGAATTCTCTTAGTCCGTCCTTTTCGTTTTCGTTCTTCCTCCCACTGCCGTCTATTACCAGTCTTTCGCCGTCATACTTCATCTTGCCTTTCCAGTTTTCGACTTCAGGCATTACTTTTTGCTGAAACTCCTTGTAGGACTTCTGCGCTTCTTTTTTCATCTGAGGAGTATTCTCGTTTTCTTTCTTGGGAATATGCTTTTGATACTCTTTTTTGCTATCTTTGAGCTTCTTCTCAAGCTCTTCTGGTGTAGGCGTTAAAGAATAAGCAGGCACGACCGTGAGGATCATGCCTGCTGCTGCAAATAAAGCTATTCTTAAAAGATTTCTCAAAGCGATCCAATCCCTTCGGCGTTGAAGCCCTCAAGAATCAGCCCTTTTGATGTTATGAAAGTCGGCACGCCCCCTACTTTGAGTTTTCTGCCGATTTTCATGGAGGCTTCTATCTTCTCCTGTCCTTCTGGACAGCTCACTCCTGCATACTTGCCTATGAGATAGTCCTCGTAAGTCATCTTAGAGCATATGCCCTTGATAGCTTTGTCTCTGGAAAGAGAACTTATCGGGAAAAAGATAACCCTCAATTCCAGCCCTTTTTTGTCAGCGATTTCCCTTACCTGCCCCTTTGCGTTCTCGCAATGGGGGCACTGAGGGTCTGTGATGAAGTATAAGACTTCTGTAATAGCGCCTTTTGGGACGTATGTGAAGGCTACTGCTTTGTCTAAAGCTTCCTTATTTGCTTCGAAGGCTTTTCTTTCATGCTTCAAAACACTTTCTCTGGAGATATGAACTTTTGAACTGAACATTTCTCCAAGTATGAGAAAATCGCCTTGTTTGCTTGCATAGACAGGTATGTAATCGCCTTCCGCCTTAATGATGGTTTCGCATAAAGAGTAAGCATTTCTTTTGCTTACTATTTGGAAGGAAGGGATTTCTATGTGCCTGCTGATGAACTTTTCGTCTATCCCTTCGCACACATCAAGAGATTCAGCCGAGACCACCCCGCCTAAAGCTATCACAAGCGCCATCGCAAAAGCTAAAATTCTCAATTGCACCTCCTTAAAAAGTGACAGCAAATCCAACACTGAAGTTATTAAGTTTGCTGTATGTGGTTGCAGAGTAGTAAACTCCTACTCCGACAGCAACTCCTTTGCTTACGAACTTCTTAATCTCGATTCCTGCCGTTCCTACTCCGATGATTTTCTTAACATCAGTTTTAGAATTTTCGGCGTAAGCGACTCCCGGTCTCAGCAGTAAATCTGCTTTTACGGGTCCTGCTGTGGTTCTCACGCTTAAGGGGAGATTAATTTCTCCATAGACAACATCGCCTATCATCGCCCCTTCAACGCCCACTCCGAGTAGTAGGGGATATACTACCCGCCTTTGTGTCCTGATGCCTGCAAAAACTGAATCCTTTACACCGCTTTCTTTGAAGTTTTTGTAGCCGATATTGACGCTGTATTCCCATTTTTTAGGTGGTTCTGATACCTCTTGCAGAGCTTCTGACTGACAAGGCACGGCGAGAACGTAGATTAAAATAGCTGCTAATAGTAGATAAGATTTTCTCATTGTAACACCTCCTTTCTTTTTGAGTTTTTATTTTTTTTGTTCATACTCATCTCTCTATCCGTTACTTCGTTGACATCTGTAATAGTGCCGCAGTAACCCCCAGCTTGCCCTTTGGAACATAAGGGGTTTTCAGCATAAGGCATTACAATGCTTGCACATCCAGACATTCCAGTTAAAAGCAAAATTAAAAGAAATAATAAAAGAATTTTTTGCATCCCCTATAACCTCTTCGCCAACGTTACTTTCTGAGTTAAAACCACTTCTACCTTCCTGCCTGCGTTGACTTCAATCACAGGAAACATTTCCTTAGCCATCTCCATGTAGAACTTAGCAAGCTCCTCGGAAGCTTTTGTAGCTCCCATCCCCAAGCCTGCTTGCAGAGACTTACTTGGGTCTAATGTGGATACATTGCCGGTAGGGGTAACATTAAGCACAGTTGCGCTTTGCGAAAACGCTTGAGAAACACCCTGCAAGAAACCGGTTATGAGACTTCTTGAGAGTACCGCCCCCTGCTTGGTTACCACCATTCCAGATAGCCCTGTCTTGCCGTCTTCTCCGACTACATAACCCGACACATTCCCTGTTATCATCTCTCCTTCTTTGCCTACACAAGATATAGAGTTAACTCGTATATGCACCCTCTCGCTTGAAAGTTCTCCATATGCTTCCCCTATCATAAAGCACCCTTCTATATCGCTTCGCCATTTGTTAGGCAATTGAGCATGATCTATGATTTTCAACAGCACTGGATATGGACTTCCCTTTCCTCTTGCGCCTGAAGGAGCATCTATGCCTGTCATAAGAACTACTCTTACAAAAGACCCCGCAGGTATGTGCGCTTCGTTCTTCTTTTTGTCAACTTCTTTACTTTCAGACGCTTCTTTGCTATCTTCTTTCTTGTCCTTGCCTTTTGCATCGCCTTTTGCATCCTTTGCAAGAGTGGCTTTAGTGCCACCGCTTTCTTCCATCGCTATCAGATTAGTCAATACCTTCTCAACAGGCTGGGCAGGAGTGCCGGGCTGTCCAAACTGCCCATGAGCTGCCCCAGAAGATGGCGGTGGTGGCGGGACTGCCAACTGTCCTACTGGCGGAGATTGGGGGACAGGGGGCGATCCGGGCGGTTGCTCGCCTTTCCCTACTGCCATCTTGTCTATCTTTTGGTCAAGAGCTTTCAGGGCTGCTTGAGTATCTTCTATCTGCTTTTTCTGCTCTTGCAGTTGTTGGGCGCTTTGCGCAATCCACGATTCCCTTGCAAGATCACTGCTTCCATGCAGGTTAATCTTAGGCTCTGGAGGAGGTGGTGTATATTTCTGCTGGCTCTGATACAGGTATGCCACTAACGCCCCAAAAAGCACAAAGACTGATACCGCAGCTATCATCATCAACTTCTTACGTCTTTTTTCGTCTTTTATCGTCAAATTCTCTGTTGTTTGCGGTGTTTTCTCGCTCACTTTTGCCTCCTAATAATGAACACTCTGGATTGTTCTCCATTGCGGAGATACATAGACACTATAGATACAGCAAGAGGATTAACAGGCTTAAGAGTATTGAGGATGGTCATCTCGTCTATGGTTATCTCCGCTTTTGCTATCAAGACATATTCCTGAACCTGATACATGGTTCCCGTGTAATCCTTGCTGTGAACTATTAAGAGTTCTTTAAACTCTTTCTCTGGCTTGTTTATCTCTGACACTTCGTAGCCCGGCGGAATTTCTTCAAAATAAGCGCTCTTAATCAAAGACAAAATTGTATCTTCGTAAGTTGACGATTTTTCATGAGCAAGAGCTTTCATTGTGTCTGCATGAGAGCTTTGAAGATATGCTGTAACAGCAGGAATGTCTTGGGGAATTAGTATCAGTGAAAAGGTTTTCTCTCCACAAATTACATACAGTTCTTTCGGTCTGCTGTCGTATTCAACCATCAGCTTTCCAGTTATCGGATTTACACTCTCTTTAGGAAGGTTTTTGATGTATGCGTTTCTACCCGAAGTCTTAATCTCAATCCCTTTCTCCCGTGAATAAATCACCTTCTCAATATCCGTGAAACAAACCAGCCGACTGACATCTTTCAAGGAAATATCAAGTGTTTGTAAGCCCTCGTCTTTAATTACCTGCGTCTGAGGCTTATAGTTTTTGAGGCTTTCCGTGTTCTCACCTTTGTCGAAACTGTGAGGCAAAGGGGGAAACTCTCTCTTGAGAGGTTCGGCAGGGGGAGTATTATCTTTCTTCGTGTTCTTTTGCTGTCCAGCTTTAGGCTGGGCTGGCTTAGTCTTCTCTACATGAGTTTCAGGTTTGACTTTTTCGCCTGAAGCTGGGAAAAGAGGTTTTTCGTTTGCTGACGCATAAGACAGTAAAAAGAGCAACAAAGCTGTTACTCTTACAACGTTAAGAACTTTTTTGTTCAATTTTTTCATAGCCTATGATTTCAAATCTCCCTTTATTGATTTGGAATTGAACTTTGTATTCAACTCTGTGATTAAGTATTTGCTTATCCTGTGAAAATTGCCTCATATGCCCCGTCACCTTAATAGTGTTTTTTTCAAGCACAAAGCTGTGGGGAATGAAGTATTGGGATATGCTGTATTTTTTTATCTCTGCCGCATGACCAAGAAGCTGCGGTGAAATTTTGTTGTAATGCGAGGCATTAATGAACCTCAGAAACTCCTGAAACCTGTCATCTACTGTTTCAGGAGTGAAATTACTGACAAGCTCAACTGAGTATCTCGCCATCATCTCGATATACTCCTTTGAGGCGGTGTCCCCTTCCACATAAAACTTTCTGTCTATATAAGAAGGAACTATGATTGTTCTATGGGAAATCCCTAAATAAATCACCACCAAGCCTTGAAGCACCATCGCAGTGGCAAGTATCAGAACGACCCCCTTAAGGAGTTTGTTTTCACTCTCTCTGTTTGCATATTGCTCGATAAATTTTTTAACTTTCAAGCTTCCCCCCGTTTTTGCTGATGGTCAAAAGGTAATATGCAATCAACAAGGCTTCTGCCCTTCCGTGATGATTGCTCTTGTTGAGTCTTTGCCTAATGGCTGGGAAAAGTTTTTTGGCTATTTTAAGTGATTGGTTTTTGTCGCTCCCGTTTTTAGGAAACATTTTTCTTTTCCAAACGCGGGGATGAACAGTGTTAACTTGAATGCCCGCCATTGACAAAGCGCCTTCCCAGATTCCAACGCCCCTTCCAAAAGAAAGCATGGAAGTTGCTCCCATTGATCTTCCCGCCCTCGGCATAGCTATCGGCTCTTCCAGCAGAGCGTAGAGTTTGCCTTTAAGTTTCTTGATGCTTGCTACAAGTTCTGAAACTCCGTGAGGGCTAACTATTTTTTTCAGAGACTTCTTTTCAGTTGGACAGTCGCTCAAAAGCAAACACTTGCCATTTTTGTCTATCACCGCCACCGCTCCTGTCAGACCGGGGTCAATTCCCACAAAGAGCCTTCTTTTTTTCTCTACTTTGCCTGTCAAGGTCTCTCTTTCTTTTTCTGCTACAAGTGTAGCAAAACTTACCCGGTCCGCCTTTGCTAAATACTGGCTTCCCGCAAATTTTGCAAATGTAATGTCGCTTCTGCACAAGAGGCTTATTTTCTTTGCAAACGAGGCATAGAGTAGTGTTTTCGCGTGTGTAAAATACCAAGCCACACTTGCAACAGACTTCTACTCTACCTCCTACTTTACTTGCAAGGGCGTTAAGCAACTCAGAAATATTTGTCGAGTTAACCAAAACCTGCAAACGGACTCCTTGATTTTTTTCTTAATAGATAATACTGGAGGGGGTAACCCTGAATTTTTTTTGGTGAATGGGAGTGCTAAAAAAAAGCTAATATAAGTATATAACTTTGTTATATCGTTGACGCTCAAAACTGAATTGGTTTAAAATCTTGGGTATGAAATTAAAAGAGGCATCACACTTTTTCGGTATTCCCAGAAAAGTGCTTTTACATCTCAAAGAAAAAGGTCTTCTTCACGATCCCCTTGAGGAACTTGAGCTTTCTAATCTATCGTTTATGAGATATGTCTGGAAAGACAAGTTCGTGATGCGAGCTGCGATGGCGAGGTGGAGCAAAAAAAAGAGGCTCAAGCTTTGTGAGCAAATTGAACTTACAAAACCTGAATCATACGCTTTTAACCGTTTCATGAACGCCAGCGCAAATAAAAAGAAAATATATTTAAAGCAGGTCGCTCAAGAAATTTGCTTTTACTACAAACTGCCAAAGCCACTTGCTTTAAATATAGCTAAAAGAATGAGATGGAAGGCTTACAGGACGAAAAAAACTT
>Ga0209721_1001317_pt1 | contig 18792 bp, 8 predicted proteins | sample TshhotsprinmetaG_FD_184139 | JGI IMG/M metagenome (GOLD analysis project Ga0209721, IMG submission 184139) | Hot spring microbial communities from South Africa to study Microbial Dark Matter (Phase II) - Tshipise hot spring metaG (SPAdes)... | ecosystem: Environmental > Aquatic > Thermal springs... | reverse complement strand
GTTGTCATGGTGAAGACTTCTATCGTGGCGATCGCTGGCTGGCCGGGAGAGTTGATGCGGCAGTCTCGTGCTCGCGTTTTAATGCGCAGACCGTCGCCAGGCGCTACGGGTTTACGCCAACGGTCGTCTTTAACGGAATCGATACTGGCATGTTCCAGCCGCAACCACCAGACTCTACGTTTCGCGAACGATTAGGTCTACCGGCAGATGCGCCACTCTTGCTCTTTGTGGGGCGGTTGCAACCCTGGAAAGGGGTTGAAACTGCCATTCGCGCTTTGCCCCACATTCCGCGAGCCATTCTGCTGATCGCCGGCGATGGTGAAGATCGTTCACGCCTGGCTGCCATCGCCGCAGAACTCGGCCTCAGCGCGCGAGTGCGTTTTCTGGGCAGCGTACCGCGCCGGCAATTACCGGGCCTCTATGCCAGTGTCGATCTGCTGGTGGCGACCAGCTATGCCAGTGAGACTTTCGGAATTGGCCCGGTAGAGGCGCAGGCGTGTGGGTTGCCGGTCGTGGCTACGCGATTTGGCGGTTTTCCTGAGGTTGTCGCCGATGGCCAGACCGGTCTGCTCGTGCCGCCGCGCGATCCGGTGGCTCTGGCTGCGGCAATCAACACCTTGCTGGCCGATCCGAATCGGCGCGCGGCAATGGCCGCGGCAGCGCCGGTATGGGCGGCCCAGTTTGCCTGGCCGGCGGTGGTTGATCGGATCGAAGCGGTGTACCGGTCGGTGCTTGAACCGGTTTCAGCGTTTGCAGCAAATGAACGTGGCTCGTGAACTGGCAATCGGTAGCGTCAATGTTGCTCTACCATTATGCGCATCCTTATCATCGGTCTCGGTGGTGTAAGCCGACACTTTCGCAACTGGCCTGAACGCGCGTTGGGGCAGGCGCTGGTAGCTGCCGGCCACGATGTCATGGCGCTGACCTACTGGCAACCCGATCAACCGCATCTCGGCCTGACCGAGCGGAGCGAAGTGATCGACGGCATTCACGTCCGGCGAGTACGACCTCAGCTCTGGCCGGGGCGCGAGACGATTGCAACGCTGTCATCATGGCCGCTACCCGACGTGGCTCATGTTATCCATCCGCGCAATGTGCTGGCCCTGCAAGCGGTACGCTGGTTGCGTCGGCGCGGGGTGCCGGTGGTGTGGACGTGGCTCGGCCCCTATCACGACCGCTGGCTGGTCGATGATCGTGAACGACCTTACGAGTCGCGCGCGCGTCCGGAAAAGTTGATCTACTCGTTGCCGCAACTGATCGGGCGCGGTCTACGCGATGGACGCTGGCGCGATCACTGGCGCAACTATGCCATTCATCATCCGTTGCGCGAAGTGACCGAGTTCATTCCCTGTTCGCAACACGAAGCGGAAGTCTTACGGTCGCTCGGATTTCGTCAACCGATGACAGTAGTGCCTCTCTGGCTCGACATGGCGTTCATGGAAGGGCCGGCGCCACCGCTTGAGTGGTCGTTCACGCCGCCGATCATTCCCTATATCGGCCAGTTGACGCCACGGAAAGGTTATGATCTGCTGGTATCGGCGATGCCGGCGATCATTGCTCGCTATCCACAAGCCAGTTTTGTCTTTGTTACCCATAACCCGGCGCAGCGGGCCGAACTGCAACGACTGGCCGGCGAGCTAGGCGTGACTGCCAATCTCCATTTCCTCGGCACATTGAGTGAAGAGCAAAAACTGGCGTTGCTGCGAGCGAGCGCAGTATTACCCTTTCCTTCGCGGTATGAGGGCTTCGGTCTGCCGGTATTGGAAGGGATGGCGGTAGGAGTGCCGGTCGTCAGCACCAATATTCCGGTGATCAATGAGCTGATCTGTGATGGCGAAGATGGCTTACTGGTGCCGTACAACGACGCAGCGGCGCTGGCCCAGGCCATATTGCGCCTGCTTGACGATCAGGCCCTGCGCAGCCGGATCATTGCCGGTGGTTGGCGAGCCATTGCTGAACGATTTGCGCCGCAGCGGCTGGTCGAACAGGTGATAAGCGTCTATCGGCGCGTGGCGCGTCGCATTTAGCGCCTGGCGTGTCACGCATAGCCGTCACTGCATCGACACGACCGCGAGCTGTTGCAACCGACGCAACTGCGCTCAACAACATGCCTGTAAAGTTGGGCTGGTAGCGGCAGTTACCACGCTATCCATTTAACATCTTTAATATCACGCCTTCGAATTCATCGCATTCGGTTACCAGTGCTTGCACCAGGGCAGCAAAGTAATTGCTATCGATGAGCTGCATCTCGGCATTATGCATACACGAGTAAACCTGTTTACCACCTATTTCCTCAATACACCAAAAACCTAACTTCTTCTGTGAACTTCGCTTCAATAACAGGGTCGAAATATAGTGAGGTATTGCATCGATAGTATCAAAACCGAACATGCTTGGCACAGAGAACTCAAGCGTCGTTTCGTACTTTATAATGTACAGCGTTTGGCTCCTGCCAGACTGCATGGTAAACCTGAGCACAGCCCTGCGATCATTCAGGTCGTGGATCCGCCATCCATGTTCGTCACAATAGCGCTGGATCGTTAAACGGAAGTTAGCGCCGGCAAAAAGTTGCATGAGACTTGCCACGTGATCACTCCCTTGCTGAAAATTGCGAATATCGTCCCTGCTTGCCGATCACCGGGTCGAATGTACTGCCATTCTCAGGCCGGTTTCGTTGTTTGTTCCACAACACTTTCTCGAAGAGACGATCTGCGGTGTGTGGTGAACCACTCTTTAGCAGAGTGACGGGAGTAACGTGGGAAAGTATTATGGCAACCATATTGCTCGACGCGGAGAATGCAGACAAAGTATAGCAATGACGAGAAGGCTTTGTCAAGGAAAATGATCAAACTATAATCATCGCGATTCTGGCAACCATGCATGGCAATCAGTTCGATAGGCATCAAGCTCGCGATGTTTGCGCAGCGCATTCAGGTTCATCTGCAACGCTTGCGCACAGAATGCCGATGGATCAAGTTCATATTCAATAACGAACACAGGTTTGCCCGCCTTTACAAAGGGTAATAGTAACTCGCACTCCGCATAAGAAAAGCACTCTTCATTGATAATCCAGTCAAAATAAGGTAGCAGATCGGTGATCTGTTCGAGATCATTCTTCAAGCCGATCAGCAATCCGCGCTCATGGGCGGCTTCTGCCAGAAAGATGTTGTAAGACAGTTGATCTTCGGCAGTTAACAAAAATCCTGTGTCATTTTTGTATCCATCTACATTATCGGGATCAACGCCATCACAACCCTTACTCACGGCCAGATCGAGTCGCGCTTGCATAATCGGCTTTAATGCCTCGATGTGTCGGATGTCCAGCCATCGTTCACCTGGCCATTCCGCCAGCTCTTTTCCCAAAACCTCCGGTGGAAACAGCATCGCATCAGGGCGCCAGTCCTCGCGCGAACCGGCGCTGAAATAGCACATGACGAAGATCTCGCGGCGGTGAAGCGCGGCAATTGTTTCGGCTGATGTCTCAAACAGGTCCAGATTGAAGACATCAACATCCAGGTCGAGCAAAAGATCGCCGCTGTACTGGATCTGCCAGCGCGCCTGGATTGGAAGCTGGCGTTGAGCGCGCGCTGGTGTTGTCGGGGACGGCATTGTCGAGACACAGCCGACGGGGCCGAGAACGGCGATCGTGACGATAACGAGCGCGAATCGCATTGAACTCCTCACAGTCAGTTTCGGGATGACAGGTAACGCGAGCCGTAGTAGCAAAAGCAGGCCGGCTTTCAACAGACAACGATTTCTCTTGCGCGGTCAGCATCATGCAACACGGACTGTAACGTTTTTGTAACGCTACATATAGTACGCTTGCTCACAAGGAATTCGTTGCCTCGATCATCGCGCGCCAGAAAGGAGTTCACTCTCGATCGATCATCGTTATGCTGGCGGGTGGAATGAACCATACTTCCTGCCAGGTTTGTAAAAGAGTGTATTTCAGCTTTCTCCGCCATGCTGGCAGATGCTCTGCGATCAGGCGCCGTGAAAAGCCGAAGAAACTCTCAGGAAGTCGCGCCCCATCATACCCGGTCATTTCGCTACAGTTTCGTCGCCTAACCAGTCATCGCCAGACATGTTGGAGGTTGCCACTATGCGTTTGCAACGCCGTTTCTTCCTCGTTCTTTCCATTGCGTTGATTGCGCTCTTCTTGCTGCTGATTGCAGCGCGTCTTTATCCGGTTGTCAATCCCGATCCCATTCGCGCCGCCTGGCAACGCGCCCTTAGCACCGGCACGTACCGGTTCGAGGCCACGGCAACGATTGTGACTGATCCGGTCACTTCGCCGGTCAATGCTGGCCGCCCGCCGGAAAGCCAGGAAATTTACCTGCAAGGCAAGGCAAATCTGCCGGAAGAGACTACCGAGCTGCGTTTGTGGACGCAGGGTGGGAATGTTATGACCGGCGAGGGCAGCGTGACTATGCGGATCACTGCCGGGCAAACGCTGCTTCGCCAGGGAGAGGGCGCCTGGGAAGAGTATAGTGGTCTCGGCGATCTCTACGCTCCTGGTGGTGATGCGCTGGGGTATTTGAATGCGGCGCGCGATGTGCAGTTGCTGGGCACGCAGGAGGTAGATGGTCGCCTGGTCACGCGCTACGCTTTCCAGCTTGATGGAGTTGCGCTCGAACGCTATCTGCGCGAGCGTCAGCAGGCAGCCTTGCAACAGGCCAATCGGTTGCCCCCCGGCGTCGAGTTGCGTCCCACCGAGGAATATACGCGCTTGCGGGGCGCGGGCGAAGTGTGGGTGAATGATAGCGGGTTGCCGGTGCGCCAAATCTTGCATCTGAATATGCCGGCCAGTGGCGACCAACCGGCCAGCCGCGCTCAGTTGATGATGGATTTTGCCGGATTTGGCCCTTTGCCGCCGGGTGAGTTGCCGTTGTTCTGGCAACAGTGGCTCGTATCATTGCAGGCGATGAGCGACGTGGTGTTGCCGTTTGCGATTGCATTGGTAGCCGGATTGAGCGCAACTCTTCTTCTGATCCGCTGGCGAGGTTCGCGGCGATTAGCCAATATGCTGGCTGCGGCGCTGATTGTGGCGCTGGTTGGCGGCCCCTTGCTCTCGGCGCAGCGTGTTCATGCGATGCAGGTTGAAGTGGCCGGGCAGATTGCGCAGCAGCGACAGGCACAGGAAGCGCTGGAGCGCGCGCAATCGAGCGAAGTGGAGTTGCCGCCTGGAGTGGCGTCGGCGCGATTGATCGCCGATGTGCTGCTGAGCGAGGCGCGCGGCGCTGCGACGACCGACACCGATAGCGATGGCTTGAGTGACGCTCAGGAAGCTTTACTCGGCACGAATGCGCAAGTTGCCGGCGATGGCCCGGCGCGCCTGGCCGCGCTCAACGTTCAGGCCGCCTCCGCGTTGGGCAGCGCGCCGGCAACGCTGGTCGAAGATAGTCGCGATAGCGACGGCGATGGTCTGACCGACTTTCAGGAGCAGTTTCTCGGCACAAACCGTCTCGAGAGCGACACCGATAGTGACGGTTTGAGCGATTTCGCCGAGGCGGTTGGTTTTGCTTACAACGGACGCGACTGGCAGCTCGATCCACTTGCCCAGGATACAAACCGCGATGGCGTGCTGGATAGTCTTGAAGTTATCCGCGTTGGCAATGCGCTGCAAGCGCGCGATACCGACAGCGATGGCACGCCTAACGCTTTTGACTACGACGACGATAACGATGGTGTACCAGATCGGCTCGATCTCTCGCCGTTAACTCATTCTATCAACCAGTCGGCTTTCAACGGCGACCGCGCTTTGTGGCTCAAGTTCGATAATCTGGCCACGAACCGGCTGGTAGCAGTTGATATTCAGGTGCGTCCGCAGAACCCCGTTCAGCTCTGGTATGCACAGAGCCGCTTCGATTGGCCGCATGATGGCGCCGGGCAGGTACAGGATCGCAATTACAGCACCGACGACATCCAAATCTTGCCTTTATTGGAAATCACGATCCCGGCCAATTCGTTCGCTACCCTGCCACCTTACACCAACAACGGCAATGGCAATCTCTCGTCGCCGCTACTGAGCGCGCAGGGGATCACGATTCGCCAGTCTGATGCCAGCACGATTGTGGCATATGTGCCGCTCAGTCTGGTTACCGATAACCAGACCGGTCAGCGCGTGGCGTTTTCGGGTCGCATGCTCTACCAGGGCGCGCCGGCGTGGGGCAACGCGCATCGGGCGCGATTGGTGTGGGCAGTGCAGATGAAGAATGATGTGGATGGCTTCGATCAGCCGGGTGTGATTCATGTTTACGACCGCGAACCGTGGTTTCTCACCGGCATTCAGGTGCGCGAAGAGCACGGCGTAAGCGGCATGTTGCTGGCAGCCGATCCGCAGGCGCAGGGCAACGCAGTGTTGCGCGACGATGCGCTCTTGGGGTTGATTAACGGTCTCAACCAGAGCTTTATGCGCGCGCGGGCCGATCTGTCGCCGGCAACGCTTGCCAGCCGTTTCCATCGCTTGAGCAACGGCAGTGTCTCGGCAGAGCAACGTTGGGGCTTGCCCAATATCTTTCTGACCAGCGCCTACACCCGCAGCGATACGCTGAGTCTGGCGCGCGATGCCGCGACACTCAATCGCAATCTGCTGTTGCAGATACCGGCCTGGGATCAGCCGTTAATCCTGCATGCGCGCAGTGAGACCTTCCGCGCGCTGAATATGGATAGTCTGGGTAGCGGTAATGCGTGGTGGTCAGATACCGTCTTGACGATGAATCTGGCCTGGAGCGGGCAGGATGCGGTGTTGTTGCAGACTGCCAACTATCTCAGTCTGACCGGCTACGAATATAGCGGCGGCGATTGGCGCGCGCTGTCGCCGACACAGACGATTCAGCGGTTTATTGACCGCCATAACGCACAGGCCAGTTCTGACGTTGAGACTCGCGAAGGACAACTGGTTGTCTTGCGCAATTATCTGGCAGTATTGATTCAGGGCGTGATGGCGCTGGTGGCAAATGGCGAGCAGCGGCCAATGGCCGGTTTTGCCAGCCCCGATGCGTCGTTGGCCCAAATCAACACCGCGCTGGCAACGCAAGGAGACGGCGCGCTCAAGCACGCGATTGCCGCGCTGGGATCGGCGCAAGGCTCTGATACCAACGCGGTGCTGAAAATGATCGGTGGCGTAGTCAAGTCGCTGGGAATCAGCACAGTTCGCGGCGCTGCGGCGGCATGGGCTGTTTCAAGCCGGTTCATGACCAGCTTTAAAGCCAAAGCCGGCGACGCAATCCAGGGCGCGATAGTTGCCGCGCTGGTCACGGGTTTGATTCTGGCAGCGACGGCGCAACTCGGCCAGATTTCGCCTGAACTCAACCGTTGGTTGCTGAATGGTGGCATGGAACTGGTCGCTCACGTGACTTCATCGGTGGCGACAATAGTCAAGAATGGCATCGATCTGGCCTTGATTGCCAAATTTGGCTTGCAGAAGATTACGGCTGCTTCGGCTGCGCTCACGATCTTTGTTGGTGGTGTGCTGGTGGTGGCGACAATCGGCCTCGCAATCTATGAAGCCGTCTCGAATCAGTTGTCGGGAGTGGCGCTGGCTCAACTGATTATTGCCACCGTTTTGCAAGTGGCGTGGATTGTCTTCCTCACTGCGTTGACGTTCATTCCCAAGGTCGGCTTTATCATCGTGGCCGTGATCACGATCATTGACGCTATTCTCTCAGTGTTCCTCTCGTTGATCTTGGGCCGGGCAACCTCCTTCTCTTCCTGGCTGTTTCAGCAGATTGCCCGGTTTGTAGTTGACGAGTCGCGGTATTTAACTGTTCGCCCGACTATTGGTAACACCAATCTCGGCCTGATTAATCCTGCCGCAGGCATGACCGCCTGGAATCCGCTGCGTTTCAGCGCAATCATCTACCCAAATCTGGCCTGGAATCCCAACCGGATCGGCAATCGCTGGTTTGGCAATCCCTGGAATGACTGGCAAGCGCGACAGCGCGTTTCAGGGGAGGCTTCACTGGCAACCTACGAGCAATATCTGGGTGTCTCACCCGGCTGGCCACCGATTCAGGGTGAGTATCCGCGCCACGTTGATTTCTCCTTCCCGGCAGGAATCAATCATTCAACGGCGCTGTGGATGAATACAGCGTTTAACCTGCCCTACAAGCGTTGTATCTTTCTCTGGTGTGGCGCCTATGATGATGTGCAACGCTACAATACCCGGTTAGCCGAGAGCGTAGTGTTTGATGTCTTCCCGGCGACACTTGATGAATTCACGCGCATGAATTGGGGTGGCAATGTGCCATTCCCGGCATTGCCTGACGCTGACTTTGATGGCTTGCGGCGCGAAGCCGATCCAAATGATGGCGCCTGGGATAGTGACGGTGATGGGTTGAGTGACGCCTTTGAGACGCAGCGCGCTAACGAGGGGATGCGTTTCAACCCGCGCGTGGCTGATACCGATGGCGATGGTTTGAATGATCTGGCCGAAGCGCGTTGGGGAACTGATCCCACCCGCGTCGATACCGATGGCGATGGTTTGAGCGACGCGCAAGAGATCAACGGTCAGTTGGTTACAGTCAGCGGCAGATCGCTGCTGATCCGCACCAGTCCGTTAGCAGCCGACTCGCGTGGCGATGGCGCTTCGGATGCGGTTTGGCTCAATCAGGGTGGTTCGGTCGCGATCCGGTCGCGCGTTGGCGACTGGCCGTTGAGTGCCACGTTTGCTGACGTGGCCGGCGGAGTCGCCTTCGGTTGTCCGGCTGGCGTTTGTCCTACTGCCGGCGTAACGCTGGCGGGGCGAACCGGCACCCGCTTCGATGGCAACCAGTTTTTGGTGATCAGTGATGAGCGCTTCCGCATGGCGGAAGAGATGACATTTGCGGTCTGGATCTATCCTACCGCCAATGTAAACGGCATCTTGATCAATCGCGAAGGTGAGTATGAAATTGCTCGCTTCCCCGATGGCACAATCCAGTGGGCTTTTGCCAATGCCAATCCGGGTTGGGTCTGGATCAATACCGGCGCGATTGCGCCACTCAATCAGTGGACACACGTGGCGTTTACCTACAATCGCGGCACGATTACGACTTACCTGAATGGCAATCCGGCGCATACGTACTACGGGGCCGGCGCGATTGGCGATGTCGATTGGGGTCAGAACGAGTTGCGTCTGGGCGATCGCCAGTACGCCCCGCAGCGCTTCATCGGCGTGCTCGCTCAGGCCCGGTTGTTCAACCGCGCCCTGCCGCAAGCCGAAGTCGGGGCGCAGATGGCGCTGGCGGCAGTGGCCGAAGCCGCACCGTCTAGCGCGCCGACAACCATGGTTTCGCCGCAGGCGCCAATTGGTGTCTTCCCAACGGTCAGCGATGACAATCTTGTTGTCCATCCCGGTCAGTCATTGACGTATACGGTAACGCTGCGCTACCTTCCTCCGGATGGCCGTCCGTTGCGGGGCGCGGTCTGGGTAAACACTCCCCGCGCCAGCCTGCCGGCGCAGTCGTTTGAGTTGCTGCCAGGACAAGAGCAGAGCATTGTCACCAATCTGACGGTGCCCGCAGACGCGCCCGAAGGCCCATTCGTGCTTGACGCAGTTGCGCAGTATAGTGTAGGTGGTAACCAGACGGCGCGCTGGTTGGAACCAGCTTTTGTGGAGCAAACCGGGGCTGCCGTTAGCGCAGCGGCGGTAGCAGCCTCGCCAGGCGCAGCCGCGCCATACGCGCTGGTAACGGCGAGTGGCGGCCAGGTCAGGTTTGTTGCCGCCCAGCCCAACAATCTTCCGGCGCCAGTGAATGTTGGCGCCGGTACGCGACCGTCGGTTGCCTGTCTCAACGGCGCCTGCCTGGTGTCGTGGCAGAATGGCAGCGCGATCAATGCGGCGCGGATTGCCGGTAGTTCGGCTGCGGCGCCGATCAATCTCGGCAACGGTGTCGCGCCGGCAGTTGCCAGCAATGGCGCCGATTTTGTGGTGGCCTGGATCGATAATGGTGTCTTGCGCGCTCAGCGCATCACTGCTGGCGGCGCGCTGAGCGGTTCGCAGCTCACGCTGGATAGCAATATGCAGGCCGGTAGCGCGGTAGCGGCAGTGGCAGCGGGCGAGACATACGTTGTCGCTTACGAGCGTGGCGCGGCGTCGCAACGCGACATCTGGCTAACACGGATCGACAGTGTTGGGGCAAGCGCGCCAACTCAACTCACAGCCACGTCTGACGATGAAACGCTGCCCGCGCTAGCCCATAGCGCAGCCTTCGGACGAACCCTGGCCGTCTATGCGCGCAACGGTTCGGTGGTCGGTCGGCTCCTGGCTGGGACGACTGTGTTTGACGAGGCGATGCTACTCTCAGATGGGAATGCAGCGTTGACCCGTCCGGTGGTGGCGGCGGCTGCCGATCACTTTGTCGTCGCCGCCGGCGCGCGGATCGACAATCGCGCGCATCTGATCTATCAGGCTATTGATGGTCAAAATCGCTTGCTCGGCGCGCCGCAACGCTTTGCCTGGTTGAGCGACGCGCCTGCCGGCCTGCTCCCGGCGCTGGCATGCGCCACCGGCCAGCCGTGCGTGATTGCGCCGGCAGGGCTGAGCGATGGGGGCGCGCAGATCGGCGCGCTGCAAGCGCAGCTTGTTGGCGAAGAGGCTAATCTGCTCGATAGCGGCACCCTGCCAACGCCGTTGCGACTGATAGTTGACAACACGCCACCGGTAGCCAGCATCGTTTCGCTCACCAGTGGCAGTTATGTGCCGGCAGTCAACGCCAGTAGCGGCCTGGTTGTCAGTGGAGTGATTACCGACACCAATCCGGTGGAACAGGTTGAAATCAGTCTCAATGGCGGCGCCTGGCAGGAAGTATCACCCGGCGCAACGTGGGCAACCACGATCGATATGGGCAGTCTGCCTGAAGGTTCGCACACATTGCGTGTCCGCGCTCGTGATGCCGCCGGCAATCAGGGAGTGCCGAGCGCGCCGGTCACCTTCTTGCTCGATCGCACTCCGCCGACGTTGACGTTAACGCCGGATGTTCCGATGGCGATCGCCCGACCTGCGCTCGACGCGCGCGGCGGCTGGATCTTCCCGCTGGCGGGTAGTTTGAGTGACGCGGCGAGCGGTAGCTCGCAGCTCACGCTGGAATTGTTGCCGGCCAGCGCCGATGCAGTAACCAGTCTGGCGCAAGAGGTGACGGCCAGTGGTGGCGCATGGCAGCACAATTACCGTCTGACTACCGGCGGTGGGGTTGATGGCAGGGTGACGCCACCGACCGGCGTCTACACCGTCACGCTCCGCGCTGCCGATCTAGCCGGTAACGCGCAGACCATTGAACGACCAACCCTGCTGCGTCTCGATGCAACCCCGCCAACGCTGGCGATGACTTCTGATCCGGGTGAACGCATCACCACGACGCTGGCGCTGACCGGTCTTGTTACCGATACCGGCTCAGTGGCGAGTGGCGTACAAACCGTTGAAGCTGTCTGGTTGCCGCTCGAACAGGCCGATGCGCTGGATGGGGCAGCAGTGCGCTTGCAGTTTGAAGAACCGATTGGAAGCGAGGCGTTTGCCAATGCAGTTGATGCGGCTTTGATCGCATCGTGTAGCGGCGCAACCTGTCCGCAGGTAGTGACTGATGGGCGTATCGGGCAGGGCCTGCAAATGAACAATACCCAGACCCTGGTCATTGCCGATTGGTCTGGCGACCTCAGCGGCTTTGGTGTGGCAGCCTGGATCAACGGCACGCAGCGTATCTTTGAACGAGGCCAGGCTGGTCAGCCCGGTTACTTCGAGCTGACTACCACCAGCGCGCAGTTGCGTGGCAATAGCGGCGCGTGCGCAGTCTCGTTTACGCTCACCGGCGCCGGCTGGCAACACGTAGCGGCTACATATGATGGCGCGGCGCTGACCGTTTATGACGATGGCGTTGTGGCGGCGACAACGCCGTGCGCGGCTGGCGGATTGCCCGCTGCCGATAGTCGGCTAGGTGGCTTTACCGGCCAGCTCGACGAAATGTATCTGTACGACTACGCTCTTGCGGCAGATGAAGTGAGCTATCTGCGCGCGGCGGCTGATCGCGTCTGGCAAAGTGTCGCTCTGGCTACGCCTGGCGTGGCTTCCAGCGCATGGAATCTGCCGGTATCAGGATCTCTCGATGGGATGTATGCCCTGGCAATGCGCGCAACTGACGCGCTCGGCAATCGCGCGCTGGATCGCGATGGCCTGATCGTCTGGCGCGGTATGGTCGATCTGCGGGGGCCGCAGGTCACGGTGACGGTAGCGCAGCAGGGGAGCGGCGCGCTTGCTCGCACGACGATCACCTGCCAGATTCGCGACATCAACCTTGCCAGCGAAACGGTGAACTGTCCAACGCCTGGCGGCACCATTCTTGAGCAGAACGACGAGCTGGTTTACTATCAGCCTCCGGCCTGGCGACGGCTTGGCGACGAACTAAACTTGCTCTACGGGCGCGATGTGACCTACATCGTGAATGGGCACATAACCTATAGCGGCACGGCAACCGCTGAGGATACACTTGGGCGCAACGGCAGCGGCACGCCGCAATCAATCACGCCACCCGCATCGGCGCTCGATCTGCTCTTGACTTCACCGGTCGGTAATGTTCACACGACCCTTGCCGCGATCTCGATAGCAGGCAATGCGCGAGCGGATAACGGATTGAGTCGAGTGCGCGTTCTGATAGATGGCGGCCAGATCTTCGAACAGAACTGGGCAGGTGATGCCACCGGCTCCTTCAGCGCAACCTGGACACCGCCGGCTGAGGGACGCTACGCGCTCGAAGTGCAGCTCACCGATCAGAACAATCGTCTCGTCACGCGCGCGATCACCCTGTTCGTTGATACGGCTGCGCCAACTGCCATCGGCTTTGCCACTCCGGTGGTAACCACTGCCAATACATTGAGCGATACGCTGGCCTTGCCCGTTCAGGTGTCAGATACCGGCGTTATCACCAGTGTGCAGGCATCATTCGACGGCAGTACCTGGATTGCCGCAACGCCCGATCCCGCCATCGGCGGACGCTGGTGGGTACCGATTATTGACCCGCCCAGCGATCCTGACAACTGGTCATTCACGATGGATCTGCGCGCTACTGACGCAGCCGGGCGAACGATTAGCGCTGATGATCAGCCGATGACAGTAGACGTAACGCCACCGGCAGCGCAAACCGTAACATTGCGAGTTATCGGCGGCGGAACATTGAGCGAAGGCGACATTGTGCGCGACAGCGGCGCCGGTTTGCGGATGGAGTGGGCAGCCGGAAGCGATAATGCCAACCCGGTGACCTTCCGCGCCGGTTGGAGCGTTGAGCGTGAACCGAATCTGGCTACGTTAACGCCGTACAGCGCCGGCGCGGGGAGCCACGATCTGCCAGCTCCGCCCGAAGGAAGCATTCTCTACGCCCATCTCGCGCAAGAGGATGCAAATGGTAATCTGCGCATCCAAACCTTTGGCCCGATCATCTACGATACCGCGTTGACGCCTGACGCTATTTCGCAAACGGGTCAAACCGCGCCGGAACGGGCGATTGCTACAGGTTGGATCAATGGCGCATGCGCCTTGATTGGACAGAACAGCGCGCTGGCCCGTCGGGCGAGCGAGCTGGCCGCGACGCATGCGGTGCAACGGCTCTACGCCGGTTGGGATGATCGCGCAATGCGACTGGCCTGGCAGGGCGCAATCTGGGGCGTGAGCGAGGATCTCTATATCTATCTCGACACTGCTACCGGCGGCGCTGGTGCTGTCTACACTCAGGGTATGCCTGCCGGTCAGCCTGACCTGCGGTTGCCGACCGGATTTGCGCCCGATTATCTGCTGCGGGTTGACGATCTCCAGAACATCAGCTTGCTGCACTGGAACGGCTCAAACTGGGTTGCGGTGAGCGGCTCGTGGCAGGCGTGGAGCGATGCGGCTCAACCTGATTTGTTTGAAGCTTATCTACCGTTTGCAACGCTGAACATTGTCAATCCGGCCAGTACACCGATGCGTCTCGTTGCCTATGCCACTGAAGAGGACAGTCTGCGCACCTGGGCCGTAATGCCGGCCAACAATCCGCTCACCAGTCCAAAGGTGCTCAACAGCCGCAGCAGTGAAGAGATTGAGAACCAGGTCACGTTAACCAACGTGATCGCATGGGATGATCTGGGCAATGGAGTTTGCCCTGGCGCGGGACAGGTTGTTGCCGATGTGCGCTTCAGGATCACGTCCACGCCACCCGGATCGATCTACTCGATCTTTACCGATGAGCTGATCGACGAGCAAGGGCAGTTGCTTGACGAGTCAAATCATGTGGGCAGCATCGGGTTGACGGAAATCGACAACCTGCACCCGCCGTTGTTCGAAGGCCAGGTGATCACCTACACGATCCACTATGAAAATGTGGGTGAAGCGCCGGCGGAAAATGTGCGGGCATGGATTGTCAACTGGGGCGCGCTGCGCCTGCCGGATGGCAATCGCGTTGAGGTCAACGGTATACCCTATTACGAACAGTTTTTGAACCTGGGCACGATTGCGCCGAATACCAGTGGAACGGCGACGTTTGTCGGCATTGTCGATCGCCAGATTGCGCGCGGGGCGGGTGAGGATGAAGAATGGGCCACGGCGGACATCTCATTCCACGATGACTCAACCGGCCTTGATTACGCACTTGACTGGTTCTTCACCGATCATCCGGTTGACATCGAACCGCCGGTGTACGTGGCGATGAACGATCCAACCTCCTACGTAAAAACCGGCATCGTCACGGTTATCGGGGAAGCGTGGGACGAGTCGGATGTGCCGCAGATTGAACTCGAAGTGAAAGTGGGCACGGGTGCGCCCGCGATCACGCTATGCACCGATCCGACGCCAGACGATGGCGAATGGCAATGTGAAGTCAACATTGGCGCGCCGGCTGATGGAACGTCGGTCAGACTGCGCGCCCGCGCTACTGACGCTGGTGGTCAGACGAGCGATTGGAGTGATCCGGTCGATCTAGTCGTGGATGCGAATGCGCCGCAACTGATCTTGAGCGATGCCAGTGTTGCGCGCATGGGGATGGGTTCGGTCAGTGTTGGAACGGTGCAGCTTGACGGTCGCGTGCAGGATGAACGTTACGCTTTGGCCGTTGAGATCTGCGTCAATCAGAACGACGGTCGCGGTTTCCAGTGTGAAGAAGTGGCGGTTGATGAGAATGGCAACTGGAGCTATGCCCTGCCGGTTCGCGAGGGAGTGGCTGAGGCCGAACAGCAACTCCGTATAACACCCATCGATCTGGCCGGTAATCGCGGTCTGGCCCGGCAATTCACCTATGTGATCGATACGGTGGCTCCAACCGTTACGGCGGGATTGCTGGCGTCGTTGCAATCGACCCCGACCATTCTGGCCAACAGCGTCGTGATTGGTGGGACGTATGCCGACGCTGTTGGAGTGACTGGCATCACCGTGCGGGTTGAGCGCCCTGATGGGCTGGTTGAAAACGGCGCTGCCGATCTGCAAGGTGGGCAGTGGCAGTATGTCGTGCCGCTGGCTGCGCAAGGCCCCTATCGCATCTACGTTACAGCTCGTGACGCAGCCGGCAATACCCGCGCAATTGGGCCACTGGTGGTGAACGGAGCTTTCCGCACTTACTTGCCAACTATTTTCCGGTGACCGTGTAGATTCGGCGCCAATGAGGTCACATTGACTGCGGCAATTACGCGCCGCAGTCAATGTGACTCAACCGCGCTCTTGTGCCAGGTTGCAGTTGTGGCGCAAGGTTTCTATACAGCAAAAGTCGTTTGACATCCGCTGCCGGTCGTGGTAAGATAACACGGCGTGAGCGGGGGTGTAGCTCAGTTGGAAGAGCGCGACAATCGCACTGTCGAGGTCAGGGGTTCGAATCCCCTCACCTCCACCAGCTCGGGGCCATAGCTCAGTTGGAAGAGCGCAACACTGGCAGTGTTGAGGTCAGGGGTTCGAATCCCCTTGGCTCCACCAGGTACCAGCCGCCGCCATTATGGCGGCGGTTTTGTTTTCGCGCAGATGCGACGCCGTAGCTGTGAGGCTGATAGGGAAGGTGAACTGTGGCAACCGATTCATTGATGGCATTCATCGTGCATGGTGGAGCGTGGGCGATTCCTGATGACCAGGTGGCGGCGCATGTGGCCGGCTGCGAAGCGGCCCGCGCCGCCGGCTGGCAATCTCTGCAAGCTGGCGGTAGCGCGCTCGATGCGGTTGAAGCTGCCGTCCGGGTGATGGAAGACAATCCAATCTTCGATGCCGGCACCGGCTCGGTGCTCACCAGCGCCGGAACAGTCGAACTCGATGCCGCGTTGATGGACGGCAAAACGTTGCGTTACGGCGCGGTTGCCGGCCTGCGCCGCATTCGCAATCCTATTACCCTGGCCCGTCATGTACTCACCGGCCCGGCAACGATGCTGGTTGGGCCAGGCGCCGAGGAGTTTGCTCTCGCTGCCGGGATGTCGCTGTGCGCCAACGAAGAGCTGATCGTTGAGCGCGAACGGCAACTGTGGCTGGAATGGAAAGCCGGCGGCGCTGTGCCACCGCCGCCATCTAGCGGGCATGACACTGTGGGCGCAATCGCGCTCGATCGGAATGGTGACCTGGTGGCGGCGAACTCCACCGGTGGCACACCCTTCAAGCTACCGGGAAGGGTTGGTGATACGCCGCTGATCGGCTGCGGCCTATACGCCACCTCGGTCGGCGCAGCAGTTTGCACCGGTTGGGGAGAGTCGATTACCCGGGTGGCGCTGGCCCGACGTGTCGTTGAGCTGCTCGAAGATGGGATGAGTCCGCAGGTGGCGGCTGAACGTGGGATCCATCTGCTTGCCGAACTGGTACCCGGCGGTCGGGGTGGAGTGATTGTGCTCACTCCAGCCGGTCAGGTTGGGCTGGCCTGGAATACGCCACGCATGGCTTACGCCTATGTTGATGGATCTGGCAATATGCGATCCGGGGTCTGACGCTCGCTTGTGTGAGCAGGTTGGGCGCACCAGCGCTCGATAGCGGCGTGCCAGTCAGTTTCAGCAGCATTCCAATCAGGCCAGCCGCCGAGCCGGGGCCAATCGTTGAAGCGGTACGTTTGATTGCGCCATGCGGCGATAAAAGTCTCGGCGGCTTCCGGTCGTTCGGTAAGGAGAAAATGCATCAGCGCCCAGGCTGCCGGGTAGTCGAAGCTGCCGTACTGGTCGTAACCATCACGGCGCGCGACCAAGTCGATTAGCGCCGGTTTGAGTGGCGCGGCGCAGATCGTGGCGAGATGGCGGGAATGTGGTTGCAGTGGCCCATCTGGTTGCGCTTGCGCGGTCAGGACTTCGGCGAAGCCTTCGTCGAACCAGCCTTTTGGTTCAGCGTGGTAGCCAGGAGTCAACCACGAACCAGGAAAGAGGTAGGCCGCTGTAACCGCGTGGGCCGTCTCGTGGCGAAGGGTCTCTTCCAGCGTATTGGCTGTCTGCCCGACGCCGCGCCGATAGCTGTAAAGAGTGCTCTGCTGCGCATCGTAGATGCCATCAGCATCAACAGTGAATGGGGTAAATGCGCGCATATAGTCGCGATAAGCGGCCTGGGACGGAAAGATGAGCACTCGCAGCGGGAGGTGTTCTTCGTCAGGGATCGGCGCAGCGCCTGCCGATCCCAGCAGCCGCCGGGCCTGTAGGTAAGCATCTTCGACCACGGTCAGTAGCGTAGCGCTACCGGCAGTGTCGGCAGGGCCGGCGCGGAGCAAGACGGTCGGCGTGGCAATTGTGATCGGGAGCGCCAGTTCTTCGTATGCTGACCGCAGAGCGTTCAAACGAGGCGCGGTGTTCCATTCACCGGCCAACCGATCGGCGGCGCGCGCTAGCGCCGCCTGCGCAGTCAATTCGGTTGGAGTGCTTTCAAGGAAGGTCAATAACGCTGAGCCGCGTGGATCTCCGCTATCGGCGGCTACCTGTAACGGTGGCGAAGCTGCGATAGCGGCAGCCACCAAACGCTGCCACTCTGCCCATTCACCCAGTTGATCGTCACGCAGGAAGCTAATCGCTTCGGCAGCCGCCGCGCGCACCCCAGGATCGTCACTGGCGAGCGCAGTGGCGATAAACTGCCGGGTCGCGTCGCTAGGCGGACCCCGTTCCAACGCAATCAACCGCGCGCGGGCGCGGGCAGCCCGGTAACGCAGTGCCGGCGCGTAACCATTGGCAAGCGCTACTCGTTCGAGCGCTGAGGCGGCAGCCCAGCTCGGGTAATAGATGCCGTCAAGGATCCAGACCGCGTCTTGCAGCAGAAAATTGTCGTGATCGCGGACGAGCAGGTTCAGCGCCGTAGTCTGAGTTGCAGCCTGCATCAGGTTCATAATCTCGCGCGCGCGAGTCGCCCTACCGCTCTCGGCCAAACGACCCAGAATACGCAAAGCATTGCGGCGAGTGCGCGCATCGAACGCTGGATCATTGGCAATGTCTAACAGCGCAACGACGTGTTCCCGGTCGACTCGTGGCCGTAGCGCCGCTGCAATCTGTTCGGTGCAGTCATAGCCGGCCTGCGGCAACACATCCAGTAGCGCTCGAGCATGGGGATACGTCGGCTGCGGACAGGCAGGCACGCGAATCGGTGGTGGGTTGAGCGGCGCCACTGCCAGCGGCAGCCGCGATTCTGGCGAGATAAGCAAGATAACGGTGACGAGCGTAGCGATCAGGCGCTGCATTTGAAGGCCATGATTAGTTGCTGGCTGTTAACAACCCGGGTCACAGCGGAATGCCTTCATTATACCGTTTATCGACCGCAGAGCGCGCAGAGGGGCTATCGGCTATCGGCTATCGGCTATCGGCTATCGGCTATCGGCTATCGGCTATCGGCTATCGGCTATCGGCTATCGGCTATCGGCTCTCGGCTAT
>Ga0209721_1001316_pt1 | contig 18794 bp, 18 predicted proteins | sample TshhotsprinmetaG_FD_184139 | JGI IMG/M metagenome (GOLD analysis project Ga0209721, IMG submission 184139) | Hot spring microbial communities from South Africa to study Microbial Dark Matter (Phase II) - Tshipise hot spring metaG (SPAdes)... | ecosystem: Environmental > Aquatic > Thermal springs... | reverse complement strand
GGAGTTGTAGTAATTGTTGGCGAAATAGGCTTTCAGGCCGATATCCACGAAGGGAGCGGCGTACATCTGCACCCGTCGGGCCGCCTCCTCCTGGGTGAGCTGGCCTAAGGGATCACAGGCCGTCTGTCCGGCGCTGAAACAGACGTGGCTGAGGATGACCAGCGCGCCGGGGGCCATGCGGTTTGCCAGGTAGCTGCGAATCTGGTTGGGATGGATGAACTGTCCCGGCCCAAAGTAAAAGCCCCCGACCAGCGTGGGTTGTGTGCAGGAGCCGCTCCAATACACGCCGTGGCCCATATAGAGCAGAAAATGCGCGCCGGTGGCGGCCTGGACCACATCATTCCAGGAGAACGTCCGCTCGCCGTAGTAGAACTTCTCCACCGTCACGCCACGGCTCTGCAGGGCCGCAACGGCCTGATTCATGTCCCCTTTAAACGATTCCGTCAAATCTCCCACCTCCCCCACAATCGCCACGGCCTTCAGGCCGACATTGGCAGGATAGACGGCAGGCGCTGTTTGGGGAAGGGGTGTGAACGAGAAATCATCGGGGCCCCGGATGGGTGGAGCGATCTCCGCAGGCGGAGTGGGCGAGGCGGGCTGAACGGCTGATGCCTCCAGCGACATGCCCATAACCGCCAGCCAGATACCCGCCAGCACCCAGACGATCCAGAATGCCAGCACCTTCCGACTCGGCAACACTCTCTGACCTCCTTTCTGATTTCCGAAATCCAGAGAAACAGAACCGGCACAGTTTCTTCAACCAATATTCTACACAACTTGAGGCCAATTCGGGATAGGAAAACGGTACTGTTTGCCTGACCGAACGCCCACCCGTTCCCAATCCCCAACCCCCTGTTGATTTGTAACTACCTACCCAATCGGTGCGGTTGTTTAGGCTGGCAGTTGAAACCGCTTAAGATTCCGGCGACTGAAAGTCGCCCCTGGAGGGCCTTCGGCCGACGGTCGGCCTTCGCCGACCGTTTTCCTGCATCCCCCGCAGGGATACCCCTTGGGGATATCGACTTTGCCAGCAGTCCGTGATACGACTTTACGAGATTCAACACCTCAATCCCCAATACCCAATCCCCAAACCCAATTTGTCTTCCCCACCGCTTCGGTTATAATGCAGACTATGAGGGCGGGTTACCTCCCACACCCAACACCGACAGGAGAGAATATGAGAGGAGTCCGCTGCCAGCGCTGCGGCCATATGTTTTCCCTCTCCCGGGAACAAGTTGCGGCCGCGCTGGAAGAATTGCAGGAAAAAGGCATGTCGCATTACAACGTGGAATGCCCCAAATGCCGCCACCTGATCAAGGTCCCGCGCCCTTCCCTGGAGCGGATGCGGCCGCGCCAGAACTGACGGGAATCCGATGCGCCTGCCGGAAGAGGGACTGGTCCCCTTTCATCCGCTCCGCCACCTGGGGCCAGTGGCGGACCTGATCGCCGAGGCATTCGCCGGGGAACTGGGCCCCTGGGCTCAATACACCCTCCGTCGGATGCGCCAGATTGCCCGCTGGGGGACGCTGGGGGTCCTCCTCTGGGCGCCCGAAATGGGGGAAACGCCCGGCTTCGTCTGGATGGCCGACGGTCAGGTAGTGGGCAACGTCTCTTTCCGACGGGCCGCCGTCGCCGGTGGCTGGATGATCGGCAACGTCGCCGTCCATCCCCAATGGCGGGGGCGCTCCATCGGGCGGGCGCTGATGGAGGCCGCGCTGGACGAGATCGCCCGTCGGGGCGGTACGTGGGTCGGGCTGGAGGTGCGGGAGGATAACCCGGTGGCGGTCGGCCTCTACGAACGCCTGGGATTTGAGACGGTGGGCAGTTCCTTAGAGATGCTCCGCCCGGCAGGCCCCTTGCCCCTGCAGGCGGGGCAGGCGTCGCCCCCACTGCGCCGGGCGCGCGCGGCGGATAGCGACACCCTCTACTACCTGGCCCGCGAGGGGCTGACCCGCGCGCACCAGGAAGTGCTGGAAATCCGCCGCTCCGCCTACCGGGCCGGGTGGGAGGCCTGCATCTCTGCGTGGCTGGAGGGCCGCACCGAGCGTTGGTGGACGACGACGGACCAGCCCCCCACCGGCGCCCTCCGGGTGACGTCCCACCGACCGGGGCGCTGGTATGAGGTGGAAATCCTGGTCCAGCCCCAGCGGATAGACGACCTGGGTCCGGCGCTGGTGGAGGCGGCCCTCGCCCGCCTGCCCCGCCGGATGCGCTGGGAGGCGGCGACCGTCCTGCCCGGCATACGGATGGACCTGGAAGTCCACTTCGTCCGTATGGGGTTTCGTCCCCTGCGCCGCCTGCTCCAGATGCGCAGGCCCCTGGGCACCCCGGTGGAAATCCGTATCGCGGAGTAGGATATGGGCCGGTCCCCGAAAACGCTATCCCTGATCGTCAAAATCTGGCCCCTGGGCGACTGGGTCAATCGGATGGGCCGCTGGCCCGTCGTCGGCCCGCTCCTGAAGCCCTTCTTCCGTCCGGAAGAGAACGAGACCATCGTCATCCCGGTACGGGAAGCGGTGCAGGTGCCGGAGAGCGTGGTGCTGCCGGAGATCATCCTCCGCCCATTGGTGGAACGGGCCAGCGCGCGGTTCATCCTGAACGAATGCCTCTGCCGACGGGCAGCGAACCGCCCCACCTGCCCGCAGGACATCGGCTGTCTTTTCCTGGGCGACGGCGCGGCAGAGATCCACCCCGCCCTGGGGCGTCTGGCCGATGGGGATGAGGCGCTGGCCCACGTCCGCCGGGCGACCGAAGCGGGCCTGCTCCCGCAGATCGTCCACGCTGCCTTTGACGCCTGGATGCTGGGCATCCGGTTCCGCCGGATGCTGGCGGTCTGTTTCTGCTGCGACTGCTGCTGCGCGGTGCGCAGGACCCTGCGTCTCGGCCCGCCGATTTTTCAGGAGACGGTGCTCCGTCTCCCCGGTCTATTGGTGACGGTGGGGCCGGAATGTGTGGGATGCGGGCGCTGCGCGAAAGTATGCCTTGTGGGAGCGATCCGGATGGAGAACGGCCGGGCGTCTATCTCCGAAGATTGCAAGGGCTGCGGCCGGTGCGTGGCCGCCTGTCCCCAGGGCGCAATCGCCCTGCACCTGGACCCGGAGGTGGACCCGGCCGGCCAACTCATCGCCCGGATTGAACGCCGCACCGAGATCGGAGGATAGAGGATGGCTGAAGAACTGGATCGCTGGTTTCCCCGCCCGCCCTGTCCGGAGGCAGCCCGGCGGCTGGGCATCGTCGTCGGGGGAAGTCTTTCCAAAGGGCTGGAGGTCAAACTGGACCCGCAGACCGTCATAGAGGGCCTGGCGGTGGGGCGGTACGTCGTCATCCACGGTCGCACCGGCCGCCGTTTCTTCTCCATCATCAACGACGTCGCCCTGGACTCCACCAACCCCCTCATCCAGAAAACCCCACCCGACGTCTCCGACCCGTTCATTGCCCAGGTCCATCGGGGGACGTCCACTTTCGGCCGCATCCACGTCGCCCCGATGCTGGTGGTGGAGGCGGGGGAGGAGGAGCCCAGGCCCGTCAAAACCGTCCCGGAGCACTTCTCGGAAGTGTACGAGGCGACGCCGGAGGATGTATCGTTGATCTTTGGACGGGAGGAACAGGCAGGCTACTTCGTCATCGGCGAACCCCTGGACATGACGGGTATCCCGGTCACGGTCAACCTGGAGCGGTTCGTGGAGCGCTCGGCGGGGGTCTTCGGGAAGACGGGCACCGGCAAGACGTTCCTAACCCGCCTCCTGCTGGCGGGCATCATCCGGCAACGGGTGGCCGTCACCCTGATTTTTGATATGCACAACGAGTACGGCTGGAAGAGCCAGGACGAGACCCGGCGGGAGGTCAAGGGGTTGCGGCAACTCTTCGCCACCGGGGAGGTCGCCGTCTTCACCCTGGACGAGGAGTCGTCCCGACGGCGGGGAAGCAAGATAGACGGCGCCGTCTACATCGGCTACGACCAGATTGTGCCGGAGGACGTGGACGGCCTCTCCATCCTGCTGGGCCTGAGCGACATCCAGGTCGGCGCGCTCTACTTCCTCCGGCGACGGCTGGGTTCCCGCTGGCTGACCCGTCTTCTGGACGAGGAGGACCCGCTGGAGGAACTGCAGGAGGCGCTGGAGAGAGGCATCCTGCACGGGGGGACGCTGGGGGCAATCCAGCGCAAACTGGGCCGATTCCGGGACTTCGGATTTCTCCGGCCGGAGGTGCCGGAGGACCCCGTCCAGAAAATCTTGAGTTATCTGGATAAGGGCGTCAACGTCGTCCTGGAGTTCGGGCGGTACGGGAACAGTCTGGAGGCGTACATTCTGGTCGCCAACTACATCACCCGCCGCATCCACGAACACTACGTCTACCGCAAAGAGGCGGCCCAGGGCGGGCGGGGGGAAGAGCCCCGTCCCCTGGTCATCACCGTGGAGGAGGCGCACAAGTTCCTGGACCCCGCCGTCTCCCGGCACACGATTTTCGGCACCATTGCCCGCGAACTGCGCAAGTACAACGTGACCCTGCTGATTGTGGACCAGCGGCCCAGCGGCATAGACCCGGAGGTGATGAGCCAGATCGGGACGCGGGTGACCTGTCTTCTGGACGACGAGGCAGACATCCGGGCGGTGTTCTCCGGGGTGGCGGGGGCGGCGCCCCTGCGGGAGGTGCTGGCCCGGCTGGACACCCGCCAGCAAGCGCTGATTATGGGGCACGCGGTGCCCATGCCGGTCGTCGTGCGCACCCGTTCCTACGACGAGGCCTTCTACCAGGCGATGGCGGGAAGCGAAAAGTCTCCCGAAGCCATCCTGGAGGAGGGCCGGCGACTGCTGCGGGGAGAGGAGGTGGAAGTATAGCAGGAAGCAGGAAGCGGGTAGGCTGCCTGCTCCCGGCTACCTGCTTCCCGCTATGGAGGAGCAATGGTCACCAAACGTCAACTGGGTATCTTTCTTTCCATCATCGCGGCGCTGGCCCTGCTGTGGATCGGCGTCATAGACCGGATCGGGATGGGAGAATGGGGCGGCTTCGGACCGCTCCAGCGCATCGGGCTGTTCGGCGCAGCGGCGGTCCTGGCCGTCGGCCTTATCCTCATCCGTATCGGCAACCGCCCGGCATAAGGGAGGACGATATGCCTGTCATCAACAAAATCGCTGTCATCGGCGGAGGAAGCACCTACACCCCGGAGTTCGTGGACGGGTTCATTCAGCACCGGGACGAGGTGCAGGTAGAGGAAATTGCGCTCCACGATATTGACGAGGAACGGCTGCAGGTCGTCGGCGGGCTGGTGGAGCGGATGGTCCGCCACGCCGGACTGGAGACCCGCATCACCCAGACCACCGACCGGCGGGCCGCGCTGGACGGGGTGGCCTTCGTCATCTCCCAGATTCGCGTCGGTGGGATGGCTGCGCGCATCCAGGACGAGAAAATCCCGCTGAAGTACGGCGTCGTCGGCCAGGAGACGACTGGGCCGGGGGGCACGCTCAAGGCCTGGCGCACCATCCCCGTCGCCCTGGAGATCGCCCGCGACGTGGAGCGGTATGCCCCCGACGCCTGGTACATCAACTTCACCAACCCGTCCGGCATCATCACCGAGGCCCTGCTGAAACATGCAAACGTCCGGGCCGTCGGCCTGTGCAACAACCCCCTCAACTTCACCCGTCTGATCGCCGGTCTCTTCGGCGTGCCCGACGGGGCGGTCTTCCTGGAGTGGGTCGGGCTGAACCACGTCAACTGGATTCGGCGGGCCTACGTCCACGGGCGAGATGTCACCCCGGAACTGATAGAACGGGTCGGCCGGGGGGAGATGCCGGCCTATCCCTTTGACGGCGAACTGGTGCAGGCCCTGGGGGTGCTCCCGACCTGGTATCTGCAGTACTACTACTACCCCGACCGGAAGGTGGCGGAGATGCAGGCCGCGGGGAAGACGCGCGGGGAGACGGTCGCTGAGGTGGAGGGGGACCTGCTCCGGAAGTACGCCGACCCGAACCTGGTCGTCAAGCCCTCGGAGTTGAGTTTGCGGGGGGGCGCGCTCTACTCCGAGGCGGCGGTGCGGCTGATCCTCTCGCTGGTGCTGGACCGCCGGGACGTGCAGATTGTGGACGTCCGCAACGGCGGGGCCATCCCCGACCTTCCGGCGGAGGGGGCGGTGGAAGTGCCCTGCGTCGTGGGGGCGCACGGCATCACCCCTCTGCGGATGGGGCCCCTTCCGGAGACCGTCCGTCCCCTCTGCCAGACCGTCAAGGCCTGGGAGACCTGGACAGTGGAGGCGGGGGTGACCGGCTCCCGCCGCGCGGCGCTGCTGGCGATGCTCACCAACCCGCTGGTCCCTTCGGCCGACGTCGCCCGCCGCCTGCTGGAAGAGATGCTGGAGGCCAACCGGGCCTACCTGCCGCAGTTCTTTCCCGGAGCGCCGTCCGACGCGAACCGTCGGCTGTAGGGGGGGTCAAACCCGCCCCATACACCGGGGACCGTTCATAAGGAGCACCTGCAGTGGAGGATAACCGTGACTCCAATCCTGCGCTGTGACCTGCACACCCACACCTACTATTCCCGCGACTGTCTGGTCTCGCCGGAGCGGTTTCTGGAGGCCTGCCGCCGCAAGGGGCTGGACCGGGTCGCCGTGACCGACCACAACACCATCGCTGGCGCGCTGCGGTTGAAGGAGATGGACCCTGAACGGATCATCGTCGGAGAGGAAATCCGCACCACGGAGGGGGAACTGATCGCCTACTTCCTCACCGAGGAGGTGCCGCCGGGCCTCTCCCCGCGGGAGACCATCGCCGCGGTGCGGGCGCAGGGAGGCGTGGTGGGGGTCTCCCATCCGCTGGACCGGGCCCGACGGGAGGCGATGGGGCTGGCATCGGTGCGGGCCCTGCTGGGAGAACTGGATTTCCTGGAGGGGTGGAACGCGCGCTGCCTCTTCTGGGCGGATAACGGGGAAGCGCTCGCCCTGGCGCGCGCCCACGGCCTGCCCGTCACCGCCGGAAGCGACGCCCATTCCGTCTGGGAACTGGGCCGGATGGTGACCCTGCTGCCTCCCTTTGACTCCCCGGCGTCTTTCCTGGAGAGCCTCCGTTCGGCCCGGATAGAGGGACGGGAATCCTTCCCCTGGGTCCATCTGGTCTCCACCGGTGCGAAAATCATCCGGCGGCTGGGGCTGGTCCCCCTCCCGCAGGGGCGCAGCGAGCCCCGGGCGGCAGGCCGGGTGCGGGTCCTGGATTAAGGAGAATTAATTATGGAAACTCTAACCGCCCTGATCGTTATCTTCATCCTTGCCATCGTGCCGATGCTTCTTTACGCTCTGGTCCTCTGGTGGATGGACCGCTACGAGAAGGAACCGCTGGGCCTGATCCTGGCCTCGTTCCTCTGGGGCGCCATCCCGGCCATCATTTTCTCCCTCATCGCCCAGTTGGTGATGGACATCCCGATCTCCGCGATGGGACCCGGCATAGGGTATGAACTGGTGGGGTCCAGCCTGATCGCTCCAGTCACCGAGGAGATATTCAAAGGCATCGCCCTCTTTCTCCTACTCTGGCGTTTCCGCCGGGAAATAGACACCCCGCTGGACGGCATCCTCTACGGCGGGCTGGTGGGATTCGGCTTCGCCACCACCGAAAACTTCTTCTACTTCCTCAGCGCCTACGAGATGGAAGGATTGGGCGCGGCGCTGATGCTGGCCTTCTTCCGCGCCGTCCTCTTCGGGCTGAACCACGCCCTCTTCACCGCCTGCACCGGTCTGGGAATCGCCCTGGCCCGCACATCCCCTCATCGGGAAGTGCGAGTGATCGCCCCCATCATGGGCCTGCTGGCGGCCATGACGCTCCACGGGATTCACAACTTCGGTGCGACCCTGGCGTCGCTGACCTGCTGGTCACTGCTTATTAGTATTCTGGCCGATTGGGGCGGTGTGCTGGCGTTGGTCGGGCTGATCATCCTCTTCTCTGTCCGGGAGCGGACCTACCTGGTGCGCTATCTGGATGAGGAAGTCCGGGAAGGCAGAATCCCCGCCGAGGATTACCCGGTCATCTGCTCCTACTGGCGCCGGGTGGGTCGGCGCCTGGAAGTTTTGCTGCGGGGGGATCTCCGCCACTGGAAGCGCCTGGGGCATTACTACCGGGTCGCTTCCGAACTGGCCTTCGCCAAACACCGCCTGGAGACGGTCGGAGCGGACGCGGATACCCGCCGTCACATTGGCCAGTTGCGGCGAGACCTGGAGCGATTGCAGAGATAATGCCCGTTTGACAGAACCCCTCTTATCGGCTATAATCCCACCGTTCTAATCGTCGGAATATCCAGGGGAATCTATGGAGAGAAGAGACCGAATCCTGCTTGTCGTCATCCTTCTGCTGGCCGTTCTGGCCGTCTACGTGGACCTCAACATTGACCACCCGTCCTGGCTGGAGAACCTGCTGGTCTGGCAGCCGGAGGGGGTGCGCAAAATCGCCATCCGCTACGGCCTGGACCTGCGCGGCGGCCTGAAAGTCTCGCTGGTCGCCGATGTGCCCGAGGGCCAGGAGGTGGAGCGCACCAGTCTGGAGACGGCCCGCCAGATCGTGGAGAACCGGGTCAACGGCCTGGGGCTGGCAGAGACCATCGTCCAGATTCAGGGCAACCGGCGCATCATCGTGGAAATCCCGGGGATTGACGAGCCCGAAGTAGCGATAGAAATCATCCGCGGGACGGCCCTGCTGGAGTTCGTGGACGCCGGGTATACCCCGCCCCCCAGGGGCGCGGTCATCACCACCACCGTGGGCGGCCCGCCCCGTCTGGGAGAAACGGCACCCGTAACCGCCACCCCCTCCCCGCAGATACCACCCCTGACCACCGGGCCCATCTCCCCGATGGAGACTATCACCCCGACGGCCGAGACCCTCCCGCCAGGCACCTACCGCACCGTCCTCACCGGCAAGGGGCTCAAGGCGGTAGGGCTGGACCGGGACGACCTGGGATATTACATCCCCTTTGAACTCAACGATGAGGAGGCCCAGGTCTTCGCAGAATACACGGCCTCTCACGTCGGCCAGTACCTGTGCATTGTGCTGGACAACGTCGTCATCTCCTGCCCGCAGATTCAGGAAGCGATCCCGGGCGGCCGCGGGCGGATCACCCTGGGGGATGCCACCTACCAGGAAGCGCGCGGGTTGGCCATCCAGTTGCAGTACGGCGCGCTCCCGATCCCGCTCCGCGTGGAGACCGCCACCACCGTCGGCCCCACTTTGGGGGAGATCTCCGTCCAGAAGAGCGTACGCGCTGGCATCATCGGCCTTTCCATCGTCCTGCTGTTTATGCTGGTATACTACCGCGTCCTGGGCGGCGTCGCCGACTTGGCCCTGCTGCTCTACGCGGGGCTCAACCTGGCCCTCTACAAACTGGCACCGGTCACCCTGACCCTGCCGGGCATCGCCGGTTTCCTCCTCTCCGCCGGGATGGCGGTGGACGCCAACATCCTGGTCTTTGAGCGGGTGAAGGAAGAAATCCGCGCCGGGCGCAGCCTGAAGGCAGCGCTGGAGACCGGATTCAGCCGGGCCTGGACCTCCATTCGGGACTCCCAGGTTTCCATCCTGATTGCCTGTGCAGTTCTCTACTTCTTCGGCAACACCTTCGGCGCCAGCGCGGTGAAAGGATTCGCTTTGACGCTGGCCATCGGTACGACGATCAACCTCTTTACGGCCATTGTCGTCACCCGCACCCTCCTGCGCGGGCTCCTTCAGGTGGCCGGAGAATGGCTCCGCAACCGGATGGCCCTGCTGGGCGTATAACACGTAACACGTAATACGTAATGCGTAATGCGTAAAACGTAATGAGGAACGCGGTATGTTCAACATTGTAGAGAAACGCCGCTGGTTTTTCCTGATCTCCGGAATCCTGGTAACCCTGAGCATCCTGATGCTGGTGGTTACCGTCATTCAGTTTGGCTCTCCGCTCCGCCTTGCGGTGGACTTCACTGGCGGTAGCCTCTTCATCCTGCACTTTGACGGACCCGCCACAGAGACGGACATTCGTCAGGTGCTGGCGGCGCACGACCTGGAGGAAGCGATCATCCAGCGCGTGGGACGCCCGGAGGACAACACCTGGCAGGTCCGGACCCGCGAGGCCTCTCCCGAGCAGGTACGGGCCATCTTCGGCGACCTGACCGCCCAGGTGGCGCCGGTGAATCGGGACCTTTCCACCTACGAAACGGTCTCCCCCATCGTCGGTGGGGAAGTGGCCCGCGCGGCCGGAATCGCCATCTCCGTTGCGGCGGTTGTGATCATCGGCTATATCTGGTGGTCGTTCCGCCGCGTGCCCCATTCCATCCGCTACGGCGTCTCGGCCATCGCGGCAATGCTCCACTCCCTGATCATCGTCACCGGCTTCTACGCGCTGATGGGCCTGCTTCGGGGGTGGGAAGTGGACGCGCTCTTCCTCACCGCCGTGCTCACCGTAACCTCCTTCTCCGTCCAGGACACCATCGTGATGTTTGACCGCATCCGCGAGAATGTCCGGCGCTACCGGGAAGAGCCGTTTGAGCGGATCGCCAACCGCTCCATTCTGGAGACCATCCACCGCTCCCTGGCGACCCAGTTGAATGCCATCTTTGTGATGATCGCCATCATCCTCTTCGGCGGGGAGACCATCCGTTCGTTCATCTCCACAATGCTGACCGGCATGCTGGTCGGCACGTATTCTTCCTTCGGTGTCGCCGTGCCGCTGGTGGTCGCCTGGGAAGCGGCCGCCAGACGGCGCGCGAAACGATAACCGCCCATGGGGGAAAAATGCCAGCCGTAAGGAAAGCAGCCCTGCGGGAACTGGCCGCTGCGGCGTACGAACTGGACGCCCGGGTGGTGGAGGGGGAACTGCGTCGGGGACCGCAGGGGGAATGGTCGGTGGGGGAAACGGCGCTGAACGATTGGCTGACGGAGTTCGCCGGGCAACGGATTTACGTCATCGTCGCCGCGCTGGATGACGAACGCCCACTGCCGGTCAAGGTCTGCCGCACCTGCGGGACGGAGTACACCGGTATGGAGTGTCCCCGCTGCCGGGAGGCCCGGATCCGCCTGCGCGGCCCCCGAAAAGAATGAGCCTCCCAAAAGGCTGGCCTTTCGGGAGACTCCTGCGGGAGTGGATGGGAGTCGAACCCACCGCGGCCCGCTCTGCGCGGCCCGCCACCGGTTTTGAAGACCGGGGAGCCCACCGGGACCCAACCACCCCCGTGCAGATATAGCATACCTTAACTTTCCGATTTCGTCAAGCGAACAGGTCTTGGGCTTGTGCAGCAAATCCCTTTCGGGAAGCAACATGCCCACGAGATAAGGGAAAGCGGGGTTTGTGAGGGCGGCTTCGCCGCCCCCACACCCCCCACACCCCACCCCTTTCCCATGCGGGGCGAATGGCTGCGCAAGCCCGTCTTGCTCCTCAGAGGAATTCCGGGGCATCTCACAGAAAGCGACACCCTCCCTTGCTAACAGTTTCCTTTACCGGCACTGAAGGGCGGGCCCAGATTCCCACGCCCTTACAGAGTAGGCCTTTCACCCCAGCGAGCAAGGGCTAAAAAGAAGATTTTTGTATTAGGCGGCTTCGCCGCCTAATACAAAAATCTATGGCTCGTGTCCAGATCTCGTGCAAGCGGGGTCTGGCCGTCAGCGCACCCCCATCCCCCTGGCCTCCTTCTCCCCCGCTGGAGGGTGCTGAAAAAGTCGCTTTATATGATTGGGCCATTCAACGTCTATTCTGTCATCCATTTTCTCACCGTCCTTATCTCAGGAGGCCTCGCCATCTATGCCTGGCGCCGGCGCTCGGTGCCTGGCGCGCGCCAACTGGCCTGGGTGATGATTGCCGGTGCCGCATCAGCCCTCTCCCTCGCCTTGGAATCTGCCGCCACGACGATCCCCTCCAAGGTGTTCTGGGCAAAATGGCAATACCTGGGGATGAACAGCGCCCCGGTATTCTTTTACCTGTTCGCGCGGGCCTACAGTCAGATAGAACGACCACTGGCCCGCTGGAAGGTCGTCCTCCTGTGGGCCATCCCCGCACTGACATGCCTCCTGGCAGCCACCAACGAATGGCACCGCCTGCTTTGGACGGACTTCACTCCTGACCCGACCAATAGCCGTATCCTGATTTACCACCACGGCCCCTGGTTCTACGTGGCTGTGGCGTACATTTACCTCATCGTTGCTCTCGGCGCATGGATTATCCTCCGGACTGCCCTCCGCCTTCCCCGTCCTTACCGTCCACAAGCAATCGCGTTGATCGCGGGTGCCACCATCCTGCTTATGACCGGTATAATCTACATAGCGGGTCTTGGTACCATCCCCAGCTGGACCGTTTTCTCCATCGGTTTTTTGTTCACTGGCCTGGCATTCACTCCGGGCATCTTCCGCTCCCGCCTGCTGGACCTAGCGCCGGTGGCGCGCGACCTCCTTTTTGAGAGCATGAGCGACGGCGTGATCGTCATAGACCTGCAGAACCGCATCGTGGACATCAATCCCGCCGCACAGCGCCTTTTCGGCGTCACCGAAACGGTCATCGGCAAGAATGTTGGCGCTGCACTGGGAATACCGCCAGACCTTACGGAACGCTTCCGCGACGTGATGGACGGACAGGCCGAAGTTGTCAGAGGCACCGAGGCGCCGCAATATCTGGACATGCGTATCTCCCCTTTGCGCGACCGTCGTAACCGCTTCACCGGTCGGTTGATTGTTCTGCGGGATATCACCGAACTCAAGCGCGCCGAGCAGGCACTCGCTCAATCTAACCTTGAACTCCAGGCGCGCAACACCGAACTGGACGCCTACGCTCAGACCGTAGCCCACGACCTCAAAAGCCCACTCGCCCTGATTGCGGGATATACCTGGCTGTTGACGGATAGCGAAAGCACCCTCTCCCCGGAAGAACAGCGCCAATGCCTGAACCTGATCTCCGAACACCTTTCCAGGATGAGGGACATTGTGGACGGATTGCTCCTGCTGGCCAGCGCGCGTCAGATGCAGGTGCAAATCACCCCCCTGGATATGGCTGCGATTGTGGCCGAGGCGCAGAAACGGCTGGCCCGCGAAATCCGCGAACGGCACGCCGAGATCATCCTCCCCGAGTCCTGGCCCAGAGCGCTGGGCTATGCGCTGTGGATTGAGGAAGTTTGGGTAAACTACTTGAGCAACGCGCTCAAGTACGGGGGGAAGCCCGACGCCGTCCCACCGATCCCACCGCGCATTGAATTGAGCGCCGTCCGGCAGGCGAATGGGTACATCCGCTTCAACGTGCGCGATAACGGCTACGGGATCGCACCAGAGGATCGGGCGCGAGTGTTTGTGCCCTTCACCCGTTTGAGTGGGAACAGCCGGGAAGGATATGGCCTGGGTCTCTCTATCGTACAGCGCATCATTGAACGATTGGGCGGCGAGGTGGGAGTAGAAAGCGTCGTAGGCGAGGGCAGCACCTTCTACTTCACGTTACCAGCCGCCGACCCCCCGGACGATACGGTGGACGAATCTGCCGACCGTAGAGAGCACGAAAAATCACTTCACGGAGTTGTGAGATGACCACCTCCCAGCCCCAACTCTCCGTGCAGCCATCTCGCGGCGCAACCCTTTCCTGGTCCGACGGCCCCGCCATCCGCGATGCCGTCGCCGTCGTCCGCTACCGGGTCGGGGACCAGCCCCGGACCCTGCGCATCCCTGAACCGGAGCGCTCCTGCGAGCAGGATGGCCTCCAGGCCCGCTGGCGGTGGGAACTCTCGGGCAACGGATACCGCCTGTGGGTGGAACTGGCGAACATCGGCGACGCGCCGCTCTTCCTGGAGACCGCCGACGTCCTAACCGCCCCCGCCCCCGACCTGGGCGCTCCCATCCCGACCTGGCGCGTCTACCAGAACGGCTGGCAATCGTGGAGCCCCACCTTCGCCCGCCACCTGGAAGGGAGCATCTACGCCGAGCCGGGCACCCCCGAATACCGCGCCGCCCATCAGCCCCACTGGGAGCCCGATTACGACGGCCTGATTTCCTCTGAATGGGTCTCCGTCCTCTACACCCCCGCCTCCTCCCGCCCCGTCGCCGGACTCCTGGGCGGTTTCATCACAACGAAGGACCAACTGGCCGAAATCCGCCTGCGGGCGGACGGGTCGGAGTGGACGGCCCGCTGCCATCTGGACACCGCCCTTCTGGCCCCCGGCGCCTCCCTGCGGACGGAATTGCTCTACCTGACGGCCGGACCGGACCCCCTGAAGTTGCTGGAAGAGTGGGCCGAGATGGTCGGGCGGGAGATGGAGGCCCGGATCCCCGCTGCGCCGCCTACCGGCTGGTGCACCTGGTATTACTTCTACGGCGAAAACACCGCCGACGACGTCCTGGATAACCTCACCGCCATCGCCACCTACCGCCTGCCGCTGGACGTCATCCTTCTGGACGACGGCTATCAGACCGCCATCGGCGACTGGTTCTCCATCCACACCGACAAATTCCCCGACGGGATGGAACCGGTGGCGCAGGCGATCCGGGATGCCGGCCACAAACTGGGCATCTGGACGGCCCCCTTCGGTGCCGCCGCCACGTCCCAACTCTTCGCCGCCCACCCCGACTGGGTCGTGCGGGACGAGCATAGTGAGCCGGTTCTGGGCTGGGTACACTGGGGAGTCCCCTGCTACGCGCTGGACACCACCCATCCCGAAGTCCTGGCATGGCTGGAGGAGACCTTCGGGCGGATGCGTCGGGAGTGGGGCGTGACCTTCTTCAAGATTGACTTCATCTTCGCCGCGGCGCGGCCGGGCCGCCGCCACGACCCCGCGGCCACCCGCGCCCAGGCCCTCCGGCGGGGTGTAGAGGCCATCCGTCGCGCCATCGGCGACGATGCCTTCCTCCTGGGCTGCGGCGCCCCCCTGGGCCCCTGCATCGGTCTGGTGGACGGCATGCGCATCGGCACGGACGTGGACCCCAACTGGCATCCCATCTTCCGCTACGACCTCTCCGCCGCATCCACCGAAAATGCCCTGCGCAACAGCATTACCCGCGCCCCGTTCCACAACCACCTCTGGGCCAATGACCCCGATTGCCTCCTGGTGCGCCAGCGCGGCCCCGACCTGGACCTGGTCCTCAACGAAATGCGCTCCCTGACCGCCGTCATCGCCCTGCTGGGCGGATTGACCCTCAACTCCGACCATCTGGCAATCATCCGTCCGGGGCGGCTCAAATACCTGCGTCAGGCGCTCCCGCCTACGGGCGTCTCTGCCCGGCCGCTGGACCTCTTTACCCACGAACTCCCCCGCTTGCTCCTCCTGCCGGTGGAGCGGCCCTGGGGCCGCTGGTGGGTGGCGGGCGTCATCAACTGGGAGGACCACACCGTAGAAACCACCGTCTCCCTCTCGGACCTGGGCATCCCGCCGGGGCTTTACCACGTCTACAACTACTGGCGCCGTCGCTACCTGGGAGTGACCGACGACGCGGTGACGATTCGCCGTCACCAGCCCCATGAGACCGTCGTCCTGCTCTTCAAGCCCGTCTCCGAGCGCCCCGACCTGCTGACGACGACCTTCCACGTCTGCCAGGGCGCGGTGGAGGTGACCGACTGCGCCTGGGACGAATCCGTGGGAACGGTGCGGGTGACGCTCTCCAAAGCGGGACGGCAGTTCGGAGAGGTGCTCTTCTCTGTTCCGGCCCCGTGGGAGGTGGCGGAAGTGCGGGTGGACGGGGAGCGACATCCCTGGGCGGTCGTCGCGCCCGGCATCATCAGCGTCGGACTGACGCTGGATGAACGGTCTGAGGTAACTCTGTTTGCCCGATACCGAGGTGAGGAATGACTATGCCTGCTCGTCCCCAAAAAGAGTACCCATTAGCCACACCGGAGGATACCAACGTGATTATCTCGTGGGCGAAGGAACTGGTGCGGCAACTGCGCCTGGCCTGGCGGCTGTTCAAAGACCGCCGGGTCCCCTGGGCCATCAAACTGATCCCTCCGGCGGCGTTGATTTACATCCTTTCTCCCGTAGACATCCTGCCCGACCTGGGCCTGGGCCTGGGGCAATTAGACGACGTCGCCATTCTGCTCCTGAGCCTGAAACTCTTTATAGAACTGGCCCCGGCGGAGGTGGTGCGGGAGCACCTGCGGGCCCTGGGGGCAAAAATCAGCCAGTGGGCCGCTGAGGAGGGAGAGGTGATTGAGGGGGAATTTGAAGTCCATGAGGAAGGAACGCCCCCGGCCAAATAAAGGCCCGGGAACCACTTCGCGCGAAGCGACCGGTGACAGCAAGGAGCCTGGCAGTGTTCTGCTGCCAGGCTCCTGCTTTTGCTGGGCGGCCGGCTACTGCTTATGAATGAGCGCCGCCCCCACTGTGATTCGGCGGGCCGTCCAAACCCCATCCGCCAGAGTGCCCTGAACGCGGACTTTCTGCCCGACCTGCAGGTCGGCAAACGTGATGGGAACAGTTTCCGTAGACGTCCTGAGCAGATAGCGGGTGCTGGGAGTGGTCTGGATGGTCAGCGTCTGCCCGATGAAATCCTTCACCAGCCGGTTTCCGGAGGCCACCTGGACGGTCACCGTAGAGTCACCGATTCCCGTGATGGTACCGACGAGATTGAAAGGGCCGCACAAGCGTTGAGCGTTGCCCTTCTGGGCAGGTGGCACTCCCTGGGATGGATTGCCCGTACACGGCTTGCCCACCTGACCAGGGGGCGTTCCCTGATGGGGCGGGCCACCCGCTGCCATCACAGGCGTTACCATTGCGACAAGCAATCCAATCACGAACAACAGGTACACTGCTTTCCTCATATCCGACCTCCTTAAAGAAGATTTTTGGGGCGACGCACTGAGGTCACCCTGCTTCTTCTCAGCCTATCCTCCTCCGTGCCCTCCACCCGGCCGGGGCGTTCCCGAGGGATGAGGGCCCGGGGTCATCATGCCGGGAGGCTCGGTCGGAGCAGGGGTAGACGTCGCCCTGGGGCCAGATGGCGTTTCCATCGGACCTGCGGGCGTCCATCTCGGGCCTGGTGGGGTCTCCCTGGGGCCAGGCGGCGTTTCCATCGGACCTGCGGGCGTCCATCTCGGGCCTGGTGGGGTCTCCCTGGGGCCAGGCGGCGTTTCCATCGGACCAGCCGGAGTCCACCTTGGCCCTGGAGGAGTCTTCACCGGACCAGCCGGAGTCCACCTCGGGCCCGGAGGAGTCTCCATCGGGCCAGCCGGAGTCCACCTCGGGCCCGGAGGAGTCTCCATCGGGCCGGGCACCCCCGTTGGATAGGGAGACGGCATGCCCACCCGCTGGCGCACCCGCAGGCGAAATTCGGCCGGGTCCGTCTCCCCTGTCTGGACAATTCGCCGCCACGCTTCCAAACACTGCATCCACCGTTCCTGAATCGGCGTAGCGGGAGTTGTTGCCAGCATCTGCTGCATCGCCCGCAGGCGATTCTCCACCTGTGCCAGGTTCCGCGCCATCTTTCCGTTTTCCTGGAGGGCAATCTGCTCCATTGCCTGGGCCAGATGCCGTTCCATACGCTGGAACACGATGTCCGGAGGCTCCTGGCCCTCCTGCATCAGGGCGACCGCCTCTTCCACCCGACGCTGGGCCAGGTTCAACAGACGCTCCGTACGCAGGGATGGATCGGCCGTCAGCGAGATCAGGGCATCCTCGCTCCAGGTCTTCAGCGGGTAGAGCGCTTGACCGGGAAGGTCGTCCTGGGCCGCGTACAAGGTGCCGCTGAAGCCTGCCAGGGAGGCAATCACAACCAGCAGAGAGACCACTATCTGAACCATTGTCCGCTCCTTTCCCGCAAGGATGAGATTCCATAAAGTATGACGTGGAGCGGGCTGTAAAGATACGGCCTGAGCGATAAATTGGGCCCGGGTACGGGCTGCCCTGCGGGGATCCCGCGGGGGAACCGACCGCAGAGCGTCCAGATAACGGCCTACCTGGGGATCCAGACCTTCATCAGTTCTCATTCTCTCCTCCCAGAATCTGGCGCAGGCGGGCAACAGCGCGGTGTTGCAGAGCCTTCACGGCCCCCACGGGCTTCTGCAATGCCCGGGCGATTTCGTCCAATTCCCACCCCTCCACATATCGCAGGAGAACCACCTGACGCTGGTCGGGGGTGAGATGAAATAGCGCTGCGCGGACAGCCTGCTGGCGAATTTGCATCTCCGCTTCGGCCACCGGGTCGTCCGGGGCCGGTAGCGGCAGAACTTCCTCCAGCGCAACATCCTCCCGATGGGCGCGGAAGAAATCGGTGAGCCAGTTATGGGCAATACGGTAAAGGTATGCGCGCAGGAACTGGCGTGGCCCCCGCCCCCGCCGAAAGGACTCCAGCAACCGGGCGAAGGTTTCGGCCACACATTCCTCGGCGAGGTCCGGATTGCCGCTCAAACGCATGGCGTACCGGTAGAGTTCATCGCTGTACCGGTCGTAAATCTGGATCAGGGCCTGGGATTCTAACTGCTGGGCCTTTGCCAGAAGCAATGATTCATCCATTCTCTAATAAGACGGGAAAAGCGAACAGAAGTTACGGGAGATTATCCGAGTTTATCATACCACATTCGCGCTTTGCGGAAAGTCAGGACCGGGGCTCAGAGTTTTTACGTATATTTCCCGGTCAGCGAAGGTCCAGGGGGGGCGGCCCTCGTATGGGTAGGCTTTTGGGGTGTTGATTCTCATAAAGTCGTATCACCCGGTCTTTAACAAAGTCTCACAAAGTCGTATCCCATCCCTTGCCCTGGTGGGAGTCCGAGGGTTCGTTCCGAGGTTTTCTTTGTTGCCAGGGATTCCCTTTATCCCCCTCACCCCCCTTGCCCCCCTCTCCCCCTTGCCCTGACGGGCGGGGGAGAGGGGGGAAGAGAGGGGTTTTTGGGGCGGCGGC
>Ga0209721_1001313_pt1 | contig 18820 bp, 19 predicted proteins | sample TshhotsprinmetaG_FD_184139 | JGI IMG/M metagenome (GOLD analysis project Ga0209721, IMG submission 184139) | Hot spring microbial communities from South Africa to study Microbial Dark Matter (Phase II) - Tshipise hot spring metaG (SPAdes)... | ecosystem: Environmental > Aquatic > Thermal springs... | reverse complement strand
TCCCCTTCCCTGCAGGCCTTTCTCATCCAGTCGCCGGCTTTCTTGCTTTCTTCTTTAATAATGGTTTTTTGTTCCGGTGTCAGTTTGTCCCAAACTTTTTTACTGATCACGTGAACCATCGTGTTGTAGTTGTGCCCTGTCATGGTAAGATACTTCTGGGTTTCGTAGATCTTATTCGCATGGATGACCGCAATGGGGTTTTCCTGACCATCTACCACTCCCTATTTCAAGGCCATCTGCAATTCACTGAAACTGATCGTAGCTACAACGGCTCCCAAAGCTTCCATCGCGGCCTGGGTGGGCAGCTCCGGGGGCGTTCTGATCTTGAGTCCTTTGACATCTTCAGGGTTAACGACGGGACGCTTGCTGTTCGTGAGGTTTCGAAACCCCCATTCCCAGTTTGAAAGGAAAACCAATCCGGCTCTGTCAAGATCCGGAAGGGCCCAAGGGAGAAACTTACCATCCAGCACCCGATCGGCATGCTCATAATTGTCATACATGAAGGGGAGCATCACACAGTTAAACTTTTTGGAATACTTGCCAAGTTGTCCTTGGGTTGGCAAACTCATATCCACAGCACCCAAAATGTTCTGCTCGAGAACTTCGGGAGGAGACCCAAGGGCATTATTAGGATAGATGATCACCTTGATGCTTCCATTGGTCCTTTTTTCTACAGCCGCAGCAAACATTTTACTGGCCAGATTCCCTGGATGGGATTCTGCTGCAAAGTGCCCCAATTTCATCTCAATAGGGGAAGATCCGGCTTCATGAACGTAGGCAAATGGGCCGCCGATAACCAACAGACAAAAAATAATAGCGAGCTTCTTCATTTTTCTCCTCCTCTCATCATATTTTATGATTCAAAAATACCATTCCTAATTAATTTCCCTCCTTTCTTCTGGTTTTCATGGCTCCCCCTTTTCCTGCTTCTTACCCTCCATATAACCCAATTTAGAAGAGATAAGACCAGCGGCTTCCACCACATAGCCAACAAACTGTTTCTCCTGGGGCGTATTGATCTTCCTTTGGGGACCTGAGACACTGAGCGCGGCAATAATACTTCCCCGATGATCCAGAATAGGGGCTCCGATACATTCCACATCGTCTTCGATCTCCCGGTTATCCAGTGCATAGCCCTGCTTTCGAACGATCCTTAGTTCTTCCATTAGTTTCCTTTTGGAAACGATGGTGTTGGACGTCATTGGGACGAGTCTTAATTGATCAAGGATTCTCTTGAGTTCATTCTCGGGCTGAAATGCCAATAGGACTTTCCCCAGAGAGGTGCAATAGAGGGGAGCTCGCTGACCAATTTTTGACATAATCCCCAGAGGGCGGGGAGAGTCAACTTTATCGATATAGACAATTTCGGTTCCGCTCAGAACGGCAAGATGGACGGTCTCCTGAACCTTCAAGGCTAGATCCACCATAATTGGCTTGGCCACCTTGGGAATGTCGATACGATTCAAATAGGCATGACCGATTTCAAAAGCGAACAATCCCAAGGAATACTCCCCTGTCTCTTCATCCTTCTCCACAAAACCGCTTTTCTCCAAAGAGAGAAGAATTCGGTAAGTCGTGCTCCGATCGAGACGAAGCTCTCGAGCAATCTCACTAACCTTATGGGCTTTCCCTTTCGTAAGGCATCTCAAGATATTAGAGGAACGGAGGATGGAATTAATTAAATATCTATCCTTGTCTTTGGGGGCCATTTCACTATTACAACAATAGGTTTATTATTACAACAATTATAGAGAAAACAAAATGTTTTGTCAATAACAAAAGTTGATTAAGTAAAATGAGGCACTAATAACCTTACTAAAAGAAATGGAACACAGATAAGCAATGGTGATATCTGGATCGGTTTTAAGGGGAATGGATCATGGATTGCAGATTCTCAAGAGGAATAAATCAAGGGAAAGAAATTCATTTTAGAAATTTTGTGATGCCCTTAACTTGGTCCGCGGTCTCTTTGATCTCTTTGGCCTCTTTGAGACCGGGAATGTCTTCGACCTCCTTCTTCAAATCAGAGAGAAGGCCTCCTTTCTGATCTTCTTTTTCTTTCTCCTTCTCAGTTTTTTCCCCTCCTTTAATCTTTCTCAGCTCCCTGATCGTCTTCCCGAGCCCTTCACCGATTTCAGGAAGCCTCTTTGCCCCAAAAAGAAGGAGGATGATGAGGAGTATGATCACAATTTCTGGCAGACCCAAACCGAACATGACAAACCTCCAATTCGGAGTTTTTAGTTCGGAGATTAAGAAAAAAAGATATTTTGACTCCGAACTCTCTACTCCGAACTATTGATCTCTCAACGATATTCCCAATATCCCGGTACCCAGACCCAACCCTTTCCTCTTGGTTCCCAATGTCCAGGAATCCAGATAGCATGGGGTCTTGGTCTCTTCTTCCAGTGACCGGGAACCCACACCCATTCCTCCCTTCGATATTCCCAATATCCCGGCCGCCAGACCGCGTCAGGATGGGGAGGAGGGCCATAAACTTCAACCCTTGGTTCAGGTGGTCTAACATAGACTACTGGGGGTGGACACCCCCATAAGAAGACTACCATTCCACAGAGAACAAATAATAAACAGAGGGTTACCAATCTCCTGCTCATGGGAAACTCTCCTATTATATTTTATATTTATATTAGACCCCAATGCAAGAAAAATATTCAATTGGTTTTCACTCTGCCTCTTCTTGTAGAGACAAAAGATTATGAGATATGAAAGCTTGCTTTTCTATTTTGTTTCAAATAGCCTTTTGTTTAAGGAGGTAACCTATGGCGGTGGTACTCGAGTGCCCTATTTGCAATGCCGACATTCCTTTGGATGGAGATGAAAAAACAGGTGACTTCGTTCTCTGTTCTTACTGCAAGGTCACTTTTACATTGATCAAGAAGAAAGATGATTGGATTCTCGTTGAGGAATTTGAAGAGTAAACTCCGTATATCCCAGCCCTAAAAAACGGGGTTTTTCTTCATCCCTGGATTTGAAATTGCCTTCATCCCTAGTCTGAAGACTGAAGCTTTCGGGATTCTACGGGGTAAGCCCCTATGGGTGATTCGAATGAAATGTCTTTATACTTCTGACCTTCACGGTGAAATCTATCTCTATCAGGAACTCCTGGAGCTTAATCAATCCTCTTCGGCAGAGATCATTGCCATCGGGGGGGACCTCCTTCCTTCTTTCCCGCCAACGAAACGGTATGAGGATATGATTCCCAATCAGAAAATCTTTATAGACCAATTTCTTTTACCCTTCTTTAAAAAGGTGATAGAAACGACCGATGTCAATCAGTTCTTTCTCGTCCCAGGGAACTGGGATCTCGCCTATCCACACCTCTTCAAAAAACCAGCGGAAGGGTTGATCGATCTTGATCGGAAAATCCATCGTCTCAGAAATGGATATGAAATCATCGGCTACCCTTTTGTTCCTCCCACTCCTTTTCGGCCCAAGGATTATGAGAGAATGGATGATAGCAATGCTCCATGGCCCCCACAGAAGAATCCCTCATATGTGAGAACCTCACTTCAAAATGATGAATTGACAGCCATCGACCCCCATCTTTACTTAAGAACAAAAGAAACAATTCAAGAGGATTTGAATCAACTCCCAAAACCACTTTCTCCCAAAAGATCAATCTATATCATGCATTCCCCTCCCTACCGCACCCGATTGGATCTCATTCAAGGAGGTCTTTCAGCAGGAAGCCGATCCATCAGGGCTTTTATCGAGAGGGATCAACCTCTTTTGACACTCCATGGCCATATCCATGAGTCAGTCCAGCTTTCTGGGATCTATTTCGATTGGATTGGAGATACGCTTTCAGTCAATCCAGGACAGTCAATCTCCAACAGACTTCACGCCATAACTTTTAAGCTTGAGGAGATTAAAAAAACGCTCACCCATACCATTTGCTGAGTCGGTAAGGCAGCCGTTCCGATTCATACATAATATTCATTTCTATTTTCGAAACGATGGCCAAAAGAACAAAGATCGAATCCATGGCCTTTGGAGGATATGGCGTTGCGCGGGTGAATGGAAAGGTTCTCTTCATTCCATATACCGTCACCGGCGAGGAAGTCTGTATCGAGATAGCAAAAGAAAAGAGGCGTTTCTCCCTTGGGAAACTAGTTCGGGTCATTAAACCCTCTCCCTGGCGAATCGACCCACCCTGCCCCCAGTTTGGTGTGTGTGGAGGATGCCAGTGGCAACACATTGAGCCCTCTGTTCATGGAGAAATGAAGCGAAAGATCTTAATAGAAAGCCTAAAACATTTGGGAAAACTTGACCCAATCCCTCACATAGAAGTCGCTCCCGCCCCCAAACCTTATGGCTACCGAATTAGGGTTCAATTGAAAACGGAAGAAAGAACCATCGGTTACTATCGGGAAGGATCCCATAAGATCGTTGATATCAGCCTCTGTCCTATTGCTCATCCGCTCGTCAACCAGATCATCTCAATCCTTCGAAATCATCAAAGTCACTTTTCAACCATGAAAGAAATTGAAATCAACGTCTCGCCTCAGGAAGAGAAAGGGGTTCTTTTATTCCATTCTAATTCCATTGACCAACGCTTTGAATATTTTGCAAAGCAGTTTCTTCAAGGTCAACCGATTCTCAAGGGCATTGCCATTTCTCGAAAAAGAGAATGGATCTCCATTGGCAACCCATCCCTGGCATTTAAAATATCCACACAGGAAAACGAAAACGAAAAAGAAAGAGACCTCCTGTTACGAATCTCTCCGGGAAGTTTCTTCCAGGTTAATTTCGAACAGAATGAAAAGTTGATCCAGACCGTGATCGAATTCTCAGGCGCCAAGAAGACCGAGCGAATTCTTGACCTCTATGCAGGTGCTGGAAATTTGACTCTTCCCCTGGCCATCCAGGCCGGAGAAGTCTGGGGAATTGAAGAAAATAGAACAGCAATTGAAGATGGTCGATTTAATGCGGAGGGAAATGGGATTCGAAATGTTCATTTCATTGAGGGTAAGGTAGAAAAAGTTCTAAAGGACTGGAAAAAGGGGAAGCCCAATCAGATCATCCTTGATCCTCCAAGGGAGGGCTGTAAAAAGATTATTCATCACATTGTTGAATTGGCACCTGAAAAAATCGTTTATGTCTCCTGTGAACCAACCACCTTTACAAGGGACCTTCATCTCTTTACCGAGAAAAGATATTCCCTTGAAAGGCTTCGCCTCATTGACATGTTTCCTCAAACCTACCACATGGAACTCGTCGGATTGTTAATTCGAAGTTCAGATCAGTGGCGGTAGCCTTTAAACGTTCAGATTCTTGGATGTCACCCTTATGAATCGATTCGGTTTTATATAAGCGACGATCTCTCATTTTCTAAAAGACCCGCATTCTAAATCTTTACCTGACTGCCTTTCCCCTTCTCTGGCAATGACAACACAGTCTCTTAGAAAAGGGGGATCACACGAAACACGGAATGGGTTTTCTACTTTAGCAAAGTCGGTACGACTTGAAACCGAGGGGAGTTGCAGGGACTTTATAAAGATTATCGCAAGTAGGAAATCAGATGACTTTATTCAGAGGGTATTCGATGATTCCGACGGCACCCCGCTTCAGTAATTGAGGAATCAACTCCCGAACCACCTTCTCTGAGACCATCACTTCAACGGCATACCAGTCACTCTCAAAGAGGTTCGAGATCGTAGGCCCTGTGATACTTGGCAGAATTTCGATCACACTCTTCAGGTCATTGGCAGAGACATTCATTTTCAGCCCGACCATGCCTTCAGCCCTGAGGGCTCCCTGAAGAAGAAGGGAGATCTGTTCGATCTTCTCCCTTTTCCATGGGTCTTGATAGGCCTGGCGATTGGCAATGAGCTGGGTGTTGGTCTGAAGCAGTTCCTCCACAATGCGGAGCTTATTCGCCCGAAGGGTACTTCCGGTCTCAGTCACCTCCACAATGGCATCGCAAAGGCCCTCGATCACCTTTCCTTCAGTTGCTCCCCAGGAGAACTCCACTTCCACCTTAATTCCCTTTTCGGTGAAATAACGCCGGGTAAAATTGACTAGTTCCGTAAAAATCTTCTTCCCTTCGAGGTCTTTTATGCTACGAATGGGAGAATCTTCTGCAACGACCAGGACCCATCGGGCAGGAACCGTACTCGTTTTAGAATAGACGAGGTCCTGAACCACAATAACATCAGAACCGTTTTCCAGAATCCAATCCTTTCCCGTAAGCCCCACATCCAAAGTGCCTGCCTCCACAAATCGCGACATCTCCTGGGCACGAACAAGGGTACAGCGAATCTCCTCATCATCCACCATGGGGAAATAACTACGCGAACTGACCATGATCTTCCAACCCGATTTCCTGAAGAGTTCAATCGTGGCGTTCTCAAGGCTTCCTTTTGGAATTCCCAATTTCAGTATATTCACTTTCCGTATACCTCCTTCGGATCAAATATTTTCTTTCCAACAATCTTCCATTCGCCTGCACCATGGCGGTGGTGAAAACAGCTTTGAAATCCTGTGTGGCAGGCCGCCCCTCCGATCTGGTTGACTTTGATCAGAAGGGCATCCCCATCGCAGTCGAGATAGATCTCCTTCACCTCCTGAACATGGCCAGAGGTCTCCCCCTTTAACCAGAGTTTCTTTCGGGACCTTGACCAGAAAGTCACCTTCCCTCTCTTCAGTGTCTCTTCCCAAGCCTCTTGATTCATATAACCCAACATCAGTACTTGCTGGGTTGCCTCATCTTGAATGATGACGGGGATGAGTCCATTCCCTTTTTTAAAATCAATCTCAATCACGTTTCCTCCTTAAGGAAGTTCAGAGTAATTAGTTCGGAGTTCGGAGCCTTAAATCTTTAATCGTTTTCACTCAGAACTCCTTACTGCTCCAACAGGAGCTTCGCCATCTGGGCTGCATTTTTGGCGGCAGAGCCGGCATGGCAGTTGTTAAAAAAGATCAGGGTCTTAGCCGTCTTCTTTGAAATATCCTTGATGTCCGGAACAAACTCTCTCAATTCATTTTCGCTGTAGAGATAGTCATACCTCACTGACGCGGGGACGTTGAACCAGTTTGGATTCCTTCCATGGAATCGAAAATAACCGATCGCTGAAGTGGCCTGAGGGAGGTATGGCATCAATTTTTCTAATTTTGGCTCATCAACAATACAGAAACCAATTCCGTATCTCTTCAGAAACTCGAATGTCACTTCTTTTAACCAGGTCTGATTCCTGAATTCGATGACCAAAGGAAGATCGCCCATCTCCTCTTTGAACCTTTCGAGATAACCGAAATTTTCCCGGTTTGGGAAAAACCCGTAGGGAAATTGAGCCAGGATACCTGCCAGCTTGCCATCGCCGATCAGAGGCTCGAGGCTATATTTAAACTTCTTAAAGGTCTCCTGATTGTTGATCATCTCTCCTGTCTCTTTGTTCCGAATCTCATGGGTCATCCCCTTATAGGCTTTAACTACAAATTCAAAATCACTCGAAGTCTTTTTGGACATTGCGGAAAAACTCTTTTGAGAAGGAAGGGCATAATAAGTAAAATTCACCTCAAGAGCATGAAACTCCAGCTCTTTCTCATAAAAAGAGAGCATCTCCCTCTCCCGAAGACCAGGGGGATAGACCGTGCCCTTCCAATCTGCAAAAGAAAACCCGCTTGTCCCAATCTTAATCATATGAGATAAAATATATAGAGGGTGTTATATTCCAACACCTTATTAATAGATGAACAGAACTATATTGTCAACTCTGATATGCTTGCTTTTCTGCCTTCTCTCCCTTCCATTGAGTTTGGAGTGGGGTTGGTGTCAGGAGATACAAATCAGAGAGAAGATCATTTCGGAATTTACCCAGAGGAGCCCTAACGAATGGGGAGTAAAAGTAAAAGGGGTCAAAACAAAACTGAATACTGATCAGAAGGTCATCGCCATGACCTTTGATGCCTTCGGAGGACCGAAAGGTAAAAGGTATGATGCTAGGCTGATCAACTATCTTGAAGCAGAGAAGATCCATGCCACTCTCTTTATCAGTGGGAAATGGATCGATGCCAATTTCGAGATATTAAAAAAACTGGTAAAGAATCCCTTATTCGATATTGAAAATCATGGGTTGAGCCATAAGCCTTGCTCAACTACTGGACGATCAGCTCATGGAATAGAGGGGACAAAGAATGTCGGGAAAATTATTGATGAGATTGAGCAGAACGCATTAAAAATCAAAACCCTTACTCTCAGGAAACCAAAATACTACCGTCCAGGAACAGCCTATTGTGATGAGGTCTGCGTCGAGATCGCCGGTGCGTTAGGGTATGAGGTGGTAACCTTCAGCCTCCTCGGAGATGTGGGGGCCATGTTGACGGGTAGTCAGGTGAAAGAAGTTTTGCTCAGTGCTCCCCCTTCTTCCATCATCCTTCTTCATATGAATCGCCCTGAGTCCGGAACCGCAGAGGGTGTGATGGAAGCGATCCCCGAATTGAAAAAAAAGGGGATTTAGTTTTGTTAAACTATCGGAACATCCTCTCCACTGAACCCAAATTCTTCAGCCTACATTTGGCGCATCCATATTTTTCACATCCATATTTTTCTATTGAGTCCTTCTTCAAACTGGCCTATATTGATAACTATGAAGAACCCTATGATCACAGAATTCCATATCTCTCGGAAGGCACGCAACCTCTACCATTTTGACGAATCCTTCTTCACCTCCAGCGGGAATGTTATCTTTCCTAACTTTCGTGCAGTCCGATTATTCGCTCAGAGGATAAATGAAAGGAGGGACCTGATCCGATTTCCAGAGCAGGCCATCCAACCTGGCCAGCTTAACGCCATGGGGCTCATCGATGAGATTCTCCACTACATCATCGCCCTCTACAGGAACGAGAAGAACCCTCAGACGATGGCACAGGCACTCGAATGGCTTTATGAAAAGATCGGAAAAATAGGTGTTGACGAAGCTTTGTTGACATTCGCACATCATTTTCCGTCCGTAGCACTCTATCGAGGCGAGATCGAACTCGAAAGCTACTTAGAGGCAGACACGGAAGGAGTACCCAATCGTCAGATCATCCTCGAAGAGATGCTCATGCTCTGGCTTGCTAATAAGAATCCGGCCTTCTCTCCGTTTATCGAGCTTTTTAATCATGCCAGTCTCGAACAAGAAACTTCTTATAATCAGATTATCCAACAACTATATTCTTTCTTCACAACCCAGCCTTTTTTCGGTCCTGACCAGCAAAACCTGATCGATATGCTTCGCAGCCCTGCCATTGCTGTTCCCCACTCCCTCTCCGGACAACTCGAATATATCAGGGACAGATGGGGAACCTTATTAGGAAGGTATCTCTCTCTTCTCTTGAGTAGCCTGGACCTCATCAAAGAGGAAGAAGTGGCGCAGATGCGAAGAATGGCATTATGGGAAAAAACCCTTACGCCTGTCTATGAATTTACTGGAATGGAGGGAGAGCCAGAACGTTTCAGTCCGGATCTCGAATGGATGCCAAGATTGGTGCTACTGGCAAAAAATATCTATGTGTGGCTTCACCAGCTTTCAAGAAAGTATCAGCGCTCCATCTACCGACTCGACCAGATCCCTGATGAAGAGCTGGATCGTTTGGCCGATTGGGGTTTCACTGGACTCTGGCTCATCGGCCTTTGGGAAAGGAGCCTTGCCTCAAAAAGAATAAAGGAGCTTATGGGAAATCCGGATGCGGTGGCCTCTGCTTACTCCCTTTTCGATTATCAAATCGCAGGTGACCTGGGAGGCGAAGAAGCCTTCCAAAACCTGAAAGACCGCGCATGGAGGCGTGGAATCCGTCTGGCAAGCGATATGGTTCCCAACCATGTAGGCATTGATTCGAAGTGGGTTATTGAACATCCGGATTGGTTCATTTCGTCAGAGGAGAGCCCATTCCCTGCCTATCGTTTTAGCGGGCCGGACCTCTCCTGGCACGGAGAGGTGGGAATCTATCTCGAAGATCACTACTTCGATAAGAGCGATGCCGCTGTAGTTTTTAAAAGGGTGGATCGGAGATTCGGAGGGGAACGATACATCTACCATGGAAACGATGGCACCCGGATGCCCTGGAACGATACGGCCCAGCTCAATTTCTTGAAAGAAGAGGTTCGTGAGGCCGTCATTCAGACCATCCTCCATGTGGCTAAAAAATTTCCAATTATCCGCTTTGATGCGGCTATGACTCTGACCAAAAGGCATTATCAGCGCCTCTGGTTCCCAGAACCGGGAACGGACGGAGCCATTTCTTCACGCTCAGAATATGGAATGACCAAAGCAGAATTTCATCGCCACATGCCTGAAGAATTCTGGCGTCAGGTTGTGGACCGTGTGGCTCAAGAATTACCCGACACTCTGCTCCTCGCCGAAGCCTTCTGGCTGCTCGAAGGTTACTTTGTTCGAACACTCGGAATGCACCGGGTTTATAACAGCGCCTTCATGAATATGTTGAAGGATGAAGAAAATGCCAACTACCGTTCGGTGATGAAGAACACGCTGGAGTTCAATCCAGAGGTCCTTAAGCGTTTTGTCAACTTTATGAGCAATCCGGATGAGGAAACCGCTGTAGCTCAGTTCGAAAAGGGGGACAAATATTTTGGCATCTGCACAATGATGGTGACCCTGCCCGGACTTCCTATGTTCGCCCATGGTCAGATCGAGGGATTGACCGAAAAGTACGGGATGGAATACCGCTATGCTAAATTGGGTGAAAATCCTGACCCTCATCTGATCCAGCGACACGAACGGGAAATCTTTCCCTTAATGAAGCGCCGCCATCTCTTCTCAGATGTAAAGGAATTTTTGCTCTACGACTTTTTCACTCCGGAGGGATATGTCAATGAAGATGTCTTCGCCTATTCCAACCGCTTCGGAGATGAGCGCGTTCTTGTAATCTACCATAATAAGTACGCTTCTGCCCATGGATGGATTCGGACTTCGGTGGCTTACTCCATAGGAGAAGGAGAGACCCGGCAATTGATTCAGAGGCAGTTGGGAGAAGGGCTCGGATTGCAAGATAACCCAAATACCTTCTGTCTCTTTCGAGATCATGTGAGTGGTCTCCAATATATCCGAAATAGCAAGGAGTTGTGTGAGAAAGGTCTCTATGTTGAATTAGGTGCCTATCAATACCATGTATTCCTCGACTTTCGTGAGGTTCAGGATAACCAATGGCATCACTACGAACAGTTAAATCAACTCCTCAGTGGAAAAGGAGTATTTGATATTCAGGAGGCTCTGATAGAGATCCTCTTGCCTCCGCTTCATAACGCATTTAGGGAGCTGGTCAATGCAGATACATTCCGCCATTTGAAGGAGGCTCGAATTTCAAAAACGAATGAGCCTCTGGATAAGAACTTGGTTGATGAAGTAGAAGGCAAGGTCATTAACTTTTTGAATCAGGCAAAAACCCTTTCGGGTAGGAGAGAGGATGAGCCTTCTCTTGCCAGAGAGATCAAACAGAAGCTGGAAGCTATTCTCTATCTGCCTGCCATCACCAGCCGATTCCAGGTGTTCCAACCCAGAGGGGTCAGAGCGGTAGCAGAATATCTCCATCAGAAACTGACCGATGGCACTTCTTCCTGGGAAACCCTCTTTGCATGGTTGCTCGTACATCCAATAGGTAAGATGGTCAATTTAGAGGGCTCTCCCGAACAGAGTCGTCACTGGATCATGAGCTGGAGACTCGATCATATCCTCGTCCAGGCTCTCATGGATTCAGGCCTGGATGAAAAGGCCGCCTGGAAATCGGTGACACTCATCCAAATTCTCATCCGTTATCAAAGATGGTTTGAGGAGGAAACTGTCTATCGGGTCATAGAGAATCTTTTAAACGATACTGAAGTCCAGCAGTTTTTAGGGGTGAACCAATATGAGGATATTCTCTGGTTCAATAAGGAAGCCTTTGAGGAGTTACTCTGGTGGATGATGCTCACTGCAGCAGTAGAAATCGGCTTTGATCCACTTCGTCCTGCCAAAGAGGTTGTCAAAGGATTGGAGAGATGCTGGTCTATAATCCAAACACTTGACGAGGCTAAAAGGCAATCGGGCTACCAACTCGAGAAATTACTTTCCGCTTTACCCCGTTAAAAAGCCTCGCTACTTGCCCCGTGTGAAGCTTGGCTTCTATTGGGGGGGAATCTTCCCGTTAAAAGGGCGAAGCTCTTCTAACAGGGTTTACCCGGATAGGTCAGATACAAGCTGAAAGAACTTATTATTTTGCTCCTCATCCGCTCCTATCCCTTTCCTTGGGATTTCAGGTAGTCTTTCCAGAAGGGAGAGATATCTCTCAACTTTTGGATGATGGGAGGAAGGTGCTCGATGATATAGTCCATCTCCTCTTTGGTATTATAGATCGAGAGGCTGAAACGAACAGATCCATGGGCAGCTGTAAAAGGAACACCCATCGCTCTGAGCACATGGGAAGGTTCGAGCGAGCCCGAGGTACAGGCAGAACCTGAAGAGGCACAGATCCCGAGATCGGATAGCAAAAGAAGGATCGACTCACCCTCCACATATTCGAAACTGACGCTCAATGTATTGGGCAGGCGACTCCTTCGATCTCCATTGATTAAGGTATTTGGGATCTTCTCTAAAATCTTTGCCTCCAGATAGTCTCTTAATGCCCTGACTCTTGTATTTTCCTCTTCGAGATGCTTCTTGGCTAATTCGCAAGCCTCTCCAAGCCCGATGATATAGGGAACATTCTCAGTCCCGCCTCTTCTTCCTTTTTCCTGATGGCCACCAATCATAAAAGGCGAAAATTTCGTTCCTTTCCGAATATAGAGAACTCCGATGCCTTTGGGTGCATGGAGTTTATGGCCCGAGAGGGAGAGCATGTCCACAGTCGATCTCTTCATGTTCAGAGGGATTTTCCCTGCAGCTTGGACCGCATCCGTATGAAAGGGGACTCCTTGTGACTTCACGATTTGACCGATCTCTTCAATGGGAAAGATCACTCCGGTCTCATTGTTGGCATACATCACTGAGACAAGAACCGTTTCTTCAGTGATGGATTCTTTCAATTGATCCATATCCAAATGGCCTTCCCGATCCACAGAGATCTCTGTTGTCCGATACCCCTTTCGGTTCAAATGGGCGACGACATTCATGACTGCCGGGTGTTCTACTCGAGAGGTGATGAAGTGGTGCTTTTCAGGGTAGGAATCCAGTGTCCCAAAGATGGCTGCATTATCGCTTTCTGTCCCACAGCTCGTGAAAACGATTTCCGATGGTTCAGCACCTAAAAAATCCGCCACCTTCTCTCTGGCCTCATTGATCTTTTTCTGCACCTGTCCTCCAAAAAAATGCATGCTGGAGGGATTTCCATAAAACTCTGAGAAGTAAGGCAACATCGCCTCTACCACTTCTGGAGCCACCTGGGTCGTCGCATTGTTATCTACATAAACAGTCTTCACGATCTGACCTCCTCCACGACGATATCCTCGCTGACGAACTCTTTCAATTTTGACTCAACATACTGTTTCAATGTAAACTCTGAACTGGGGCAAAAAGAACATTTCCCCCTTAAGGCCACATAAACCTTACTGCCGTCCACATCGATCAGGTCAATATCTCCTCCATCTGCCTTCAAAGCAGGAACGATCTCTCTTCCCAATGTCTCTTCGATCAGTTTGATCTTCTGGATATTTGTCAGTTTTCGCTTCTCAGGTTTTGGAGTTAACCCTTCTTTCGCCATTTCTTCTCTCACTTTGGCAATGATGGCTTCAATCTTTGGATGGCATTGGGCACATCCACCGCCCGCCTTTGTGTAGTAGGTGACCTGGTCTACGGTCTTGAGGTCGTTCTCCCGAATTGCTTTGATGATCTCTCGATCCGTTACACCGAAACATTTACAAACGATTTCAAAATCTTCTTTGACAGCTTTCTGCCCTCGGTAATGAGCGATTGCTGACTCCAGCGCTTCTCTCCCCATCACTGAACAGTGCATCTTCTCTTCGGGCAGTCCTCCCAAATAGTTAGCAATATCTTGATTCGTAATCTTCTCGGCTTCTTCAAGACTCATCCCTTTGATCATCTCTGTAAGGGCAGATGAGGAGGCAATGGCACTGGCACAACCAAATGTTTTGAATTTGACATCTTTGATTCGTCTATTTTCATCCAATTTGAAGGTAAGTCTTAATGCATCTCCGCAAGCCAGAGATCCCACTTCACCGACTCCATCCGGATCCTCGATCTCGCCCACATTCCTTGGATTCAGAAAGTGATCCTTAACTTTCTCCGTATAATCCCACATAAAAGAACCTCCATAGTCATTTAATTATAAATTTAATCCTTTCATACCGTCAACTCTTTTCAAAAATTGACCTTGAACGTCATCGAAAACTGAAATTTCATAATCGACCTAAAATCAAAATCAAGAAATGAGTATAGGCAACCTCTATAATTTTCGGTTCGTCACTCCGATGAATCCTCGACCATGTCCTGGATAGGCACCGGACCCAATCATATCAGTAGGTTTTCGATTCCGGATGGAATTTATTCCTTACTTGATATGGGGCTGGAATTACATTTTTAGAGGTAGGCCTATAGGATGAAGTGATTTCTGAAAAAGGCCACAAATCTTTTATCAAGGAGCGAAAAGCAGTTTTTCAGAGTTCTCATGAATATAAAAAAAATCATGATGAATAATTATTTTATATATAAAAATCTTTATTATTTCAATAAATTACAGAAATAAATTGTATCAAACTCATTCATTATGCATAAAAATATAATACATATCTTAAGAAAAAGGAGTCTTATCTGGCGTTGACATTTAGCTAAAAATAATAATAAATTTCAATTGTTATGAAATTTATTTATAAAAATGTTAACGTTGGCATTTAGTATGCAAAATAAAGGGTGAAACAAACAAAAATCCGAAAAAAGGAGGAACTAATCATGGAAAAGAGAAAGATGCTCAAGGCAGGAATGATGGGAGCTGTGATGACGCTTCTGGCCACTCCAGCGTTTGCTCGTACCATCGAGTTGAAAGAAGCAGGACCAGCACTCTGGGTCTTCGTGGCCATTGGTGCACTGGTCGTTCTTCTCCAAATGGTCCCGGCCGCCATCCTCTTTTTCAGCTTCATTGGAACAACGGTCTCTATGGTTTTAAAGAAAGAAAAGAGAGCTGCAGAAGAGGTTATGGTTCCGGCTCCGGAGCCTGTCGTTGTGAAGAGGTAACGATTTCCTCAGGAATGGTTCTCCTCTTACAAGCATGAAACAGGGATTCGCTTAAAACCTAATGAGCATCATTTAAACAAATGAGAGGGGGGATCATCAATGTTTAAGATAAGCGCTTCAAATGTGGTGGGGCTTATTATCCTGATGTGTATCCTGGCAGCCATGGTTTCCATCGCAGTCATGCAGGTTGTCAGGACTGTCGAAGATATTGGACCGAGCATCTATGTCGTGGGAGGTGCCGTTATTGTGGTGGGGGTGCTAATCCCCATTATGCTCATCATCCTGGTGAGACATTTAAAAAGATTGAGTTAAACTTTTATCGAATCGAAATCGGCTCCAGATTGACCATTCATCATCCCTCTCCTTAATAAAAAGAGCAGGATAGCGGAATCCCTGCTCTTTTTTATTCCGTGATCGAAAATCTCTTTTTTAAACTTTTTGATGACCGCCGGTCGGGTTCGTCCTCTCCGACAAAAAATTCATCTGTTCTTAAAATTTGGGAAACTCATAGAACCTTATCCCATACTCTCCCATTCAAAGGATCGAATGGATACCAATATCTATTTAATCTTCTTCAATTTTTGAAGTAGATCGACTGCATTTTCAATATCCCCTCTGGCTTTTGGATGTTGGGGATCGAAAACAAGAGCTGTTTCCCATTCTTTGATGGCCTTTTCAAGTTGCTCATCGACAAAGTATTTAACTCCTGCCAGATAATGCGATTCAGCAAGCTGCTTATTAACAAAGGTTATCAGCTCATTAACCTCTTTGGGTTTGGGTTCAACACGGTTCAACATCTCGAGGGCCTCTTTATATCTTTTCCTCTGGCTAAGCGTTCTCCCCAACTGATAACATGATTCGTTCATTAAATTGCGAGCTTCTTTATTGACAGGATCGTATCCTAAAATATTTTCCGAGATGGAGATTGTCTCTTGATAATTTTTAGCCTTAAATTGGGCCGTTGCCTTATTCAACATCTCCTTGATATCAAAAGGAACCTCCTTAACGTCGGTGGGTCTCTCCTTGCTAATCATCGCTTCCTTAACCGGAGTCAATTCCAAAATGGGGAGCCTCAGAATGGTATTAGGCGCTAACTTCGCGTCTTTCTGAAGATCATTGAAATAAGCGACTAAAATATCCATCTTTGGATCATTATACTTTTCCTTAGCAATTTTCTGTAACGTGTCACCTCCCTTGACTTCATAAATTGTCCAATCTTCACCCATTATTTTGTTTTTAATATATTCCAAGGCCTCTCGGTGATCGGGGTTATAATAAAGGGCGATCAAAAACTCCTTAAGTGCCTTGGGGATGGATTTGTCCTGATAAGAGGATACCCCCTGTTTGAAGTGCTTGTCAGCAAGACCATTTATCTGATTTTTTAAATTCTCTATCTTCTTTGCAACGACTTCATCGGATGGAACAAAACGGTTAACAATCTCCCAGTGCTGCAATGCCTTTCGCAAATCTCCCTCTTTCTCAAAAACCATGGCTTTATCTCTGTGACGTTCAGGAAATATCGAAAAGGGGTCCTTTTCAACCTCAGGGGCTGGTGGCGGTAGAGGGGTAGGGGTTGGAGGTGATGGAGGAGGAATGGCCGTGGGCACAGTCGGTTCAGGAGGCCTTCTGGCGGGCGTAGCACAACCTAAAACGATGACCATCAGCAAAACGAAAGACACCCCTATAATTCTTCTGAGTGTAATTTTCATCCAAGCTATTCCCTATTAAATACATCTAAATTTTTTCTAAATTGACTCAAATCATAATCTCCATAAATCATGGAACGATTTACCCTATAGTTATGAATGAAGAAAGGGTTGCCCCACCGTTTTACGGTGAATGCCCCTCGATAACCAAGCTTTCTTAAAAGTCCCACAACAAGATGATTCGTATCCCCATAAGGGTAAGCAAAATATTTTACGTCTCGGTTTAGTCTCCTTTTAACAATCGATCGGCATCCTTTCAATTCATTTTCAAGGATGCTCTCAAAATATTGAGGGAAGGTTTCTTTCTTATCCAAGATGGTTAAATTACGATGTGTTTTGGAATGGCATTGGAGATCAATTAGGCCGCTCTTTACCATCTCATCAATCAGATCCCAAGATAAAGTCTTCTCTCCCCCAGTAATCAGATCGGTGTAGATAAAAAGCGTAGCCGGATACCCGTACTTTTTTAAAATGGGGTAGGCAATATCATAGACGGAACGCCAACCATCATCAATCGTGATGACCACAGATTTCTTAGGAATTTGAATCTTAAAATCGAGAAAATCGAATAATTGATCCAGGGTGATGACCCGATACCCATCATCTTTCAAAAATTTCATCTGCTCCTCAAAATCTGCTTCGGTAACCGTCATCTTGTTTTTTACTGTCTTAGAAAATTGATGATAACTCAGGACCGGAACGATCTGATATCCTTTAGCGCTCAATCCCCCTCTTTCATAGGGTTTGAGAGGAATGATCAATGCCTCACCAGGAGAGAGTGTGGAAATATCGTTAAAATCAGCAATGAACCAATCCATCGAAGCATCTTTTAAGTACTTATCCGCTAAAGAGGACAGGGTGTCTCCCTCTTGGGCAATGAGAGCAATAAAATCTGGAAATACTCGGGTGTTAGGGATGGGTGGCGCAGGCTTCGGCGGAGCGGCCACTGGAACCTCTTCCTTCGGTTTAACAACCGGTACCTCTTCTTTGGGAACCTCCACCTTTGGAGCGGGAACCGGTGGTGGTTTCTTCTCAACAGTGGCACAGCCACTGATAAATATTATAGTTAAAAGGAGATAAAGAATGGGAAGCGAGTGAATCAGATTAGTCTTCACCTCTTTCTTCATGGTTTCACCCGATTCGATCAACTTTCTACGACTTCAAATCCAATACCTGATAGACTTCTACTAATTCGCCCTTACCTTTAATTTTTTGTGGAGGAAGGGCCTTTGCTAAAACGATATCTTTCGTCTCCTCATAGATTCCTTTACTGACAATAATCTCTCCAGGACCGGCAAGATTATTGATACGAGAGGCTACATTCACACTATCCCCAATCACCGTATATTCCATCTTATTCTTAGAGCCAATATTTCCCGATAGGACAACACCGGAATTGATACCAATTCCTATCCTCGACAAGAATGGGTTTCTGTTATCCCCTGACTTTTCACGTAATTTTTTCTGCATTGCCACCGCGGCCCTGACTGCCTTCTCGGCATGACCAGTATGTGGAATGGGAGCCCCAAAGATACCCAAGACTGCATCTCCAATAAGTTTGTCGACATACCCTCCATATTCTATTATGAATTGCGTTACGATTTCGAAGTATTCGTTCAGGTTTTCAACGACCTCTTCAGGATTCTTCGTCTCTGAAAAGGTCGTGAATCCTCTAATGTCAGTAAAAAGGACCGTGACTTCGCTCCGGATTCCTTTCAGCCATGAATCTTCCGGGTGGGATAAAATCATATCCAGAACTTCCTGGCTCACATAGCGACCGAACGATTTTTGAATCAATAATTTTTTCCGGTTCTTCCGGGTTTTTAATGGGTGATAGTTTAGGGTAAAATGGTTCCAGGGAGGACTGGAGCCATGAAAGATACGGAGCTTTACCGGTACTTGTTGGGCATTGAAGAACCTTGGACGGTGGAACGA
>Ga0209721_1001312_pt1 | contig 18821 bp, 19 predicted proteins | sample TshhotsprinmetaG_FD_184139 | JGI IMG/M metagenome (GOLD analysis project Ga0209721, IMG submission 184139) | Hot spring microbial communities from South Africa to study Microbial Dark Matter (Phase II) - Tshipise hot spring metaG (SPAdes)... | ecosystem: Environmental > Aquatic > Thermal springs... | reverse complement strand
TAATTTTATTGCTTTTCATGGAGTGTCAGCAATGTCCGCTAAACATTCTTAACAACTTTCAAAGGGCGTCATTCCCGCGCAAGCGGGAATCCAGTTCCTTATATATAGCGCCCTGCTTGCACAGATAGCGTCTGGATTCCTGCTTCTCCAAAGACTACAGAAAAACACCTATCAAAATATTTTCATATAAAACAGTTCATTATCAAGAGTTTTGTAAGTTTAGCGGCCACTACTAATGTAGTCAAAACAGGGGTGGACTTTTATGGGTTACAATGAATTGATTATTTTATAATTCCAATCACAGAACCGGTCATACATGTAGCTATAGTGCCAGCTAAGAGTGACTTGAACCCCAAGCTCACTATCTCATCCCTTCGCTCGGGAGCCATTGTCCCAATTCCACCAATCATAATCCCAAGACTGCCTAAATTAGCAAAGCTGCTGATAGCATAAGTCATAATCAATCGGCTTCTCGGGCTGAGAGAGTCTTCAGGCAAGCGACTCAAATCAATAAAGGCAAGCAATTCATTCAAAATCGTCTTAGTCCCCATTAATTGACCTGCTACATGAGCCTCTGACCATGGAATCCCAAATAGCCAGACAATAGGTAACATTATATAGCCTAATAATTGTTGTAATGTAACTGAAAATGGCAGCAGAGTGAGAAGCTTATTAGTAAGGTTTACAAGGGCTACCATAACAAGAAGCATGGCTGTGATAGCCAATAATAATTTAAGACCTTCTTCCGTGCCTTTTACAATTGCATCCATAAAGCTATGTGCCTGAAGAGGTGGTGATAAACTGCCTGCTGTGGCAGCTTCTGTTTCAGGGATGATTATGCGAGCCACTGTAATGCCGGCAATCACATGAATAAAGGAAGCAGTAAGGATATGTGTTAGCGGATCTGCTATTACACCTTTAAGAAGTGTGACATAAAGTAGCATCACTGTCCCGGCAATAGTCGTCATGCCGCAGACCATGAGAGTAAAAAGCTCATTGCGGGTCATCTTAATTAAATATGGTTTTATAAGTAATGGAGACTCAACCATGCCCAAAAAAATGTTGGCAGATGCACCAAGCCCCAATGCCCCACCGATATTCATTGTTTTTTGAAAGACAAAGGCAAAGGACTTGACTATCACAGGCAAGATTTTTAGATAGAATAAGAGTGAGGAAAGGGCAGACACTACAAGTACAAGAGGTAGCGCCTGAAAGGCTATAATAAAAGTGCTGGCCCCTTCTCTTTGTAAAAATGGCGATTCAGCGCCGCCAACATAGCCAAAAACAAAGGCAGTGCCTTCTCGGGTTGACTCTTCAAGCATGCCGACAAGCTTGTTTAATAGAAGAAATATGTTACTAAAAAAACTTACCTCTGTGAGCAGGAAGGCAAAGGTTATTTGAAGAGCTATGCCAAATACAATACCCTTATAAGATACGTTTTTTTTATTTTCACTGATGAGCCATGTAAGAAAGATTAAGACTAAAAGACCAAAGGCTGCCTGAATGTGCAACACACCCCACCGCCTAAAATTTGACTTTCTTGTTATTACATTTCAAGCTGTGCACGGTAAATCCTTGATAAAGCAAACTAGAGTAATTCATTCATTTTTGAATTTTATTATCTAATTTTATGAATAGTTTACTACAGCCAATCGTCCTTTTTCACTCTCTTTCATAAATCGAATGCTAACCTAAAAATTTAAATGACTTAAAATCTGCAAGATAGATAGGAAGGGCTGGGGAAGGATTTTTATACGACATTTTATAAGAGAAATTTCAAGGAATTTTAACAAAAGATATTGCATTATCAAAGAATAAAGTAAGATTTAATAGTGCATGATTCACAGGCTCACCATGACAAAAAAATTGCCACCCTGAGCTTGCTAAGGGGCGAGTTTATTAATAAAATTTGTCGATTATAAAAATCCTGAAGCTGCACTTCCTTTTGCTATTGAAATATCTAAAAACAGACATAATATGGGTTTAGATTTGGCTATTATAACCCCTCACACCCGCATCAAGTGCGGGGCAGGTTCCAACCCTCCCGCAAGGGAAAAAAGGGGAAAATTTTTGACAATAGGGGATATTGAAAAAGGAGGAAAACATGCCAACAATGACGATTAGAGGCATCGATGATAAGACGCTAAAAGCCCTTAAAGAAATGGCAAAACGTGAAGGTATGAGTGTTAATGCAACAATTGTAAATTTACTTAAAGATGAATTCGGATTAAAAAAAGAAAACGGTCACAGGTTTATGATGACTTAAATCACCTTGCGGGCACATGGACTGAAAAAGACTTTAAAGAATTTAATAAAATAATTGAAGATTTTGAGAGGGTTGATGAGAAGTTGTGGAAATAAATTGAAAAGATATTTTTCACCACACAAAATTTATTATATCTTTAAGATAGGAGTAAGGATATTATAGCCTTACCCCCTAGTGACAACCCCGCTATTAACATTTCGGACATCCTTTGTCCCGGTTAGAAGCATTGCCAGAGACAGCTCGTTCTTAATTTTATTTAATATAGAAGCAACGCCCTCTTTGCCCCCACCAAAGGCGCCAATTATCAAGGGTCTACCTATAAGAACGGCATCTGCTCCGAGGGCAAGAAGTTTAAGGACATCAGCCCCGCTTCGGACACCACCATCTGCGAAAATCTTGATCTTGCCTTTTAAGTTATTTGCAATTTCATGCAGGACATCAGCAGCGCCGGGCGTATGGTCAAGTATGCGACCGCCGTGATTCGAGACCACTATGGCAGAAGCCCCGCAGTCAACAGCTAATTCTGCCTCAGAGAGGGTCATAACGCCTTTAATTATAAAGGGGAGTTGAGTTGAAGAGATAATTTTTTTCAGCTCTTCTGGGGGCTTTGGCTCCACAGGCTGCCCCTTCATTGCCATTATAATAAGACCTGCGCCGTCAATATCAATGCCTACCGCCATAGCACCAGCCTCTTCTGCAAGACGAATACGCTTAATTATCTCATCATAATATCGAGGCTTTATTATAGCGATTCCTTTGCCGCCAGATTTTTTAATAGCCTTAAGTCCGTTCTCAAAAAATAGCGGGTCCGCTCCATCTCCGCACATCCCTAAAGTTCCGGCAAGGTTAGAGCCAAGGATAATATGCTCAATAAACTCTTCTTCAGTTAATGCCCCCCCCATGTTATATGAAACACCTGTCATAGGCGCTCCAAGCACGGGGAATGAGAGTTCTATGCCCCAGAGGTCAATGGATAAAAAAGGATTTTTTGCATCATGAATAGTGCGCATATTAAGTTTATATCGAGAAAGTGCCTCGATATTAGCCCTAAAGGCATTGCCGGTTCCTATTCCGCCCATGCCAGGCACTTCACCCGAGCAAGCTTTGCCGTCACATATTGGGCAAGTCCTGCAAAAACCCTGTAATTTTTCTTTTGCTATTCTTCTAATTTCTTTGATATCCATAGAGTCTCCAGCCATTTTTAGTTAATATTTTACCAAAAACAATGCCGGACTTTCATTCTTTGAATCCTTCCATATAAAAAGCCCTATATCATGATTGAATTCTCTCTTATGTGGTTGTTGTCTTTCAAATGTAATTTTCTCAAAATCAAAGGCATAGACAATGGTATCAGATAATAGATGCCCTCCTATGGCGGAGAAATCTTTTTTTGAAAAAAGTGAATGGAGGAGAGGAAATAACCCATTGTTTTTGAGGGATATATTGCCTACTAACGAAACAATCTCCATAGCCTCGCCGAACTGCTTTTCTTTATATTTTTTAGTTTCTTGATTAAAGCCGATTGAGGCTGCTTTATTTGACTTTTATGTTGTTTTCTTTTTTAAAAAAAGTCTTATACCCTTTCGTCTTTCAGTTTCTTTGAGGTTATCCGTGGCTTTGGCTCCAGAAATCGCATCATATCCCTCTGATTCGAAAGTATCTAAGAATTTATTTTGGAGCGGTGATTAGAGTTTTTTTAACTAATGACAATTTTGGGTTTAATTTTGCTTTCTTAAGATTGACTGATTCTATAATGATTTTGTCGGAATTGTTGTTAGTTTTTGGTAGTTTCAGTCTTGGAATGTGCATCTTTTTTGACATTTTTAGGTTTGCCAAAAGGGCAGACTTTTATGCAGACTCCGCATATGGTTGCGCCGATTTTGGGGTCAGCTTTAAATTGACACAGTCTTCGATAGCATTTATCTATATCTACAGCTTCTTGTCTGCTTTTGTAATGTGTTTCTGTATTGACATTTTTTATTGCAGAGGCAGGACAAGCTTCAGTGCATTTTGTGCATTTGCCGCATCTGTTTTTAATCGGTTTATCGGCAATAAGCGGCATATCTGTTAATACTGTTGCCAGCCTAATCCTTGGACCATATTTAGGATTTACTATAAGAAGGCTTTTACCCTGCCATCCTATGCCTGCCATTCTCGCCACTGCCTTGTGAGAGATATTCCCTAACAGATTAGTTTCATCAATAATGTGAGAAGCTGGGATAGCTTTTGCTTTGTATCCCTTGCTAACAATTAATTCGACTAATTTAGAGGTTATGTCATCCAGCATCATATTCAATTTTTTGTATTGTTGAGCATATTCGGATGTCGGGGAGTCTGTTATAGAGTTTATTATATTGTCATCAAGATGTAAGGCTAAGGAGATTGCATGGGTGTAAGGATCTAATAAGTTGTCAGGCAGTACTATCCAGCCTTGTTTGAATGGCTCAAGTTTTGCGATACCGACAAGATCTGCGCCTGATGATTCGCAGAATGATTTAATATCTGGAGTCATTTTAAGAGTTTATCATAGTGAGATGTTATTAACTTTTAGCATCGAAAAAATCTAAGTATAGCCTCATCCTGAACCAAAGGAAGAGAAACAGTTGGCTCAGGATGATATATTCATTTTCATTGTAAAGGAGAAACAGATTTATTTCAGTCCGAGCACATCCATCATGTCGTAGAGCCCAGCCGGCTTGCCGTAAATCCATTTTGCAGCTTTCAGCGCCCCTCTCGCAAAGGTATCCCTGCTTGACGCCCTGTGTGTAATCTCGATTCTCTCACCGAGACCGCCGAATAATACCGTATGTTCGCCGACTATATCGCCAGCTCTCACGGTCTGAATCCCGATTTCTTTCTTTGACCGTTCGCCTATCATCCCCTTTCGTGCATAAACGGCAACCTCATCGAGATTCCTGTTTATGGATTCCGAAATAACCTGAGCCATTTTCAGAGCAGTACCGCTCGGTGCATCCTTCTTAAGTCTGTGATGAGATTCGACAATCTCGATGTCGTAGTCATCTCCTAAAACCTTTGCTATATCACCCAAAACCTTGAAGAGGAGATTTACACCAACGCTCATATTTGGCGCCATAACAACAGGGATGGACTGAGAGAGTTCCTTAACGGACTGAATGCCTTCCTTTGAGAAGCCTGTGGTTCCTATAACCATTGCCTTTTTTTTCTGAGCTGCGGTTTTGAGATGCTCCAATGAAGCCTCAGGGGTGGTAAAACTGATAACAACGTCGGCATCATCAATAATCTTGCCTAAGTCATCACTCAAAGTTATATCTGTTTTGCCTATGCCAATAACCTCACCAACATCCTTGCCGATAGCTTCATGACCTTTTCTTTCAAAAGCCCCTGTGAGCTTTAAATCAGGATAGTCTTTTGCAAGGGCTGCTATCCTGCTTCCCATCTTGCCTGCGGCGCCTGCCACGATTAATCTGGTCATAAAATATTCTCCTTCCTTAGTTTTGTCTTGGATAAACTCCGTCTTCTATCTCGAATTATGTTAAAATATCAACAGACTTTCGGTAACGCCGTTTATGTGTGCGCCTGTAGCTCAGTGGAGTAGAGCATCGGCCTCCGGAGCCGAGGGTCGGAGGTTCGAATCCTCTCAGGCGCGTTCATACATTTTCGAGCATATGCCCAAGCTTTCTTTTCTTTGTCTTTAAATAAAGGAGATTATTATCGTTTGGGGTTGTTTCGATGGAAACTCGTTCAACTATCTCCAATCCATAACCCTCAAGTCCTATGATCTTCTTCGGGTTGTTCGTTATAAGCTTCATCTTTCTAACACCGAGGTCAACAAGTATCTGAGCGCCTATTCCATAATCCCTTAGGTCAGGTTTAAACCCAAGCTTGATATTTGCTTCGACGGTGTCTAATCCTTGATCCTGGAGTTCGTAAGCCCTCAATTTATTCGTAATCCCTATGCCCCTTCCCTCCTGACGCATATACAAAATAACGCCTTTGCCTTCTTTTTTGATCATGGACATTGCCTTCTGGAGTTGCTCGCCGCAATCACACCTCGTTGAGCCGAAAACATCCCCCGTGAGGCACTCTGAATGAACCCTCACCAGCACCTTGTCGTCTTTTTTTATCTCCCCCTTCACAAGGGCGATATGGATGTTGTCATCAACAAAATTACTGTAAGCTATGGCTGTGAAATCTCCCCCATATTTTGACGGCATTTTAACAGTAGCCATTCTTTTAACAAATCTCTCGGTTTTCATCCTGTATTGGATGAGGTCTTTTATTGTTATGATTTTCATGGAATGCGTCCGCGCAAATTCCATGAGTTCAGGAACTCGCGACATGGTTCCGTCGTCGTTCATAATCTCGCAAATAACCCCGGCAGGATAAAGACCCGCAAGCCTTGCCAGATCAACAGAGCCTTCTGTCTGTCCAGCACGTTGTAGCACTCCGCCGGGCCGTGCCCTCAAAGGGAAGACATGCCCGGGCTTTGCAAGGTCATCGGGTTTTGTCTTGGGATTTATCGCCGTCATAATAGTAACAGCCCTGTCGTGAGCGGATATCCCCGTTGTAACTCCTTTCTTTGCTTCAATAGAGACCGTGAAGGCTGTCCCGAAAGATGAGGTATTGCTATCAGTCATCATGGGCAGCTTAAGCTCCTCAACCCTTTGGGGTGTAAGAGAAAGACATATTAAGCCCCTGCCGTTTTTTGCCATGAAATTTATAGCATCAGCGGTAACTTTTTCTGCCGCCATACAGAGATCTCCTTCATTTTCCCTGTCTTCATCATCAACAAGAATGACCATTTTGCCAACGGCAATATCTTCGAGAGCTTCCTCTATGGAATTAAATTGATATGTATCCACTTTAAGACCTCCAGAATGCATCTGTTGTTTTATTCTACCATTGTCGGCTAAGTAATTACCTAATAAGTATAACAAAACTATAAAAAGCCTTTCCATAAAAACTGAAAAAAGACTTATTATTTCTAAAAAAGGATACCTTCAAAAATTTCTTTAGAAAAACTCCTAACCTACTTAAAAAAGGGGGCAAAGCACAGGTGTCCAAAATAATATTCAAACAGGGATATGACACGATTTCTTTGCCAAAGAACTATCTTAGTGCATATATGTAAGCCTTTGTAAGACTTCATATTAGTTTTGAAGTATGGGAAGTTGAGGCTTCCGCTTCGTCTTCAGCCTCCTTGAGGTTACCCGTGGCTTTGGCTCCAGAAATCGCATCATATCCCTCTGATTCGAAAGTATCTAAGAATTTATTTTGGAAGGGTAGGGGGCAAAAGAAAACAGGATAGCTGTTAATAAGACCATAAGTACGAAGACATTGATTATAAAATTTCTCCTAAGCTCCCTTTTTCCCCTCGACTGCGCTCAGGGGAGGCGCTAAGAGGGAAAATATCCCCTCTTTGTCAAAGAGGGGCATGGGGAGATTTTTTGACAATGATGCCTTACTTATTAGTAATGCATAAGTCTAAAATACTATATTGGCGTTTTTTTCGGTGTTAAGTATTGGTTTTTCTAAATCTCTTTCATAATGCTATTGACGGACAATACATAAATAGTGCATTTTATAAGCAATTCATCTAATTAAACGGAGGCAGAAATGGTTGAAAAAATTGTCCTTGCATATTCAGGCGGACTGGATACATCCGTTGCGATAAAATGGCTCATAGAAAAATATAAAGCAGAGGTCATCGCCTTCTGTGCTAATTTGGGACAGGGCGAAGAACTTGCACCAGTAAGAGAAAAGGCTTTAAATACAGGGGCATCAAAGGTTTATGTTGAAGATGTCAGGGAGGAATTTATAACAGAGTATATATTCCCAATGTTGCGTATGAACGCTGTTTATGAGGGTGTTTATATGCTTGGCACTTCTATTGCGAGACCCCTGATTGCGAAAAAACAAATAGATATTGCTATAAAAGAAGGAGCTGACGCCGTTGCCCATGGGGCTACCGGCAAGGGCAATGACCAGGTGCGGTTTGAACTCACCTATTACGCCTTGAAACCTGATATAAAGGTTATAAGTCCCTGGCGGGAATGGCAATTCAATTCAAGAACATCTCTTATTGAGTATGCAGCGAGTCATGGAATTCCAGTGCCCGTAACCGCTGAAAAGCCTTTCAGCACAGACCGAAATATATTCCATATAAGCTATGAAGGCGGGATATTAGAAGATGTTTGGGCGGAGCCTCCCCATGACATGTTTACCATGATGACCTCACCCGAAAAGGCTCCTGATAAACCTACCTATATCGAAATCCATTATAAAAATGGCAATCCAGTGGGCATTGACGATCAGGAACTTTCGCCCGTGGAGTTATTTGAGAAGCTGAATGCTATAGCCGGCAGCAACGGTGTGGGAAGGATAGATATAGTCGAAAACAGATATGTCGGGATTAAATCAAGAGGCGTGTATGAAACACCTGCCGGAACTGTGCTGCATATGGCTCACAGGGCATTGGAATCGATAACCCTTGACAGAGAAGTGCTCCATCTCAGGGATTCGCTTATATCCAAATATGCAGAGCTTATTTATTACGGTTACTGGTTTTCACCAGAAAGGGAGATGATTCAAATAGCGGCAGACTCAATACAGAAGAATGTTAATGGAACGGTGAGGCTCAAGCTTTACAAGGGCAACTGCATCGTAGTTGGCAGAAAATCCCCTAATTCACTCTATAATCCACAGCTTGCTACTTTTGAGGCTGAAACAATTTATAATCAGAAAGACGCTGAAGGGTTCATTAAAATTAATGCCCTTAGATTAAGGGCTAAAGATATCCCAAACAAAGGAAAATAGAGGCGGAATATCGGTTTCATCCTTAATTATGAACTTTGAACAAATCAAATATTGGCTTGCCTTATCGAAGGTCAAAGAGATTGGTCCTGCATCTACACGGCGTCTCCTCGCTGTCTTTAAGTCTCCTGAAAGTATTTTTAATGCCTCTTTTGCTGAAATTTGCGATGTTCAGGACATAAGGGAGGCTCAGGCAAGGAATATCAAAGAATTTAATGAATGGGACAGGGTTGACAAGGAAATTGAGAAGATAAAAAAACATGGGGTAAAGGTAATAGCTTTGGACAGCGACGACTATCCAGAAACCCTTAAGCAAATTGATTCTCCCCCTATGCTTTTATATTCAAAGGGGGAACTAAAGCCTGAAGATAAATTTTCTATCGCAATAGTTGGCTCGCGCCTTATGACTGAATACGGTAGGCGAGTTGCCGAAAAAATAGCCTCGGAACTCGCAGGTTATGGACTGACTATAGTAAGTGGGATGGCACGAGGTATAGACACGGCATCCCACAAAGGGGCTTTGGAAGCAGGAGGTAGGAGCATAGCGGTGCTTGGCAGCGGGCTTGACAGACCATATCCAACTGAAAACGCTGAACTTTTCAAATCCCTTTCAAAATCAGGGTGTGTATTGAGTGAGTTTCCTATGGGGACACCGCCCAACAAAGAAAACTTCCCAAGGAGAAACAGGATTATAAGCGGTCTCTCTCGTGGTGTAGTCGTTGTCGAGGCTACAAAGGAAAGCGGTTCTCTGATTACCGCAAATTATGCCCTTGAGCAGAACAAAGAGGTCTTCGCTGTCCCTGGAAATATTACCTCCAAGGTCTCTCAGGGAACAAATGAGCTTATTAAAAAGGGCGCTAAATTAGTTCTTGATGTCCACGATATATTGGAAGAATTGCATCCACATCTAATAGCGCTCAAAGAATATGCCTTGAAATCCCTATCTGCTAAAGTAGCTATGCCCGCTCAAGCCATTGAAATGACGGATGACGAAAAAAAGGTTGTCAGCGTCATAGGGAACGAACCTGTTCATATCGATAACATTGCAAGGCGTTTAAATCTCCCGCCTCAACTTCTGCTTGGTGTCTTGCTTAATCTCGAAATAAAAGGGATTGTTAGGCAGACAGAAGGTAAGAATTTTTGTATAATATAAAGTTTGGTTGAATAATTTATCCCGAGGTGCATTTTGTCAAAGAGGTTGATTGATATTCTCAGGGTCTTTGCCAGAGACTTGATTGACCTTGAGTATGATGTGGAATATGCATTAAAAAAAATAAGCATACACGATATGGATTTTGTCGCCCTGTCAGACGATCTATTTGAGCTGGAGACTACCAATTCAATAGACGAACTGGAACTTGATACGATAAGGCTGCTTCTTGCTTACATCCTTATAAAAGACACAGACCTTGATATTGAACTTATTTATTCCTTTGTTTTTAGCAGGGGCAGGCATATAATATGGAATTAGGAGGAAAGCTTGAAATCGCTTGTAATAGTTGAATCTCCCGCCAAGGCTAAGACCATTAGCAAGATACTAGGGAAGGATTTTACGGTGAAGGCTTCCATAGGGCATGTCATAGACCTTCCTGACAAAGAGCTTGGAATCGATATTGATAAAGACTTCACCCCTAAATATGTTGTGATTCCGGGGAAGGATAAGATTTTGAATGAACTCAAAAAGGAGGCTAAAGCAGTCGATAATATTTATCTTGCTACAGACCCAGACAGGGAAGGCGAGGCGATCGCATACCATATTGCAGAAGAAATCAAAAAACCCAAAAACCAGAAGAAGATTTACAGGATTACCTTCCATGAAATAACAAAGAGGGCTGTAGATGAATCAATCCAGAATCCCGGTGAAATAAATGTTGATAAAGTTGCCGCCCAGCAAGCCCGCAGGATTCTGGACAGGCTTGTAGGATATAAATTAAGCCCATTTTTATGGAAAAAGGTAAGAAGAGGGTTAAGCGCCGGGAGAGTTCAGTCTGTAGCCCTGAGGCTCATAGTTGACAGAGAAAGGGAAATACAGTCCTTTACTAAAGAAGAATACTGGACAATTGAAGCCTTGTTCCAGCCTGTCCTCGCCTCAGACAGCCCTGCTGCCCCTCCGCAATTCAAGGCGAGGCTTTTTAAATACAATAATAATCTCTTGATTGATCGGGATGCAAAGAATGGCTATAAATTCTTTATAAAAGACAGTGAATCCGCTAAAAACATTCTCGATGCCTTAGAAGGCAAAGAATACAGGATAGTCAGGGTTGAAAAAAAGATTAAGAAAAAGTCGCCTTCACCCCCTTTTATTACAAGCACTCTTCAGCAGGAGGCTGCAAGAAGATTGAGATTTGCTGCAAAAAAAACAATGATGACAGCCCAGCAGCTTTACGAAGGGATTGAGCTTGGCGGAGAAGGCTCAGTGGGTCTCATAACCTATATGAGGACGGACTCTTATAATGTCTCCGAGGAGGCTCAAAGGTGGGCAAGGGATTACATAAAGAAAAAATTCGGGAAAGAATTCGTTCCTGAAAAACCGCCTAAATACAAGAGCAAGGATTCGGCTCAGGAGGCGCATGAGGCTATCAGACCGACATATCCTGATAAATCTCCTGAAAATGTCAAGCAGTTTCTGTCAAGGGATCAATACAATCTTTATAGCCTGATATGGAACAGGTTTATAGCAAGTCAGATGAGCCCTGCAAAGCTCGAGCAGACCGTATTTGTTATTGAGCCTTCAGCACTTGAGGCGGATTTAAAAGGCACGGAGTTCAGGGCATCCGGGACTGTTGTCAGGTTTCAGGGCTTCATGCATCTTTATATCGAGGCAAGGGATGATATCCCAGAGATTGAAGAGAATGGAGGGCTGCTACCGCCGCTCAGTGAGGGTGAAAACCTTACATTGCTTGATATTCAACCAACTCAGCATTTTACCCAGCCGCCGCCCCGATATTCAGAGGCATCCCTCATTAGGGCTCTTGAGGAAAAAGGGATTGGCAGACCAAGCACCTATGCTGCTATCATGTCAACAATTCAGGAGAGGAAATATACTATCAAGGAAGAGGGGCGTTTTCTCCCCTCTGAATTGGGGATGTTAGTTAGTGACCTTCTTGTAGATAAATTCCCAGAATTAATGGATGTGGGATTTACCGCAAAGATGGAGGATAACTTAGACGGGATTGAGAGTTCAAGATTAAAATGGGTTGAGGTTGTAAGGGATTTTTATTCGCCCTTTCAGAGCAAGCTTGAAAAGGCTTTGAACGAGAAAGGCAAAGTAAAGCCTGCAGATATCCCGACCGAGATGACCTGTGAAAAATGCGGGCAGCCAATGGTTATTAGATGGGGACGGCACGGCAGGTTTTTTGCTTGTTCCGGATATCCTGCATGCAAAAATACTAAACCCTTGACAGACGAAAGAACTGCCGCTGAAGAGGAACCTGTAGTTTCAGACATTTTGTGTGAAAAGTGTGGGCAGCCGATGCTCATCAGAAAAGGCAAATTTGGAAAGTTCTTTGCATGTCCCGGTTATCCAAAATGCAAAAATGCAAAACCTCTTGGCACAGGCATCAAATGCCCGTTAGATGGCGGCGATATAATCCAGAGAAAGACACAAAAGGGGAGGTTTTTCTGGAGTTGCAGCAATTACCCCGATTGCAAGTTTATGATGTGGCAGAAGCCTATCCCCAAAATCTGCCCCCTTTGTAAGGCTGGCTTGCTTTCAGAAAAGAAGGACAAATCAGGCAGAATGCTCCATTTTTGCACAAGCAAGGATTGCAACTATTCGGAAGAAGTGGCACGGGTAGATGCTGTTACTGCTCAATTATGAATATTTCAAAATGATTTGGATGAGGGAGGCTGAAGTTTGATTCAAAGCATGACAGGATTTGGTTCAGCCGAGAGAAACGGTTTCAGGGTTGATATACGTTCATTGAATCACCGCTATACGGAAATATACATCAAAATGCCCCCTTTCCTAATTGAACATGAGATGGCTGTCAGGAATATTATCAAGGATAGGTTCAGGAGAGGTAGATTTGATGTGAATATCACTCTCACTGAAAAGCAAATAACCACCATTAAGGCTAACATCAAAATTGCTTCTGAGCTATACAAGGCATTAGTTGAATTGAAACAGGCTTTTCCTGTCGAAGGTACAGTTGACTTGAGAACCATGATGATGTTTAAGGAACTTATCTTGAGCGAGGATGTAGAATATAATACCCAAGACCTATTGGACGCTGTCAATGCTGCTGCAGCAAGCCTTTATGATATGAGGGTGAAAGAGGGTGAAGCGCTAAGGGAGGGCATGGATATAATCCTTAGAAATTTAAGGCATATGCATAGCCAGATGGGTCTGAACATACAAAATCTCCTGCCTGCCCACAGGGATAATCTAAAAAGAAAAATAACCGATTTATTGTCAGCGATGCCTGTTGATGAAGCGAGACTCTCTCAAGAAATCGCTTTTATTGCCCAGAAAAGCGACATAACTGAGGAGCTTGCCAGGATAATGAGCCATATTGATCAATTTTCCTTTGTTCTTTCGGGTGATCAAGAAGCAGGGAGAAAGCTCGACTTTATACTACAGGAAATTCTCAGAGAGGCAAATACCATTGCGTCAAAAACGGATCTTATTGACATTATTAATATCTCAATAGATATTAAAACCGAAGTCGAGAAGCTTAGGGAGCAGTGCCAGAATATACAATGAACATAAAAAACATCGGGGGATAAAGTGGCAAAGTCAGTAAAAACAATTCCATCGCTCCTGAATATTGGTTTCGGAAATGTCGTTTCTGCCCAGAGGATAGTGGCAATCCTGAATCCAACCTCAAGGGCAGTGAGAAGGATGAGGGACGAAGCTAAGGAATCCGGCAGATTGATTGATGCGACTGAAGGAAAAAAAACTCGCTCCATTATAATAACTGACAGCAACCACACAGTTTTATCTGCCCTTCAGGTTGAGACATTGGTGGGACGTTTAGCCGAATCAGGCAAGTCCCTTCAGGAGTGACCGAGACATGGCAGAAAAAGGCATCTTGTTTATCGTCTCAGCCCCTTCAGGTGCAGGCAAGACAACCCTGTGTAATAATGTGACGCTCAAATGCCGGGGGGTTAAACTATCAGTTTCATATACTACGAGGAAGCCGCGGCAGGGAGAGATTGACGGGGTGCATTATTTTTTTGTCAAAGAAAGTGTATTCAAAGAAATGATATCAAGGGGTGAATTTTTAGAGTGGGCAAGGGTGCATGATAATCTCTACGGAACCTCTAAGAGTAGAATCGACGAGATGGTTGCGCAGGGATTTGATGTCCTTTTGGATATTGATGTCCAGGGTGGCAGGTTGATAAAAGAAAAGATTCCCGATGCTGTCCTTATTTTCATTTTGCCTCCAAGCATGGAGATTCTGCAAGATAGATTAAGAAAGAGGATGAGCGATACCGAAGATGTGATTCTAAGGCGTCTTGACAAGGCTCAGGATGAAATAAGGGCATACAAATATTACGACTATGTTATAGTAAATGATAACCTCGAGGAAGCTGTTGCCCAGCTTAAATCAGTTATTGCAGCAGAAAGGGCAAGTCTTTCGAGGGTGAATCATGATTGGATAGCAAAAAACTTTTTACAGGAGAAGATGTAATGGATATTATCTCGCTTCCTATCGAAATAGATAAGGAAAAGATAGACAGCCGCTTCAGGCTTGTGATTATCTCGTCCCAGAGAGCTATTGAACTCTCCAAAGGAGTTAAGCCCAGAATTCATACGAAACTCGATAAAATAACGTCTAATGCTATTTTAGAAGCGCTCAGCGGGGAGATTGACTTTCTAACAGGAGAAGAAGCAAGCCATGCCCTTGAAAGAGCTGAAAAATTGGATTTCAGAAAATGGATGATGGAAAAGAAAAAACCTGTTGAGGATTTGTCAGATATAGAAAAAGACCTCAAGATTTATCTGCATGACAAGGAATCACCTGAAAAAGCATTAGATTACCTCTTTGAGGAGGGAAAAAATGCTTTGGACATAGAGCCCTCAGTAGAGCAAGAAGAAGCCAGCGAGGAATAGGTGCTGCAAGGCAAATCGATTCTTTTGGGGATAACGGGGAGCATCGCCGCTTATAAAGCCATTGATGTAATTAAAGGGTTCAGTCAGGAGGGGGCAAAGGTCTCTGTTATCATGACTAAGGCTTCACAGCAATTCATCACCCCTCTTTTGATAGAATCTGCCACTGGGTGCAAGGTTTATTCCGATATGTTTGGAGATGCCTTCTCCCATATAGACTTGCCGCGAAATGCCGATTTATTTCTCATTGCACCAGCTACGGCAAATATAATCAGCAAGCATGCCATGGGCATAGCTGATGACCTTCTTAGCACTGCCATCGTTGCCTTCAAGGGGGACATTATCATAGCGCCTGCCATGAACTGGCGAATGTATGAAAATCCTGTGATCCAGAAAAACCTTGAATATTTGAAGTCTCTGGGCGTTAAGACAATCGGTCCTGAATGGGGTTCTCTTGCCTGTGGAGAAGAAGGAATAGGAAGAATGTCGGAACCCAAAAAGATTATAGAATCGGTCATATCTGCTTTTACTCCAAAAGATATGTGCGGTGAAAAGGTTTTAGTTACAGCGGGTCCGACAAGGGAATACATAGACCCCGTGAGATTTATCTCTAACAGGTCATCCGGCAAGATGGGGTATGCAATTGCAACAGCAGCAGCAAGAAGAGGCGCAATGGTAACAATGATAAGTGGTCCTGTCTCTTTGGACAAGCCTGAAAATGTTTCTGTTCTGTCCGTCAATACTTCAGCTGAGATGCATCTTGCCGTTATGGATAAGATTTCTGCAAGCACCATTTTTATCATGTGTGCTGCCGTCTCAGATTATACCCCTGCGTTTTTATCCGATAAAAAGATCGAAAAAACTGATACCCTGACGCTCAATCTTATCAGTACTAAAGACATACTATATGAAGTTGGCTTGCTTTCAGACAAACCTTTTATTGCTGGGTTTTCGGCTGAGACAGGATACAGAATCGACAGGGCTCAAGAGAAGCTTCTAAAGAAAAATGTGGATATGATTATCTTTAATGATGTGTCAAAGGAGGGTTCAGGTTTTGATGTTGAGACCAATGAGGTTGTCATAATTGACAAATACGGGCAACAACCTCTGCCATTGATGCACAAAGAAGCCGTTGCAATGAAAATACTCGACAGGATTATGGAACTCAAAAAGATTAATCTATAGATTTCACAGGAACTTATGGATTGATGGCTTTAGCAAGGGAAACATAGGGGTAATTGATAAATTGCCCCTAATTATTTTTTAGATAAAAAATTTTTGGCATCGGTAATGATATTGGAGAATCTCCAGAAAAAAATCAAGTCACAAAAAATGGACGGCTTTTTGGTGCTAAATGCCAGTAATCTCCGCTATCTGAGTGGTTTTACAGGTTCATCAGGACTCGCCGTGATTACCCCTGAGAAGAGGCTTTTGTTTACTGACTTCAGGTATAAAGAACAGGCGGAGAAGGAGGTTATCGGCTGGGATATAATCATCGAAAAGGGTAGAAAATTCAAAACCCTTGTCAGTATAATCAAAAAATTAAAGCTTAATAGACTTGGATTTGAGGTCTCAATTCCCTACATGATTTTTGAAATTTTAAGGAAGTACGTAGTCTCTCCGCTTCCGATTAAAAATTTTATTGAAGGATACAGAAAAATTAAAAATCAGGAAGAGATAATTAACATTACCCAAGCAGTCTCCCGTGCTGAAAAGGCTTTTCTCAAGGTGAAGCCTTTCTTGAGAGCCGGCGTTACAGAAAAGGAGATTGCCCTTAGACTTGATTACAGCATTAAAGAAGAGGGCTGTAGGAGCGCGCCGTTTGATATAATAGTTGCCTCTGGAGCAAATTCATCCATGCCTCACGCCAAATTTACCGATAAACGAATCGAAAGAGGGGATTTTGTAATAATCGATTGGGGCGGAGAATCAAAAGGTTACTATTCTGATATGACAAGGACATTCCTTGTAGCAGGCAACGGTCTTGCGCAAAAGAAAAAGATATATAACATTGTGAATACAGCGAGACAGAAGGCTATTAATGCCGCAAAAGTTGGCGTCAAGGCTAAAGATGTAGATGCTGCAGCAAGGGATTTTATAAAAAAAGAGGGGTATTCACAATATTTTGGTCATGCGACCGGACATGGTGTAGGGCTGGATGTGCATGAATCCCCGAGCATATCTCATCTCAGTTCTGATAAGATTTCAGAGGGAATGGTATTTACTGTTGAACCCGGCATATATATTCCTGGACTAGGCGGTGTCAGGATAGAAGACATGATTTTAATTAAAAATAACTCTGCAGTAGCTATCACAGGATTGTCAAGGGAGTTGGAGATTATAAGTTAACCCTGCATCATTTAAATATATCCAGTTTTCGAACTATTTAAGGAATCTATATAAGCTGTAATTGACAAAAAAGTAAAAATATCTTACCCTTCTGTAAAAGGTGGATGAAGGAGGATTTTAAGTATAAAGCAGTTCATAAAATCTCTCTCCAACCCTTTTTTGTTAAAGAGGGTTATTTGCATGACATGAATAATCAATAAATAAAAATATTAAGGAGGCGTCAATTGATTTCCACAACCGACTTTAAGAGGGGCAAAAAAATAGAATTTAAGGGCGAACCATATGAAATCATCGAGTTTCAGCATGTAAAGATGCAGCAAAGGGCGCCCATTGTAAGGACAAAGCTCAAAAGCCTTAAGACTGGGAGGGTGCTTGAGGAGACATTCTCTGCCGGCGATAAATTCGAGACCCCCAGCCTTGAGGAAAAAAATATGCAGTTTTTATACTCTCAGGACGAATTCTGCTATTTCATGGATACCGAAAGTTTTGAACAAATTCCCCTTACTGATGCACAGCTTGGAGACGCTAAGAAATTCATCAAGGAAGGCATGACCGTTCAAATACTTTATTATAAAGGGGAGCCGCTTACAGTAGAACCCCCGATGTTTGTTGAGCTTATGGTTGCAGAGACTGAGCCATCTTTTAAAGGAGATACGGCATCGGGGAGCAACAAACCTGCAAAGCTTGAATCTGGCGCAATTGTTAAAGTGCCTTTTCATATAGAAACAGGCGATGTCATCAGAATTGATACAAGAACATCTGAGTATATTGAAAAGGTCTCGGGTAAATAGAGCAAAATAAGCGATTGATACTTCTTGTGTTTTAAACTGTGACCGTTAACCCCGAAAATAGCGATAGAAAGGGCTGCTTACTATCTATAGCGTGGATTTAACCCCAGATCATGAAGAGATTTACCAACATATGCTTTATAACGCCTGATGGTCTCCGTCAAGATAAATTAATCGAAGTGGTTACATTAATCCTGAATTCTGGCATAAAATGGATTCAGTATAGAAACAAACAAGGAGCGAGAAAAGATATTTATTACAATGCAATGAGATTAAGGGAGCTTACAACTGCCTTTGATGCCTTTTTGACTATAAACGACTATCCTGATATTGCCTTAGCCGTGGATGCAGATGGGGTGCATTTGGGGCAGGAAGATTTGCCCTTAAAAGAGGCAAGAAAGATAATGGGCGCAAAAATTATAGGTATCTCTACTCATGACCTTAATCAGGCGCTTCAAGCTGAAAAAGATGGGGCGAATTATATTGGTTTCGGTCCAGTATTTCACACCACCACAAAGGATGCAGGCCAACCCAGAGGATTGAGTATTTTACGAGAGGTCGTAGTGTC